>ERZ772960.355-NODE-355-length-42631-cov-6.727969_pt1 | contig 42631 bp, 54 predicted proteins | sample MGYA00580678_ERZ772960 | MGnify/ENA primary metagenome ERZ772960 (study PRJEB29015, sample SAMEA2737930) | human oral metagenome | biome: human oral; feature: human-associated habitat; material: dental | place: China | collected 2059 ... | reverse complement strand
CTTCTGAAATGGCCGACGTAATTCGGCGTCAAGACAATGCAGCTGCACGTACCCAGTATCCGATCGGAGAACATTTGGCGGATTCAGTGCTATGCGGCTGTCATTTCCACGGCAATCGAGGAGCGGGCCGGCCTCACAGCGACCATCGTCGAATAACACGCAACCATAACCAACATTACAAGGAAGAGAGAGTAAAAACACTAATGGGCGTCTACCTAGTATGGGAATCGTCGCAGAAAGGCGATTACCGGGTCTATTCGAATCTTGAGCAAGCCGCAATGCGGGCAGAAGAGTTGAGCGGCACGGTCTATGAAATCATGCCGGCCGGTGATGCAAGGCTATTCTTCATTGAAGATATTGCGAGCGGAGACATTGAGGTTCACCGTGACGTCAGGCTCGCCGCTATCGCCGCAATTCAGGAGGGGGAGAAATTTGAATTTGAGCCCGGCCGCCGCAACAGCGGTCAGTAATGTTTTCGCCCCAACCGAACGTGACAAACAAACGCGCATCGGCGTGAGTGAAGTCGGGGACGATTGCGAGCGATGCATTGCCGATAAGCTTCTCGGAATCCCGCACGATACGGAGAATACGGGCACACCGTTGGCACCATTTCTTGGTACCGCGTTTCACGCTTTCGCGGAATCGCGCACGAAGAATGAGCCGAATGTTCTAGTGGAGCAGAGAGTAGAGGTATGCGATCTTGAAGACTATGGGCGTATTTCTGGGAGCGTGGATCGTTTCGATATTGCGGCGGCGACGGTACTAGACTGGAAGCTGCTCTCGCGGAAAAAGATTTCTGCGTTCAGGAAGAGCGTTAAATGGGAAGATGGAATGCCGAAGTTCGCCGATACGGCGGCGGGGAGTCAATTTCGTAAATACTATATTCAAATCATGCTTTACGGGTACGGTCTCTCAAAGGTTGGACATGAGGTAGCTCACTGTTCTATTATTGCCCTTCCAAGGGACTGCAGCGTGGAGGTCATACCTGACAGTATTTGTGAGTTCTCTTTCCCGTGGCGGCAGGACGTGGCGCTCGCAGCTATAAGGAGACTCCAAAACATTTGGGAGAGAGCAAGGTCACATGACGGTAGGGTTGACAGTCTTCAGTCGTCCCCTCTATGTTGGTACTGCTCGCACGAGCGCCACACAGAAGCATTCAAAAACTACAATATCAACGGTTAGGAGGTGAAACATACTATGACTTTCGAGGAAACTCTTGCCCGTCTCGGAATGACGATCGTGAACCCGGAACAGAATAGCCACTTCAATATGCTTATTCATGGTGTGAGTGGCGTCGGCAAAACATCGCTCGCAGCCACGGCATCACAGGTGGACGACATGTCGCCCGTCCTGTACGTTGATTTCGAATCCGGCACACTCCCCGTACGGGATTGGGGGAACCTGCAAAACATTACTGTCGTGCATTGCGACAAGTGGGTTGATTGCGCCAATCTTTGCGACAATATTGCACGCAATCTTGCAGAATTCCCCTACAAGACTGTCGTGTTCGACACGTTGGACAAGTGTCAGGAGCTCATTCTGACCCACTATGAGATCGTGTCGAATGATACGTGGACGAAATGGCGGGCGGTATACGACTCTCTGTTGAAGGCGATCAGCGTATTCCTGGACGCCACCGACATTTCATTCATTGCCATCACGCATTCCGCGCGCGAAAGTAATGAAGTCACTGGGGAAACGTTCATCGCTCCGTCTTTCGAGGGGCAGAAATCTGGGCAGCGCATCCCCGCCTTGTTCAATTTCGTCGGCTACATGGAATGGGCGAACGTAGACAATGGTGATGGGGAAGAAATCACCGTGCCAGTACTATACACTCGCAAACCGAACGTTGTGACAAAGCAACAGACGCGCGGGTTCCCGCCAGCAATGGGGAACCCAAGCATGACCAAGATTCACAACTACATCACTACCCACTAACCAAAAATATAGGAAGAGAGAAAACTACTATGGCTAAGATTACTGTTACCGCTGACCGTGGCGTCTCCGCTGAGACTCTCGCTATCGCCGCCGACGCTATCAGGGAAGCACTCCGCAGCAAGCCTGACACTAGTGAGAACTGACCCACCGCAATTCTCTTACCACCATCTCACAGGAGAACAATAATTATGGCAACTGGCTTCAACTTCGGAACCGACCTCTCATCACTGGAAGTCGCTACCGGTGGCGGCAATTTCGAGCCGCCCAGGCCCGGAAAGCACTCAGCTTTCATCACCAAGGCCGAAATGACCACGTCCAAGAATGGCAGGCCGATGCTTGTCACCGATTGGATGATCGACGGAGACGACGATGACGCCGGAAAGGCCCTCACCGACCGCACCGTTTTCACTATCAACAAGAATGGGAAGACTTTCATCCATTTCAACATTCCGAAGTATTTCAGTGCGGCAGGTTTGTGGCCGGCCGATGCTAGGGAGAGGGCCGATCTTCTCTCGCCACAGAAGATTGATTCGACCGTGAAGCGGGTGTGCGAGAACCTTGAAGGCGCCCACGCAACGCTGGTGACGCGAATGAGCAAGCCCAGGCCTCGTCTTGACGATTATGGCCGTCCCACATACGAGCAGGATGAGAACGGGATCACGATTCTCGGTGAGGATGGCGCACCGAAGCCCGCTTTCTGGCCTCCGAGAGCGGAGATTTCTTCCATTGATTTCGAGGTCAAAAAGAATACTGCGACCGCATCGCCGGTAGTTTTCTGACACACATGGTCGCATGATTTGAATAGCGGGGGCAACAATACCGTTGCCCCCGCTATTCAACCAAATAAGAGAAGAGAAAAAACACGAATGATGCAACCTTCATACAAACTGTACAGACTAGCCGCTAACAGGCTGGACCGGCTTCAAACAAGCGTCCCCAGCGGGGAGTTCCTTTTTCCTTCCGTGGACGCTGCCCTGGAATGGTGCTTCACCTATTTAGAGGTTCCCGAGGACAAGAAATGGCGTTTCGTGCGCCCAGACATTACCAGGCCAATCGCCCCATGCAACCTTGACGTGGCATTGGATCATACGCCGGATATGCCGTATTTGCGTTACCATCGCAAAGCAAATGAGACGCTCATGCCGAGCCGCTCCTACAACGATATTCGCCTCAATATTTGGGCGTGGCGAGAGAAGAACGGTGTAGATAATTTTGAGTTCGACGGCATGATGTCAGCTATCGAATGGTGCTACAACGAATTCAATCCATCGGTTGTGTTCGAATGGGAGTTCGCGACCGAGAATGGGGTATTTCGCCCCGGCGAAATCTCTATCATACGCACCAAGACAAGAAAGAAAGGCCGCAACCGCCGCATCCTTCACCCGGTCAAGCCAGTAAACAAAGACTTGACCGGTGTCGAGCCGGAAATGGTAGGACGCCGCTTCCGACAGTGGAAAGTTACGTCTCCTGAGTACAGGTTCATGAGTGATCATCATAAGTATTTTCATATGCGTTGTGTGAATTGCGGGGAAAAAAGGTGGATTCGCATCTCGCGCTTCAGCGGCGGCGAACCCGTGAATTGCCCGTGCACCAGCTCATCGCTGCGCATGTACAAGGAACTACCGAAATGGCTCACCCCCTCACTTATGCGACGCATTTACGACCTGAAAAGATACATTCCGAAAGAGGACTTCCATTTCGATTCCCCGCAGGATTGTGCAATATGGTGTTACAAGAATCTGCCTTTCCCGGACGACCCGAATACGCCGTGGACTCTAAAAAAGGGTCGAGGCAAGCCGATGACGCCGGACACGCTATGGCTCAAGGTAGACGGAGTGCGTTCGGACGTAGTGAAAAATATTGCTACCGTGAACAAGTCGCGGCGAAGCCTGCAAAATAAGAGGAAGGGAGGAAAGGCGTGATGCGGCGGGTGATGGCAGTCGACCCTGGCAAATCAACGGGAATCGTCGTCGGAGACTTCCACGACGACCGCGAATTCTCAATCATTCATGTCCAGCAATTCAAGTATGAACATTGGACGGCCAGCGTCTACGACATTCTGGCCACACGAAACGAATTCGCCCCAGATACTGTCGTATGCGAACAGTTCGATCTTCGACCGGGCAACAATTTTCTCGCAGACCTCACCCCAGTGAAAATCAACTCCGTACTGGAATGGGAGATCGGCGATATTATCTGGCAGACGCCCGCAATGGCAAAAACAACCATGCCCGACAATGTTCTGAAGTCTCTCGATTTTTGGCCCACGGGAACCGACGTAGGTCAGCCCGACGCGGACGACGCACGTGACGCGGGGCGCCATCTCTTCCTGTGGGCGGTTACTAAACGTCACGATGAGGCCGTGATCGCCCGCATCGTCGGAGACGACGTGGAACGACGGTGAATGTTTCACGTGAAACACGAGGGCGTGTGTTTCACGTGAAACATTACTGCCCCCCTACCGGACAATCGGCGGGGGGGCAGTAATGTTCTATAAATGGCGGAGGTCAGGCAACCTTGTCCTCAGTAGCCTCACCCTCACCGGCAGCGTGACGGCCAGCGGCCGCGCCAGGGCGAGTGTGATACGTAGCCAGCGCCAGAGTCAGAGCACCAACAATCTGGGTGACAGCGTCAGCGTACTGAGACGCCTGATCCGCGGAAATAATATTGAAAGCTGCAAAAACACCGAGAATGGCGGTGAGCAGAGCATAAAGCGCCTTGCGGACCTCGGGAGTAAACATATTTATGAATCACCTCATGGAATCCGGAATTTGAGGCTCGGTAGGAATTGAGTCCTCTTTATCAGATGGTATCAGAATTTTCAGGGACCGGCCCCAATCGAGAACAGTGTGCGCGAAAGAGACGGCCTCCCACCATTTCACTTCCGCCCGCCGGCGGCCGTCCTCTGCCAGGTCCGCAGCTCTTTCGGCGGCCGCAAGACTGGCCTCCAGGGCAGTCACTCTCTCGGAAAGAGATCGGACGGTAATGTCCAGGATTGAGATTTGTTCCTGGTCTCTCGCGTTTTTGCGTTGCGTTATGTTCGAGAAAATTGTGCCGGTAAGGGCGGCTAGAGCGACTAGGGTGGCGTCGGAGAGGACATCGTTCAGGAAATTGAGCATCGTATATCTAATGTCCTCTTTGTTGTATTGTTTTCGCAGGGTTGCTAACGCATATTATATAACATTCCCCGCCTAGCAACGATAATGTCAGGCGGGGAATGTTATGTTTTAGTTACTTTCTATGGAATCCCGGGTGATAGCCGACAGTCCGCATGAACCGGACAGTGCGCACGCTAGCCCAAAGAATGATCGCACCAACACACCACAGAGAATCGCGAGTCACGTTCACGGTGCCGTTGGTGAAATCATCGTACACCATGAACGCCGTGTTCGCTGTCACCATGACGGCCGCAAAAATAGTAGCAACATAAAGCGACTTAGTCACCCTAATTTTCACTTTCATTAGATGGATTGTATACCATCGCCCCCACGTCGACTCCTAGAGCCGCTAAGGGAGGAGTGCAGGAAAACGTGAGGGCGATAGTATTCTCTTGTTGCACCGTCGGAACGCGTAGGAAAATATTTGTGTATTAACCTGATAGGCGGTACGCGGGAAAGTATAGCACACAACAAAAGCAAGTCTCCGGACGATCCTTCGTTGACCGTCCGGAGACTTGCTCTACCACTGTCACAGGAGATCACGGAGAGGGAAGAGAGTGAAGCTCCCCGCATATCATTTCCATCATGGCACGACGCTCAGCATAATACTAACCGAATATGCCACGATAGAACACCAACATGTTGTGTCAGGAATTCTGGTCAGGGGCAGGAACAGGAGACTCAGCCGGAGTGGGAGACTCGGCGACACCATCATGCGCCTGCAAAGACGACGGCGTCGACACGGCCTTGCGAATCTCGTTCACGGCACCATAAATCGCGCCCGCCTCACGCACGTTCTCCTGACCCGGAGTCACAGAATGCAGAATCTGATCCACGGACGCGTGAATAGACTTAACCTCCTCATAGGTCGCCTTAGCGTACCAATTCATGTCGCCCGCAAAGTGATCCCCAGCCTTTCCACTACGGAAAAGATCGCGAATCTCCCTGAGCAGATCAACGCCCTCGCTCATATCCCAAAATTCCTCTCCGGCGCCCCCCGAAGGACGACCATAATCATACCAAGACTTGCAACGATTACTGAAAAGAATCCCATAAGACTCATACGCGCTATACGGATTCCCTGAATTATATCGCGACCCAACACGCTTCAACGCTTCATAGCTGTCGCCTTCAGCGTTGATAAGGTCACGAAGAATACGGCAGCCGACCTCAGCCGACTTCTCCGGCATCCACCATTCACGATCCGGGTCATCAAAGAAATAACCCGGATACGTAATCTGCAGCGGCCCCACACCGTTCGAGGTTTCACCGTCTCGAATCGCCGCGAGGAACTCACGGAAATTCTCCTCAGTCACTTCCTCACCGTGCGGTCCGGCACCACCAGCGTCGTGTCCGTAAATGTTCGCGCCACGTTCGCCGGTTTCCATCCACAGGCACGCCAGGGCGGCCCACCACGGGCAACTCTCCGCATCGGCGGCCCTGAGAACAGCCTCCTGAATTGAAGAAAGGCGGTATGAGCCGGCAGACTCGTGTCCGTTATCGGAATCGGTCCTCTTTCCGAAACGGATGCACGTGGACCACGAGGCCGCGACAGTCATCGGGTGACTACTGTACCGAACTACGTGAGTCTCATAGCCGGTCTGGTCCCCCATCTGCCCTTCCGCGATTTCACCATTCTCATTAATCCACGCCTCAGCGAGAAGCGGATCACCCGCGTTGAATGAGCCGTCGTCTTCGCGCACACACATTGCGACATGTCCGCCATCCCCTGTGGTCTTCAGGACCATGTCGCCGACATGGAATCCTCCCGACGGCGTGGACCCGTACCATGTGTCCCCAATGTCCATGAAACCGCGATTCGCAGCCAAAGAATTCAGGGTTTCGGTCCATGTTTCGCCGGTCCGCGGGAACATGATCGGGTCATCCCAGCCGGTTCCCCAGACATTGTGGAACGCAATATTGTAGGCACCTGCTACGCCGCTACTGCAATCCATGTCGCCGGGGCCTGTTTTCCAGCCGGCATCATTGCTATTCCAGTAGCAGGTCCACCGGTTGTCCTGGGCGTATCCGGTGCCCCCGTAGTCGCCTGTGGTGCACCAATATTTCATTTCCGACGCAGCATATTCTGTGACGGAATCTGCCAATTTTGCACCGCCTTTCGTAAAGGTTTTCGGTGTTCATAATTTTATCATGAGTACCTGGTGCGTCCGCGACATATATAGGTACGTGCGCGCGCGTATACCACACACGCCCAGTGTCCGTCAATACTCCACACACATGGTTTTGTGAGATGAGCCACCACTCGTGGGGGTTGACCTCACGGCGCACGAGAGAGCATGATTAAGACATCGGCAGGGAGGACGAGCCACCCAGCCAGGGGATAGAGAGGACAAGACAATGACCACCACCGTTGAGAACATCACCACCGACAAGGACATCGCCTACGCCGTCGGCACCGCCGCCAACGTTTGGGGCGACACGGACTACTGGGTGGACGAGACCGGTGAGACCATCGGCCTCATGCGAGGCACCACCCACGGTGGGCGGGCGCTCGGACTTTGCGTGTGCGACGACGTCGTCTCGTGGGGACTCTGGCAGTACGATGTCGACGGAGCCATTCTCATCCACGACGGACTTTCCGCCCTGACTGACGAGACCATCGCCTACCTGGCCGATTGCTGGCTGGAGAACTGACACATACGTAACGGCGGGGCCTGTCGCCCGTGACAGGCCCCCGCCCATCACCATCACGCACTTAAGAAAGGAACCATCATGGCACGCCGTCGTACAGGGTACGGATCATGCAAGACCACAGGAGGAGCAGTATTCACCAATTTGAAAGGCACCAAGATTCACTTCCCCGCAAAAGGATACGAGAAAGGCGAGAACGAATTCCGAGGCATCCCAGTTGAGCGAGTGAACGCCGTCGCGATTCTCACTGGGGCCGACCTCGTACAAGCCATTCCCGTCCAGCGGCCCGCCCTCATCGGAAACGTCCGCAACGTTTTCATCCCCGAATGCGCCCACGATTCCTTCCTAGTCGTCTGCACCGAAGGAAACGTCTACAGGATTTTCGATATCAACGAGGAAGAGTCCGGGAACGCGCGTAATCTGATCAATGATCTGCGCGGGCTTCTCGGCGACCAGATCGAGTGGGTCAAATCATGAAGTACCCGGCAATTCAGCGTATGGACGGGCGCGAGGACGAGGTTCGTCGCAAGACAGTCAAGTTTCAGGAGCACAAGAGGAATCGAGCGAAGAGAATTAAGAGCACGCGCCACACTAAGCGTACGAATTTCAATTACAGTGACGGTTGGACCAACCGTCTCATGGCAAAACTGAATGGAAAGTGAGGAAACTATTATGTCTACTTTTTCGAGTGCCCCGTCGGCGCCTCCTCCGCCGCCTCCGCCTACCCCGGCGCCTCCTCCGCCGCCTCCGCCTACCCCGGCGCCGCCAGCACGGTCTGTTCCGCTCAGTGTGATGGCGCCGCCGCGCCCCGCGAATCGTTTCGTGACATGGCTCCGCAAGCCTAGGTCTACGGGCGAGGGCATGGCAATGGGTGCAGTCGCCCTCATTGTTAGTGTTATTGGACTGTCATTGGCGTGGCGCGCTTTTTGGTGGCTTCAGGTGTTTTTCGCCTACTTTGCCACGGTCGGCACTCTCGGTAACTGAAAATGACGTGAACAGCTGTGGATGTGGTGTTTTTAAGACAGGTTTGGTTGTACTTGCCGGACGGTAGTAAGGAGAGAATCATAGCGCAAACCGGCGGCGACACGGGGATTAGTTTCGATTCTCTTCATGACGGTGTAGAGCGGAAACACTATTTCAAGTACAAAGATTATTCGATTACCCGAACAGAGAAAGGAGATTATGTGGTATCACCTGTAGATGATGAATACGAGAAGATTTACTACCCGAATGGCACATACGAGTATGTTTCGAAGGTGGTGCCGCACGATGGGTTCTGGGAAGTGCACGTCCGCCGCAATTCTTTCAGTAAATGGCGAGTGGACTGCTGGAGCCGCCGCTACGTTTCTATGGAGCGGAAGCATGATGGTTGGTATTGGGGGCGTATTGGCAGATATCGGACCGATCCTAGCTATGAGCTGAAATTCACGGATGGGCCGACTCGCTTTCATGTATTCGACGATTACGATGTGCCTGTCAGGAAGGTTTGTCGGTATTTCACCGGCGAATGGTGTGTTTGGTATGAGATCGAAGGAGATAGAGAAGGATTCTTGTCTTTCGACGAGCGGCGCTATGAGTTGACCCTCAACAATAATGTTCTCCGCCTTACAATGAAGGATGATTGGTGTGTCGAGGATGATGTACACGAGAATGTCGTGTCTCATCCGTCACACTACGCGGCCCTCGACCCCGAACCCATCACTTTCATTCGCGACAAAGACTATCTGACCGGCAGTGCCCTGAAGTACATTTTCAGGGCCGGCCACAAGGATGGTGCTGACGAGAATGTTGACACGGGAAAGGCGGCGTGGTATCTTCGTGAACTCGTCGCCAAGCATGGAGATCAGACGGCGATCGCGATCTTGCGAGGCGTCTACTGGGACACTATCGACAGGCAGCTCGCGCCAGAGGATCGTGCCAGAGAAATTCGAGACCGGCTCACACAGCTCATGTCCGCCATTTCACACGATCACCTCAATGAATACATCCCAGAAGAGAAGTGAGCGTTATGGAAAATATTGTCAACATTGTTTTCGTTGATTTGGCAAAATGCGGTGAACTGTGGGGTGCAGCTGCGTTTATGCATGCCGACGACTGTAACTTCACTATCAGGAGTTATTCCACCGATCCGCCTGACGCGATCCGTGGGCTCATGTACACCGTTCAATTTGTTCAGGGAGTAGCACTTACCTTGCGTTCGTGGCGGGAAGGAAGGATCACTTTTACTAGGTGCACATATTCGGATGAGATAGGCGGGTATGTGCTCACTTACAGCGACTCATCAGACGATGGTGCGTACGTCTGCGCGATCGTACTGTCGGAACGCGGTAAAAACATGGTAGGAATCATCCCGGGAGAGAAACCTGCCCTTGCTCTTGAAGCCGAAGCAATCCTGCGTAATGAAGGTTACACGGTCCATGTGATCAAGGAAGACGAAGACGGGAGCTGCCAGAATGGCTACACTGAGTGATTTCACGCTTCGACGCAGAATCGGATGGGGTGAACTCATCTCCGACTGGCGCAAGCCATTGTCTATTCAGCCGGCGTCAGTGGAAGTGCGATTGGACGAGAACATTATCGCCTACCGTCACGGCGACGAAAATGTCACCATTGACAAAAACGGTTATGAATTGTTGCCAGGTGAGTTTATTCTCGCGTCCACCCAGGAAAAAGTCAGCGTGCCCGTCGACCTAGTAGCTAGGGTGGAAGGCAAGTCATCGTGGGCGCGCCGAGGAATTCTCGTCCACGTGTCAGCAGGATACATTGACCCAGGATTCCAGGGAAACGTGACCCTGGAAATCGCTAACCTGCACTCCAGCAAGCCCGCCATTCTTTACCCGGGGGATAGAATTGCGCAAATTGCTTTCGAGGACCTGGACAGGCCCGCCAGTATGCCGTACGGCACCGACGGCCTCGGATCACACTATCAGAGGCAGACCAGTGTCACACCATCGGCCATGGAGGTAGAATAATGAGCAAGATTGACCGCCAGGAAATCGCGCTGGCTATTGCCAGGGAATTGCAGGACACGATCACGTCACTTCGCATTTCCGACCAAGCCGGGATCGCCATTATTGACTCTCCGTCGGGGAAGATCGAGGTCACCGATAGCGGTGTTGTAGTGACGACGAGGCGAGGCGTCTCAGCGGGATGGACTCACGAAGAATCTTGTAGTCCGGAGCATTCTGCGATGCGTTGCAACCTACTTTTGCGGAGCGTCTCATAACAGCGAGTAACCCAATGCTGAAGATCGAGCACGAGATCAGTCTCACACAGCTGTGGCTTCCGAAGCCCAACGCGAGCGATATCGACGAAACGCATATGGCCGCCCGTCTGGAGTGGCACAACCAATATAAGGGCGTTGGGATTGACGTCACCGTAGAAAACGTCAACGGCGGCGCTGTCAGTAAATGGGTTGTCTGGGGCCACCCATTGAACGTTGTGGGCGTTTATCATGAAACAAGCGGCGAGAATACGTCCGATCTTGCACGCCGTCTAGCGCGACGATGGGATACCGTAGAGTGTGACGCAGTCGCTGCTCGTCAATTCCGGGAGATCAACAATACGATTCATTCGATCCTGAATTCTCCGTCGATCACCGTTCAAGACGATGCGCGCTCTGACCTCATGGGCGTATTGGATGATATTGCTCGCGAGCACGGAGGAAACTACCAACGCCTGGGACTATAGTCTCTTGCGTCGGGCATGAAAACATTCCCCCTCACCACAGAAATCGTGGTGAGGGGGAATGTTTCACGTGAAACGCTCAGGCGCCAGGCTGAGGAGACGGGGCCGGGGCTGCTTTCGCCTCCAACGCGGCAATACGCTCAGCCAGACCGAGGTAGCCACCATGCCAAGCGACCACACGCTCCATAATCCAATCAGACGGAGGATTCAGATAAGGATTTTTCTCAGGCACCCACTGGCCGCCCTCACCCTGCACCAACTCACCATCGGTAACATACAAATGCGAAACACCGAACGACGCGGCACGATCGATTACCTGTCGAAAATTCTCTTTCGTAACCCCATGAATAACATGCCACCATTTGGTGGAAGGATGCGCTCGCATTACGTCATTCGCAATCGGGTTATTAGGGTCATCCGCCAAATACTTGGCGGCAGTGTTCTCGAAGCTCATGCACACGTCGAAATCGAGGGCGCACACGGCCTCAGTAATATTACTGCCAGGGTTGATAGCGATCGTGAAATTCTTGCCGTACGTACGTCGAATTTCGCCGACGAGGTCACCGTACCATCCGACGCGTCCCGCCTGGGCGCCCCAGCCGTTGATCACCTCGTCCAAGAATACACCCTGGAAAAGACCATCGTACTGGGATCGCAGGTTAGCGCACAGTTGCATAATGTATTCGCGTGTAAACTTGTCCTGGTCCGGGACGCCATCCCTAGCAGCATCATCCTTGGCGAGCGACGCTACACCGTAGCGGGTAGGAATGTACCAAAGCAGTTTCTTCGCTCCGGCCGCCTGGGCGCGCTGCGCCTGCGTAAGAAAATCATTATCCTTGGCGGACCAATCGCCCGTAGAACGATTCATGATCACGTAGCCGAGAGCATCCCCGTAGGCCAGCGTCTTGGCCCACTTCGAGACCTTTCCGGCCTGGCCTTCATTGTAGAAGTCGGGCCAGAAGTACGTGACGGGGGAGTAGTAGTGTCCGCCGACTGTGAAAGGCGAGATTGAGGAGAACAGGGGAGCGACCAGCTTATCTATGCCAGCCTTAGTGTACCCAGTAACGTTTGCCATTATGTTTTCTCACTCTCCGTAAGTCCAGGTAAGACCATCGTCGCTAACGGTGATCTTGCCACCGTTGTCCTGGCCACCGCCGCCAGGATTGCCGGGATCAGGGGTAGCGCCGCCATTCCATGCCGACAATGAGGTCACCTGCACGTCACCCGAGGCCGGCAGCTCCGCACCTCTGACCTCTCGTGCCCAAACTCCGGCAACATTCAAGACAATTGCCCACCGCCCACCATGGCTGGCGTCTACCTCAACCTCAATCAGCCCCTTGTCGTCAGCATCACCACGCACCGGGGCAGGAACGGTAGTAATATTATTGGACGTATACACGGTTTCCGGGCGGACGCTCATTGTTGCGCCGACTGTCTTGCCGGCCGCATTCACAACCGTCGCTATGACCTTAGTCATATTATTATCACCTATTTCTAATAGTGAACTATATTTATCGATTACAGGTCAACGCGAGTCGCGCCAAGAGTAGCCACCGTAAACACAGTGCCAGGAAACACGCCGCCATCGTAATGCCAATACGGGTCCGCACCATAACTACCCGCCGTAGTATAAGCAACCCTATGCGAGCCAGCCTCCACAGAAAGGCGCCACTGCATATGATGGGTCATAAACGTACGATTATACTGAATCTCGGTCTGCCAAATGCCCCGATTGTCAAGCTTGAACCCGAAGAAATATGAGCCGACCGCCTTGTCCTTCTCGGCCTCGGAATTATAGTCCTCGTGTGCAATGCTCACGCACACGTCGAGCGAAAACTCCATGAGGCTCTTGATCGGCAGAGTAACGATACCGTCACCCCACGTATAAGTGGCGTGGTCTGAGGTCGGACGCCCGCGTCCGTTCGTATTGTCACGGTGCCGGTAAAGCACACCGCTGAACGAGTTGGCCGGATTGATGTTGAATGATCCATCGCCGGCCTTGGAGCCGTCGGCAGTGTACAGAATGTCGTCAATAATGAAAACGGCGGGACGCGCTTTCGATACCGCGCCGGACGGTGCGGCCGCCAGCATAACCCGTGCTGCCGCCACGGACGCCGCCGGCATAACCCGGCCAGCGGAATCATCATACGCGTCCCAGGCCTCAATAAGATTATCGTCTACCGTGGGGACGATACCGCCGGTCCACCTAGTGTTAGGCATATTGTTTTCTCCTAAAAATATTGTTACACAATCTTCAGTAGGTGAGCCAGCTAACCGTCATCTCGCCCCAATCCATAATTGTACCCTCATCAATATTCTGATACGTATAAAGCGCGATCCGATCCCCAACGTTCAAACGCCTAACACCTGTCACCTGCAACGCCGTCCACAAGCCATGGTTCAGCGCAGCATACATGTAAACGCCATACTCGACATCGTTGCTGCGAGCAACCCTAGTGCCACCAACATATCCCGCCCACGACGACCTGTACCATGTTGTTCCGTCTAGACGGTAAAGGCCGCTCTGCGGAATAATAATTTCGACGCCGTCTACTTGCATTCCGCCGCGAACGATCTTCTCCTGCGCCCCGACAGGGACCTTCGACCAGTCATCTTTTTTAGTCCACAAGTGCGCGTTGTTTGTGGCCATGTGGGCAAAAGGCGGCTCTGTGAAAGTACGCCAAGACGACGCGTGAGGCGAAGCCGACCCTGGCGGGTCATAGGACACACCATTCGTGTCCATGACGAGCTCGCCGCCCTGACGATCAGTAATCTGTATCTTCGCAACGCCCTCGTCGTCACGGAAAATATGCAAACCCGAGGACCGGCTCATTTTCCATGACACGTACATGGAATAAATGATCCCGAGCTGCATCCCCGGCACAAAAACATCGTTCGTGCGGGCACTAATGTAGAAAGGCGTGTCCGTGTCCTGGATCCACGCACCATCGGGAAGCGTGAAATCAAATCTTATCTTCTGCCCGGCCGTCGCCTGCTCGTCAACAGCGATGATTCTATTCTTGCCAATGTTGATTGTGAGAATCGCGCGGCCGTTCCACGACGGGGTGAAAAGTATATACCCCTCGATCTTACCGACACCCTCACCGGCAATACCGTATGTTTTCGGTTTCGCAACAGCAATGTCATAGATTGCCATCTGCGCACCATCGTTACGATTAGGACGATCCCTATCCGTTAGAACAAACCGCGTGCCACCCTCAAGCTCCTCTACGGTCGCGATTTTAGGAGACCAAATAGACTCCCAGAACCCGTATTCGCTGCCGAGACCGAAACGAATATTCTTCTCGCCCGACGTCGGCTCAGTATCAACGAGCGAAAGCTCCCCACCAATAAGCCTGTTACCAATGAGATCACCAGTAACTTTCGCCGCGTTGAATGTGGCGTTTCCAGCGGTCAACATCTCCGTAGTAACGGACGCGAACGCCGCGATCTTTGCCCAGAGCTCACCGGACGCATAAATGTTACGTGCGGACACGGAACCGTCAGCGAGCGAGACGTTTCCCACGGACGAGGGGACGAGAATGCTGCCGGCGACCATCGTCCTGGTCACCCACTGTACACCATCCCAAATACGCACGTCAGTAATATGCCCGGCATTATCGGTGACATACCAAATCAATCCTGTGACAGGATTCTCGGGTGCGGTTTGAGCCACTACGGGCGGCCGGTTAGCTTCTGCAATCTGTACAGCTTTTTCAGCATCCTTCGCCGCCTTATTCGCGGCACCTTCGGCCTTATTTGCCCGGTCGCGAATGGCGTCGGCCTCTTTGAAAGCGCGTTCGGCGTCTTTTGCTGCCTGGCTGAGAATTTTGCCCGTATGCCCGAGGTTCTCAACTTTTGCGCCGGAAGGCGGCTCGGCGATAGGGTCACTGATCTTGACTACGCGGCCGGATGAGTCAATGATGACGAGTACGCGGGCGCCTATCCATGTGGCAATACCGTCGGATTCGCCGACAGCATGGGAGGTCGGATTGCTGTAGGGGATCCCTACTTCTACCCACCCTGACGGGAGCGTGGAATCGGTGGCGGACGTGCCGGTGATTTTCCCGTACGTCCATGATACTGAGGATTGTTGAACAATAACGTTGTTATTGTTGCGCCCGCCGCCGTTTCGTGGCGCCGTGTCAAGCAATAGTGACGGTCTGACCATGATACCCCGTTTATTCTCCCAGTACCTCTATGTCCACCCTCATTGTAGCGGACGGATCAGACAATGGGAGACTATAAGCCGCGACACGACCCGCAATATGTTCTCCCTGCTCGGTAATCGCACCGATAATATCCCCGACCTCGATACGGGCGTCCGGGATAATCGTCAAAGAGCGGGAGGAGCGGGAGGAAATGTCCTGGATCATGTAGGTGTCCGCGGCCTCGGATACTTCTCTCGCCGAACCCGCTGCGCTGAATTCCTTGTGCGAAGTAACCCAACCATAACCGGACGGCTCATAGGGCGGGTCAGTGATTTCTCGTTCTGCAGTCCAACGCTCTTCCTGCTCGCCCTGGGCTTTCTGTTGTTTACTGCCGGTAACGTACCATCTGTTCGGGCGGCGGCCTCCTGACCTCGGGGCGCGAGGAGCTTCCAAAAGAAAACCGGACTCGTACGTGTAAATCTCGTCAGGTGCAGTTTTGTCACGGAGTTTGAAAATATGCAACATTCCGTCAGCTCCGCTACGAATACCACAGCCCCGCGATTCCACGAGCTTATAGATTGATTCGATTCGCGAATTTCCCCACTGCGTAGTGCGTGGAATGGGTGCATCCCACACGTCGTTCTCCAGTTTTACTCGCACATATTCCGCAAGCTCATTGGCCTCGGAGAGTAGGGTGGCGCCAGCGGCGGGGGAGGACGGCCACGGCCTCGGATTATCGGCAAGAATCTGAGTCAAATCCTTACAGGAAACATTCACCTTTTCTTTCGACACGGACCATTCCATGTTGACGAATTCACCGAGAGGAATTTCCCAGTAGTCACCGCGCCGATTCTCATAAAGCGCGGTCACCATGGAACGCTGTCCGAAATTGTTGAGAGCGTCCAGCGGCCATTCCGGGACCCATGACATTGGGCAAGAATAAGACAATGCACCCGGAACCTGGCGGTTCGTCGAGGACCACTCGACCTTTACTTCGGAGGCTGGGATCCCAGTTTTGAGAACTTCGCCGCCTCGAATGATATCAATTCTTGCGCCGATGCTGAGACCGTCTGAAAGGGCAGCCAACGTGGGGCCGTTTCTCATGGCATTCCCGCAATCATTTTGCAAATCTCAATATATGTGCGCGACTTCCATACCTTGTCAACTTCACGCCATTCACCCCAAGTAACACAAGGTGCTGCTCCCCAGCCGGCGTGAGGTCCAACAAGCATTGGGGAGTCCTCTGGGAGTTCGTGCCATTTTACGTTCCACCGAATGATACCGTCTCCTGTGATCCTGGCACTGTCCACCTTGTCCACGGTAATGAATCGTGACGGTAGAACGTCGGCGGGGGCGCCGGGCGTAAGAATGAGGGGCTCACGCTTCTGCAGAATTTCCCAAACACTGTTAACGTGGGACGGGTCGTCTAGGACGAATTGTCCGCCGCCCGTGCGGGCCACTTCCAGCATCGGCCACCTGGCGATAAGTGAGTTATATCTCGAAATCGGGGAGGACCATTCTCTTTTATCCTGGGCCTCCTCCCAGATGAGCCCCGGCACGGTGCGCCCATTGAGGCCGCTCACCACGCCACGCCACCACTCCACCTCGGGGCGAGTCAACGTGACCGAGGAATCCCCCTGAGTGTATTTTATTGTGGTGCCCGGCACAGCGTATGCGTCTGAGAGGATCATTGTCACCGGCTCAGTGAGCTTGGGACCCTCGAGCTCGCGAATCATTTTCGCCCTACCGGTGAGTGGTCTTTTGTCGCGAACCATCCCAGGAACAGCGAAAAGGCGGTCCCCCGCGTAGACGGGTTCTTTGCCTGTGGCCATTATTGACGGCAGCCCAGTGTGTGTAGCAATCCATCCCGTAATCGGCATTATTATATGCTTTCCGTCATAATGGTTTTTTATCGGTTCATTCGGTCATAGTCTACTATGGCCGACGTTGCCTCTACTTGCATGCGGCCGACAAGATCATTGTCCACGTCCCGAATTTCAAGCACGTCCGGGCCGAGCGCACGATTCTCCAGAAGGGTGATTAGTTTGTCCATTTTCTCCCACTGGGCTGACGTGAAAACGGGCTCGGGGCGACCAGTTTTGTTTTCGATTGTTGAGAGGCCGGGCTGCAGGAAGCCACCATTATCGTAGCGAAGATTCCCAGCAGACGGCCCACCATAAATCGGAACCTCACGCACCGGAATACCGAAAGTCGGCGCCTCGACCATCATCCCATTACCGGAGGCGATAGCAACGTGGTGGGCCGGGTACCCCCAGAAAAGGAGCGTACCGGGAACCATAGGGTTACCGGGCGATGACATTGCCTGATATCCGGCCGCCGTGAGGCGCGGCACATGAATCCCCATAGCATTGAGCGCCCAATAGACAAGACCAGAACAGTCGAGTCCACCGCCCGGGGAGACGCCGCCCCAAACATACGGTGTACCGATAGCCCGTCGCGCCGTATTCACGAGGTCGCCGGCAGCAGCACCAATGGCACCGATTCCGCCACCGAAACCGCTGACCACCGGCATGTGATCCTTGATCCAGTCACCGAGTGCGTCAATGGTTTTGTCCACGCCTGCTTTTCCAGCGTCGAAGAATGGTTTTGCCCCGTCGCCGCCCCATGAATCGAGAAGTTTGTGAACCGGAGCCTTGATGACAGTCTCGACGGCTCCGATCGGGTCGGAGAAGATCGAGGATACCGCGTCAGCGGCGCCGGTGATCCAGTTAAGGGCGGCGGACGCACCCTTTTCTACCGTTGATTTGACAGGGTCCCAAATACCGCCCGGGGCGAATGCTGCATACCCGGCATCGCCGCCGGGGATTCTGTCCCCGTGCGCGGCGGCGCGGTTCATGGCATTCACCATTGCAGGCCCACCGACGGCCTTCACCCATTCGGGCCGCATGATCGCTTCCCCGCCGGAAAGTGCGAGCCGACCACCACCGTCAGGTGATACGAAATGGTAAATGTCGCGGCCGGGAGAGTATCCGGGCAGGACGCCACCCGACGCGTAACCGCCAATAGTTGGAGCCTCGGGAAGACGAAGATCGAGGGAGAGTTTCTCCATCATCCCGTTTACGAGTTTCCGCAACCCATTGTTGTAGACTGTGCCGATAACGAAGTTAACGGGTTTGGCGGCGGCTTCCTTGATTTTATCCCACGCCGTCCTAACACCATCCTTCATGGTGTTTGCGGCGGCCACGACCCTGTCCCAGGCGCTTGTAATTGCAGGGACGAGCGTGTTAGCAATCCAATCTTTAACGATTTGGATTTCGCCTTTCAGGATGTTCCACGCGGAGACGACCATGTTTTTCAGCCAGCTGGTCCACGAAACAACAGTGTTCCAGGCGGCGCTGATCGTGGTGGCTGCACCTTGAATTATGGCGACTCCCATAGTGACCGCGGCGATGATGGACGCGAATACGAACGCGATGATTCCACCCAGAATTTTCGCACCCGTAGAGATTATTTCCCAGGCCACACTAATAACGGGCGCAGCGTAGGTTTGAATCCAATTCACGACGGGCTGCATGACGGCCCAAATACCATTCCACGTCGCCGATAGGGAGCCCCACATAATAGACGCCGTGTCTTTAATTGCGTTGAATGCGCCGACTACCCACGGCCACGCAATATTGTAGATCCAATCAACGACGGGCTGAATAGTGGCCCAAATGCCGTTCCACGCCGCTGATATGGTGCCCCAAAGCGACGATGCGGTGTCTTTGATCGTGTTGAACGTGTCGACTACCCACGGCCACGCCGTGTAGTAGATCCATTCAACTACCGGCTGCATAGCCGCCTGAATTGCGGCCCAAGCGATCTGAATATTAGACCACATGTTAGCGGCCGTATCCTTGATCGCATTGAATGCACCCACGACCCACGGCCAAACCGTGTTATAAATCCAATCCGCGACGGGCTGAATTGCGGTCTGGATCGCGGTCCACGCGATCTGGATGTCAGCCCACATCATACTGGCGGTGTCTTTAATCGCGTTGAACGCGCCTACCACCATGGGCCAAATGTCATTGTAAATTTGTGTGGCGACAGGCATGATCGCCGCCCAAATAGCGTCCCACGCCCACTGAATCGTAGACCAGAGCGCACTCACACCCCAACTGATAGCATCCCACGCTGTGGTGAGATACAGGGCGGCGACGTTGACGATCCAGTCGACGACGGGGCGGATTATGTCGCTGATCCCCTGCCAGGCTGCGACCATTCCGTTCCAGACGATCATTGCGCCCGCGGAAATTCCGTCCCATGCTGCCTGAAGGTTGGGCCACGCGGTATTTACAATCCAGTCGACGACGGCTTGAATAACGGGCTGTATTCCTTGCCATGCGCCGACGATGCCGTTCCATACCCATTGGGCGCCGGCGACGATCCCGTCCCAGGCCGCCTGAAGTGCGGGCCATGCAGTGCCGACGATCCAATCAATGACCGCCTGAATAATGGGTTGCATTCCTTGCCAGACGGATACCATGACGCCCCACATCCACTGGGCGCCTGCCACGATTCCGTCCCATGCGACTTGCATGAGAGGCCACACGTTAGCGGCGAACCAATCGGCGACCGCCCCGACGGCCGTTTTGATTGCTTCCCAACAAGAAATGACGACATTGCGGAATGTTTCAGAGTTCTGCCATGCCACAATAATTGCCGCGACCAATGCTGCGATAGCGATCACGACGAGGCCGACTGGGTTGGCGTCCATCGCAGCATTGAATGCCCACTGTGCTGCAGTCGAAGAAATTGTTGCCGTTTTGTGGAGGACCATCATTGCCGTGGCCCTACCCCAAGCGACCGCCTGCATTGTGATCTGTGTCGTTGCTCGCGCGATATTCGACAGGAATTCGCCGGCGTACATGAGGTTGAGCTGCGCGGTCTCAACTACGTCTTTGACTTTCGCCACGGTCATTGCGTTAATGGCCGTGGTGACACGCCCTGCTACCCCGGCTACGCCTTCCATGTCATTCAACCATTGCTGCATTGAGGACATGACCATGACGGCTTTCCATGCCGTAAATGCGGCCGCAATACTGTACACCGCCACTTTACTATTGAGTATAGCGACGGTCAAGCTTTCCATGAATTGGACGAGGCTGCTGTTCGCGATGGTGCTGAGAGCAGTAGCGATACCGGGGACGAGCGTCCCGACAATGAATTTGCCGAGCTCGACGAAACTGTTGCGCACGTTGGTGATGTATGAGATGATTCCGGAGTCTTTGTCGAATCCGAAAATCGTGCCCGTGAAATCGCCGGACAGAAGTAGATCTTTAAGATTCTTCAGTGAAGGGACGAGTGTTTTGTTGATCCATTCCCCGGCGGCGGCGGCAGCGTCGCGCATGCGGAAAAGGAAGTCAACGAAGCTCGAGTCTTCCTCGAACGAGAAGATCGGGCCTGTGAAATCACCCTTGCGGATAACGTTGAAAGCATTCGTAATACTGGGAATGAACGAGTTACTGACCCAGTTGAATACTTTCTCGAACCCCTTGCTCATGGCGTCAAGGGATGCGGTGATCCATGGGAGTGCTTTTTCGGCGATTTCCTGCGCCCCGGTCACAAGGGTCGCTTTGAAGTTCCCCCAAGCGCCTTCCAGGGTTTTGGTGGATGTAGCGGCCTCAATGGCCACGTCCTCCATACCAAGGTCAAGGATTGCCTGGTTGAATTCCTCGGCGGTGATCTCACCTTTCTCCATGGCTTCCCGGAAATTGCCCGTGTAGGCGCCATTCTTTTTCATGGCTTCCTGCAATTTACCGGACGCGCCTGGAATGGCGTTGGAAAGCTGGTTCCAGTTCTCGGTGGTGAGTTTTCCGGCGCCCGCGGTCTGCGTCATGACGAGGCCGACCGTTTTGAATGTTTGCGCATTTCCGCCAGCAACGGCGTTCAGGTTACCAGCGGCCTCAGCGAGCTTATCGTAGCCCTTTACGCCGTTGGATGCGAGCTGCGCGGTAATGGACTGAATATCGTCGAGCTCGTAAATTGTGCGGTCTGCGTAGGAGCGCGTGCTTTTTGTGAGCGCGTTGATTTCGTCCGCACTTTTACCGGCGAATGCGAGCGTTTGCTTGAATTTGATTGTGGCGTCGGCAGCATTGAATGCTTCCTTTGCGACACCGCCGAACGCAACCGCAATGCCGCCGATGGCGAGCCCTCCGAGCGCGGCGCCGGCGACTTTCGCTACCGATTTGAACGCACCACCCAGACCCGACGTGATCTTTCTTTCGGCCGGCCCAGTGTCGACGTTACCGATTTCACTATTGATACTTCGGGCGAGGCCTCGCACGGACGGGCTGATCTGAATCCAAGCGGTCCCGAGATCATATCCGGCCATCGATACCTCTCCGAAATCGTGTGTAGCGAAAATGGTTCACGCCAATCAAACCGTTTTTCGTGTTTGTCTTGGCGTGAACCATTTTACACTATCCGATAGAAACGCGGGTTAGCCGCCGTATCGGGCGAGCCATTTCTCGCCCTTGGCCTTCTGTGCTTTAGCGTGCTTGCTTGACACCCTGGGGTTACCGGTTTCCCGGTATCCTTCAGCCGGCGGTTTCGGCGTTTCAGGCCATTTGTCTTTCTTGACGCCATTGACGGCGAGCAATGTGGTCTGGATATTGTGTGCTGACATTATTGTGGCGGCTACTTCGTCGGACCAGTATCTGTCTCCGCCTCGCGCCCTATCGAATGTCGACCCCGGCGGGAGGCCACCGATGAGCGCCATCACCCGCCGCGGGGTTATCCTGCCACGATACAGATCGAGGAGGTCAGTGTTGTAGTATCGTTGCAGGTCGGCTTCTATCTCCCACCCATACTCGCGGAGTAGCGGTGGGAGAATCGTCAGTTTCCCGCGCCCACCTCGGACACGATTGACTGCATAAAGTCGGTCACCGCGTCAATCGGAACACGGCCGTTCTCGTCCTCCAACGCGGCGTAGACCTCATCCTTGTGGTCGCCGACGATAAGGCGGAAAAGCGGGAACGGGTTACCGGCGTCGAGGGCTTCGAATGCGCGGAAGTCCTCCAGCGCCTCCGTAGGAATATCGAACTCGATACCCTCATAGTCCACGTGGATGGGGTCGCGCGTGGCCTCGGCCTTGGCCAACCTGTCGGCCGGCGCCTTAGCTCCGGCGGCCTTGGCCTTGCTCTTCGTGGTCTTGTCAGACATAATGGGTTGTCCTCAAAATTTGGGTTTATAAAGTGGGTGGGTTGTATTTGTTTTGGATCTTCCCCGCCATTCCGTGACAACCCATCCGAAACATGGAATAGCGGGGAAGCATATGTTTGTCAGGCAGGGAAGAGCGCCTTGTGGTCCGAGTAGATAATGTAGTCGCCCAGCACGGAAAGATTGTACTCGTAGCCGGTGATCTCGGCCTGCTGGAAAGTGATCTCGCCGCGCTCACCGAGCTCCAGACGCGGGAAAACAATACGAATCTGCGCACCCACCCCGGAAACGTCGAAAAAGTCGGCGACACCGCAGAGAAGCTTGACCTTACGGGACGACTTTGCGGTAATCTTCACACCTTTGGTGGCGCCACCATCCTCAACCTTCTCACTAGTAGCGTCCAAATACCAGGAGAGCGGGGCAAGCATGGTCTCCAGAAGAGTGGCACTGAAAGTCGTCTCCGAGGAGTCGAGGAACGTCTTGACAACACCGTGACCTTGGTGTCCCTTAATCTTGGTAACAGAGTCGTCAGAGGTCAGCTTGAACCCATCCTCGCTAATCCACCCAACGTTGGTGAGACCGCTCACGCCGGAGAGGTCCTGGGTAAGCGACGTGACCTTCTCACCGAACTTTTCAACATAGTCGCCCAGCCAGAGCGCGTCATTGTCGGACGAGAAAATGAGTGCATTGTCAGCGTTAACAGCCATTATTTGTTCACCTGTGTGCTGTAATTGTTAATGTTGCAGTCGCCCTCGCCTGAGACGTGTCCGGATCGGGCATTTCTATCGGATAGGATGATTGTACCATCACTATACCATCCTGATAGTTGGGCATTGTGTGCGCCACGTTCACGGCCTCGCACGCGATTTTCATCGCCTCACCGGCCGACTGCGCGTAAGCGTCGATCGTTTCCAGCGCGGCGCAGAGTGCTTTCTTCGTAACCCCGGTGCCCCCGGTTGAGAGAACTCGGATGAATGCGGCAGGACGATCGGGATTCTCGGGTCTGCGGGCCACGATCGGCACGCTCATGTGTGCGGACAGGAAGTCCATGAGCCGTTTCTTGATATCCGGCACCACGGGGGCACGATCGTATGTTGGGCTCATTTCCCGCCCCCCATTGTGAGGCCGATCGCACGCTCTAACGTGTGCTCTCTCATCTGTCTGCGCATTGCAGCAATGGTGCGCGCCCTGACATATCCGCGGGTACGATTTCCACGCGTCGTCTCACCCTCGAACCCACGGCCTGCAGCGTTGGCTACACGCCCAGTTTCCAATGCTACGGTCCGGGCTACATCAGGGCCGCGCAGAAGGTCGGCGACACCATCCCTGTTGAGCTGAAATTTTACTTTCGGCATTATTCGCTCACTTTGTCTTCGTTGGCGCGAATCTGCACGACCATACCCTTAGGGTAGGGGGAAGGGCGGCCTTCAACACGGTATTCTATGCCGTCTACAATGAGATGATCTTCTGCGGTCACGTCGATTGTGGTATTCCGCCAGTAAAGGGCGGCGGCCACGGTGACGGGCATTGCCCCGGCACTGATCGGCTCAGTGGACGTGGCTGGCGCAAACACCGCGGGCGGCAGAGCAACGTTCTCCCACTGCCCAGGCACGGGATTACCGTACTGATCTTTCGACGCCGGGCCTCTCCTACGTCGCGTGACAGGAACATATCCGGACAGCATTACGGTTCCTGCCCGCTGATCGCGTTAATGTCTTCGATCAGCTGATCGGTGGCGGACCGCGCATCATAGTCCTGCAGGAGGTCTACCTCGAATGCACCGCCCGAGCCGCCGAGAGCGTCTTTTTCCTCGCGTTTCAGGTAGAGGCCGCCTTCAGGATTCTGATACGTAAACTGATCGGAGAACGGGCCGGTCGTGTGTGATTCTGATGCGATAATTCCGTGGGGTTCGGAGTAGATTCCTCCGCCACTGTCCGTTACGCCGCCGATAGCGTCTCCGCCCTGCATTGCGCGGCGCACCACGGCGCACGCTACTCTTTTTCGCGTGCGAGGAGTAGCGGACTCCCAGCGGGGGCATTTCGACACGATAAGGTCAGTTGCGTCGGCGAGGAGTACGTCGGCGCGGATACGCTCATTGTCCGAGAGTGCCCGCCACCTGGCCTCCAGGTCTTCGACCGTGGCGAACGGAATAATATCGTCGGGGATCACTTTACCGTCTTTCTAGGGCGCCCTCGTCCCCGACGAGGGGCAGGTGCCGGCGAGGCAGTACGAGGGGAGGAAGAGGAGGAGGTGGGCTCGTCTGCCTCGCCGGCGCCTTCATTCCTGGGGGTGATTTCGTCGTATTCGTCTCCGAGCGCCACATTATGGTCGTCTGCGAGATGAATCACAATGTCGTGGTCTCGGTGCTTGTAGGATCGCATTTCCGAATCGCCCCTAAGAAAATTTTGTTTTAGATAGGTTGTGTTATTTTTTCTTTACGGCGATTTTATCAGGCGCCGGCCTTGGTCTTAATCGTCGCGAACTTATCCGAAAAAACATACCAGGCGTACAGAATCTCGAGACGCAGAGCAATCTGGTTGCGACGCTTCAGGTCACCCTGACCGTCCGGGTCACCGAAACGGATGATCTCGAGCGGCAGAGAACGCTGAATCCCCCACCGAATACCATCAACAAAGTCGCCGACAATACCCTCGACATTGGTGGCGGCGGTCGCCTCGGGCTTGCCGGCAACAGTGTTTCCAGCAGCGGCAGGGAGGCCCATGAAGTTATCAATGTCGACGCCGAGGCCGATCTGCGGGTAACGCGGCGTCCCCGAAGGCGACCCGTCGGCATTCTTGGTCTGGAGGCTACCGAGCGCCCAAACGGCGGACGGGGCCAAGGCAAGGCCGGTCGGCGTAATAGGCGCGGCATTGTCATTAATGAGGAGCCCGGCGGCCTGGCGGATCGCCTGGTCCATCTCCGTAGTGCCGATCTCGACATTCTTGGTGGTGGAGGTCAGGTAGTTGGTCCACGCGTCAATAACAGCGCCTGTCAGCGGGTTAACACGGTGGTAAAGGCCGAGGTCGAGGGCGCGGGAAAGTGCCTCGCTGCCCTTCTGGGCGAGCTGGTTGAGGACGTCCAGCTGGTAATCCTCGTCGGCCCACTGCACCTCCTCGTTGAATCGCATAGTAACCTGCGCCTTATGCGGCTTAGCGGTCACATAGCCAAACTCACCGTAAGTGGGGGCCTTTTCGGCGCCCTCGTCAACGAACTCGGCGCGCGGGAAATTATCAAAAGTGATAATGTCCACGTCGCCGAAGGTCAAGGGGATTCCGCCGTTGAGCTTAGCGACGGTGGAGAGAGTCTGGGTGCGAGTGATGATCCCGTCGGCGATCTGCCGAGGCATGAGGACCTTCGCCTTGCCTGAATCAAACACGGCCATTATGGTTATTTCCGTTTCTTTCTAGTGTTTTATCTTTTAGAATAGCGGCTGGGGTTATTTCAGTCGCCGGCGAAAACGTTCCGAGCGAACTCCGCAAGATTGCCGCCGTCATTGTCGGGCGTGGCTCCGGCCTGCGGCACCACGGGGGCGACGGACGGCTTAGCGTCGTGCAATGCCTTGGCGATTGCGGCAGCATGAGCGTTGATTTCATCCTCGGTTGTTCCTCGGATCAAATCGGCGCTGATACCGTGCTCTGCGGCTGCGTTGGCGGACCATTCGCGGACTTTGGCGGCGGTTTCGAAGTCTGCTACTTTGGCTTTTAGGGCTTCGATTGTGGCATCTTTGTCGCCGATGGCCTTGGCGAGCTCGTCTCGTTCGTTGGCGGCGCGCCTGTTTTCTTTGGCGCGATTCTCCCACTTCCGGGACTCGCTCTTCCAGTCGATTTCAGGCTTACTGGCGGCAGCGTTGTCCCCATTCTTGGGGGCATTGTCGTCGTTAATGGCGCTATTGTCGGCCGGCGTGTCGCTTGCGGCGTTTTCGCTCATTGGGCGTTTCCTATATTTTGACCGTGCGGTTATTGTAATGTTTTCAGGCAACTATTCTGGGCTTTGCAGCCTTCCTTCAGTGGCCCTTGTTTATGCATTGTAGCACAATCATTCAATTGGTCGGGTACGCCATTCCGTGAGCTCCTCTTGGTGCGTGTCTATCCACGATGAGACGAGCTCACGGTGACGCTTGCGGCCTTTTTCGGTTTTGTGTCTTACTGCGAGCGTATATGCTTTCGCTGGAACTTCGCGGGAGGTTGGGTCCCATGCGGGTACTGCGACGCATCTGCAATTGTCGTGCGCCCCGAATGATGCGGTGCCCTGTGATCGGTAGTAGCATTCGTTCATTGTGAGCATGACGCAGAAATTGCATGCTTGGGGGTTACGTGTTCGTCTTTCCCAGCCCATGGCTTCCGGGTCGGCCCATGTCATGTCTGCGATTTGTGAGCGGGCGCCATCGCTTACATATCGGATGAGTGCCCCGGTCAGATAGGATAGGGCAATGTCGGGGGTTCCGGCGTATAGTGCTCCCGCACTGAATCTGACACTGTCGTCAATTTCGCCCTGTGGTGTGAGCGACGTTTGTACCGTTGGGGCGTCGCCGGGAATGTCCTGGTCCAGGCGCATGTCGCGGTACCATTCGTCGGCGATTGCGGCGGCCGCACTGCCGTATTGGTCTACGAGGGCGGGCATGATTTCGAGCAGAAGATCGCGCGCGTCCTGTGGCCTTTGCCGTGCGGCGCGGGACCATAGTGTGTGTAGATCGTTTTGGGCGAGTGTAACGAGTGAGTCTATTGCTCGCCCGTATGCCCCGATTTCTGCGGTTGACAGCATAATAGTATTAGTTTATTGGTGTTTTGGTGCCGCCAGGCAGCTTAATGTTGCGCTTAACCCTGTTCCTTGTGTTGGGTGAGTTATTAACGCCCAGGTTATTGCCACTGCCGTTACTGTCGTTATTGGTGACATTGTCGTCACCGTTATTGTTGGCTGCGTCACCATTATCGGTATTCTCGCCATTCTCACCGTTCTCGTCCACGGTGTTCCCGTTATTCGTGGCGGCGAGAGCGCGGTCGAGTAGGGACACCGCATTCTTTTTACGGTTTTCGGCGTTGATATCTGCGAGATCGTCCTCGGTGAGTCCAGCACGCCGCATGAGAGTCTGCGACTCCTGCAGCGACGGGAAAGCACTAACCATTTTGACTGCGAAATCGGCGGCAGACGACGGCGAGGAATAGCGGGCGGGGGTCCACTTCACTGAGGTCTTCCACGACTCCTGTGGCGGCTCATCAAGCTTGTCCCGTACCATAATAATGTTCTGCAGCGTGCGTCGCAAAGGGGCCGTAAAGATACGCCACTGATACTCGGCTTCGTCCGCGAGCGCCGCCTCGGACGCCTGCATCGCCTCAGCCGAGGAGGGGTTATCCGCGAAGATTCCGATCGCGGACTGAGGAAGGTTTGTGGCAGAGCACAAATTCTGCGCCAGCTGACGGTACATTTCCAAGTGGGGACTCATGGTCATTTGTGAGAATTGTCCAACTGATGGAATGTCGCCGTTCTCGTTCGGCTCCAAAACCTGTACGCGGGCCATGATTGCGGACCACCTGTCTTGGCCGGCAAAATCTGCTCTTTCAGCGCCGAGCACGTACCGTTGTGGTGAGGAGAAGAACTCGGCGGAGGTTTCCGCACGGACCATTGTCCTCACCGCCGCGTCCGTGAGGTATCTTACTTCGCGGGTGATTCGTGAATGCCCCAAAGGGCGGTTGAGCTGTGGGTCGTAGCAGAGTGCTTCGACGAAAATGCGGTTGGGGGTGTCTCCGAGTTTTTCGGCTTTCCAGCCTCCGCCGTTTTCTCGGGCGTCGATTCGCCAAATGGCGGTGGGGGTGTGCATGATGGCGCCGGCCGGCTGCCCGTATTTGTCGGTCTGATCGATTGTGAGGGCGGCTTCGATTATGCGACGCCTAGTGTCCCAGAGCGCGGCAGACCATTCTGCGTCACGGGCCTGCACGACGACGGGCGGCTCGCCAATAGTTTCATCCCCCCGCGTCACTGTGAGCAGCGAAAAAGAGTGCTTGTACGCTGAGGTTATTGCCTGTGCGAGATCGAGATCGTAGTTATTCGCGGAGAGTATTTCGTTGGTTTCAAAGGCGTCGGGGGCGCCGTTCAGGGAGTAGCCTTCAAACACGTGCCGTCGGGAGAGCATGGTGACGACTTTCTGAGGCCACCCCAGCGCGGCTTTGGTGCGTGTCATTTGCGGCGGAATACTGATACCCAAATCCTGGAAAGCGCGGTGGCCGTCATAGTAAACGGAAAGCAGCTTGTTCTTATTCGAGTGCTGCTGCCATTTCTGCCACAGTTGCAGAAATGTTACCTTGTCGTCGTCGGGGAGCCCGGAAATGCGGGTTGGTGCCGGCGTAGCATTAACGAGTCGCCCGTCGTCAGGATAAATTTCAGTCATAGGAACAGTACTCCGCCGCCACGATCATTTCTACTATTGGCGTTTTCGATTTTATCATAAGGCTTGTAACGTGGTCTCCTTTTTGTTGTGCGTGCGGCCCACATTGCGAGCGTGCATGCTTCTAGGCCGGCTACTGTGGCGCCGGGCGGAGCTTGTAGCGCCCACCCTCCGGACGTTCCGATTGGGCGCGGTGTCGCTGACGCGGCTTCGGTTCTCAGTTGCATGTCGTCTAGGTGTGTGATTGTGTTTTCGCGTAGTGAGGCGTCTAGCATGCTGTAGGCGTCTATGATTTGCGTGATCGTGGGCGTGATGATGACTTGCGGGCGTACTCCGATGGCGCGTAGTCTTTCGATTGTGTCGCCGGCACCGTATTTTCCGTCTACGATGATTTGTGCCCATCTGTCTTTGGTGTCCGCAATATAGTCGATGATCCATTGTGTGCCTTCGCTCATGCGGCGTACGCCTTGGTGTGTGCAGAGTTCGACGTGTGTGGGCGTGTTTGCTTTGTGTCCTGCCCTGGCTAGGGCGCAGGTTGATCCGTCGGGTGTGAATCGGATTGCGGCGCACCATCGCATACCACTGGGGGTGTTTTCTGGCCGTATGGTGGCAGTGTTCCAGGCGGTGGGGTCGATTGCGAGTCTGTCGTTGGCGCGGTCCCATATTCCGAGGCCTTCGCGTCGGAATGATTCTTCTCCGAGTTGCCGGCGCATTCTTAGAATGGCGGATTCGGGTGTGCGGCGAGGGTATGATGGGTTTGCTTTTTCCCATTGTTTCCTGTCGTCGCTGTTGGCGTCGTAGTCGGCGGCCAATTCTAGATAGAGGCCGTCTTTTATTTCGCCTTGTAGTGCGAGGTTTCGGAATTCGCTGAACGCCTCGGATGGGTCTTTTGGTTTTGGTGGTGTCCCGATTTTGATGATGAGCGGGTCGGGTGCCGTGTTTGTGGCGGGGATCATGTCGTCTAGTGCGGCGGCGCCCAGGATCTGGGCTTCGTCGAAAAGGATCATGTCTACGCCGTGGAATCCGCGTCCGAATCCGCCTTCGCGGGCTCCGAAGAGGATTCGTGATCCGTTGCTGAAGAGGATGGCTTGCTGTCCGTTTGCTTGCCGTATTTTGTTTACGTAGGGGGCGATTTCGGGGATTTGTGCCATTCCTTTCATGTCGTTGAATGTTTCGTCTGCGGTGCGTGTGCGGTGTGCGGTCCAGAGTACGAAGTAGTCGGGGTGGATGGTGGCGAGTGCGAATGCGAGGCCGCCGATTGTGTATGTTTTGCCGACCTGTCTGGGGATGGATGCCTGGATTCCGTCGATGCTGGCGGCGTAGTGGCCGTCGTTTCGTTTTGCGAGGATTGCTTTGAGCCAGTCTTGCTGCCAGGTGTCGAGGGGGTATTGCATTTCTTGGAGGCGGCGTTTGACTGGCGGCCAGGCGGTGTGTGTGATGTTTTCTGGGAGGGTGAGGTGGGCGGCGATTTCGCTGAGGTGTTTTTCGCTCATTGTTTAGATGCCGTCCCGGGTTTGTGTTTCGTTTGGAATGTCGGTGGTGTGTGTTTGTGTGTTTTCGTTTTGTGTTGTGGCGAGTTGGCCTGTGATTTGTGTAAGTTGTGCGGTGAGTTTTGTGAGTGTTGTGTCACTTGTTCTGGGGTCGTTTATGACGGTGGCGGTTTCGTGTGCGAGTGCTTGGCGTATGAGTGTGGGGTTGTTTGTGTTTGTGGTGTCTGTGATGGGGGTGGGGCTGTTGGGTTTGTATGTGGTGTTTGTGGTGTTTGTGTGGGTTGTCATGTTTCCTATTATATGTGGTGGTGTGTGTCACGTCTGGCGGGGTTATCCACAGGGTTTTCCACAGGTTGGGGAGTTTTCCACATGACGACGGCCACATTGTGATTTGGGTTACTAGAGTTATCCACAGGGTTTTCCACAAGCGGGGAGGGATGGGCAGACCTTCGGGGTGTTCGCGGCTGGATGGGGGAGGGGGGGTGGCCCCCATCACATGAATTGTGTGGTGTGTGTCTCGTTTTGTTGTGTTCCCTGCTTTGTTTTGTGACGCGGGTCCTACTTTAAGGGATCCCTTGCGTCTTTGGGGCCCCCTTTTCGTTCGTTTCGTTTTGTTGCCTGCCTTTTTTGAACGCCATTGTTGTTTCGCGCCTTTGAATGTTTTTGCATTTTTGTAACATTTCTTTTGTTTTATAACGTTTTTGTGTGTTTGTGTGTTTGTGCGTTGTGTTGCCTTTGTGGCATGCGTTGGCACTATGCGTGGTGCATGGTATTGGCGTGCATGTCATGCATCATGTCATCATTGTCGTGTTCATCATCATGTTCGTTGTGTTCATCATTATGATGATCATTGATCATTATGATGTTCGTCGTTCATTGTTGGTTGATCAATCGTTGAACGTTGATTGTTGATCGTCGTTGATCGTGATCGTTCGTTGGTTGTGTGAACGTGAACAGTGTGGGGTGAGATGGTGTGGATGGTGTCCGTCTTTTGTTTGTGTGTTCGGTGGAATGGCGGTGGGTGTGGTGTGCTGGTCTACCCGACCTAGTGGTGTAATCCGTGCCTTGTCCTTCCTGGTGTGGTACTTGTCAGTGTTGCGGTCGTGTTGTGTGCTGTCTTGTTGCCGGCTGTGTGGTGTGTGGGTGGTGAGTATTTGTTTGTGCTGTTCGTGTGGTGGGGTATCTTCTGTCTGCCCCCCCCTCGTCGTGGTGGTGGGTGGGGCCGTTGTGGGTGGCGGGGTGGCGTGGTAGGTGAGGGGCGGGTGTCGTTGCATTGACCTCCCGTCTGCGTGTTGGCGTCCCCCTTGTTGTTTGTTTGGTGTCCTGTGTTGAATGGCGGTGGGGTGTGCGCCGTGGTGTCCCGTGTTCGGATTGCCCCCCCCTTTTTTTTCGTGTTGTTTTGCTTCTTCTTGTATTGTCCCGCTCTTCGTGTGTTTGTTGTCACAGCATTGTTGGTTTAGGGTGGTGTCTTTGTGGCAGGGTTGTGTCGTTGTGGAATGGCGGTGATAGTTTGTGTGTCGTTGTGGAGTGGTGGGGTGAGGGGTGTGCGGTCTCGTTGTTTGTGTTGTCTTGTCTTCTGTTCTTTCTTTCCTTTTCTTTTTGTTGGTGTTCGGGGTAGTGCGCGCGCAGCTTTGCGAGCACGCACGTTATCCCCGAACACCTTTGTGTTTTTTCTGTTGTTCTGTTTTGTTTTCTTCTTCTTTGTTTCTCTTTGTTTCTTTTTGTTTCTTTTGTGTCCTGTCTTTCTTTTTGTTGGAATGGCGGTGGGTGGTTCACCATGTGTTGGAGTGTTTGGTGGGCATGACGGCGATTGGTAGTCTGTCTCGTTCTTCCTCGTTTTTCTGGTAGTGGCGTGCTTTTCCTTTGCCGTGTTTGCCGTTGCCGCGTCTGCTGTTGCATTTGGCGCATAGCACTCTGCCGTTGTCCGGGTGGTTGGATCCGCCTAGTGATGCTGGGATTATGTGGTCTGCTTCGGCGCTGTTGTGTTTGCGTTGTCCGTTATTGTGGTATTGGAGTTTGATGCCGCATGCTGGGCAGTGTGTGATGCCTATGGCTTGTGCTCTGGCGAGTACTTGTTTTCTGAATTGTTTGTGTTCTTTTGTGCTTGTTCTGCTCATTGTTGTTCTCTTTTCTTTTTTTGTTTGTGTTAGGTGGTGGCGCGTCGCAGCGTTAGCGAGACGAGCGCCTCCACCGTCTAACACTATTCTATGTTTCTGTTCTTTTTTTTGTTTCTCTTTTTTTGTTTTTCTTTTTTGTTTTCTTTTCTTGTTTTGGTGTGGCGTGTGTTGTGTAGTGCGCGCGCAGCTTTTGCGAGCACGCACGTGACACGACACGCGCCTTGTTGTTTTCGGGTTTGTTTGCTTGGGTGGTGTGTGTGTTTTGTTCTATCGCAATGCAGTGTTTGTTGTTTACGCCACACGTTGTTCGTTGTTAACGTTCACAGCATTCCTCTTTGAACACTGTGTGCCCTTAATTACATCATAACATGTGTTACCTAAATAGACACTGTCCAACACAGCTAGACACTGTCTAATTCTAGTACTCTTTTAAGAGTATAGGTTGGGCCCAACACGGTGGCGAGCTCTTCGAAAACACCCCGCGGCGCTGACGCTCGCTTGCGTCGCTAGGGCTCCTCAGCGGCTGCGCCGCAGATCGTCTTCGACGATTCGTCTACTCGAGTGTAGCATACGGGACCAAAGTCACCACAACAAACACTGCCAACAAAACAACTGCAACAGGGAGTAAACGTTGCAATCACGTGAAAACATATCGCCACAACTCTTGTTGTAGGCCGGAAAGTGTGACGACACGCACCAACATTGTAATAACACAAACGGGTGTTTTTGCCCTAGAAAGCATGTTGCTAGCAAACAACCCACATGCACGGAAAGTAAACGGAAGGCGAACAAAGTAAACAGAAGGTTAACGGAAACTGTGAGAGATTAGCTCTAGGTGACCGATACCACTCACCCCTATCACACACCGCCTTTCTACAGCAGACGCACTGAGGCCCCACCTCCTCGTCGAAGGTGGGGCCTCGTCGTCCTCAGGACAGTCAGGTCAGTAGGACCAGGTCAAACGGTACAGTAGGGCGCACGAGTCGGTGTCCATCCCCTCGTCAGGGACCTCCAACGGCTCAATAGAGCTGACGCCACAGTCGTTGGACACCTTGTAAAGATTCCAGGGCTCGCCAGTACGGGGGGCACGAATCCGGTAGACGGCGCCGAACTCGACAGTCTCGAGGGTCTGGTCCTCGGTGCGGTAGATGGTGGTGCTCATTTTCTTTTTCCTTCCTGGTCGGTTGGGCTGCCCTGTTGGTATGAGAGTGCCCCCGGGGCCTTGGCTAGCACAAGACTCCGGGGGAGTGTTCTCTGACACATTGTGAGGGTGGGGGTGTGCGACTCAGTCGGCCAGCTCAGCTTTGGCGCGGTCGATCAGGCGCCGTAGCGTGACGTCGATCCGGCTTGCCGCTGAGACACAAGTCACACATGTTGGGTTGACGGCACCCCCCCCGCTCTTCTATAGTAGGCACACCGTCGAAGTTTGGTGCACAAAGAAAGAGAGGATGCACACAAATGGGTAACATAACATATGAGGGAATGCTCATTCGACGCATTGACTTGCATAGAGAAGCGAAGCTGTCAGACGGTCGCGGCACGCGCCTTGCAATTGTGATCGAGCACATGGACGGCACGGACTACACATTGCACGTCGCCGACAAAGGGGAAACGCCCGAATATATGACGGCACTACTCTCCGCCGTCACACGCGGCGCCAACATGATGATTCACGCTCTCGACGCTCTTCGTGCCATCGGATACGTGGACGTGCGCCCCATCGCACTATCGGGCAGGCATATAATTTTCGGCTTGGATCGTATCGCGCTTGAGCTCGAAATTCTTGAAAACAGTAACGGCGAGATCGATTGCGACATTAGCGTCACCGGCGAGGATCAGGAGAATATTGAGGCGATTGAGCGCGTACTGGAGAAGAAAGGCGTTGACCTCATATGAGACGGTGCAACAGAGGTTAACAATGACATACCAATCTTCGAGGCTCTGAGAGGTTCCTGCATTTGGACTGGCATTGCGTCCTCCGTTTCGTGATCGCACGGGCGGAGGACGCGACCATATGTAGTCCACCACCATTCGTCTTTCATGGTGTTCTGGGTGGTGGGCTGACGATGTTGTAGACCAGCACCTCGAAGTTGTGGCGGACGTCTCACCCTGGGGGGGTGGACAGCCGGGCATCGAACACCTAGAGTTAAGGCCATCGGGAGCAAGACAGCAGCTCCGCACCGCAACCAAGACCATCACAGGGGAAGAGAAGACACCATGACCATGAAGCATGCGGCACCACGTAACACCAACGTTGCGACCCGCCGCCCTTTGAAGCGGAACAGCGAAATCATTCTGGCCGCCGTAATCTACCTGACCGCGTCGTGCTTCGCTGTGATCGGGACGCTCGGTGTCATGGCGGCTATTTGGGTTCTGTGGGGGACGCTGGGAGTACGGTAACCCCCCCCCAATTCAGATAACACAACACTAGGAAAGAGGAGAGTCGCACCGTGTTTTACGATGCGCATTTCATTATCGACGTCACGAATTGGTCGCGGGGTATTCGGTTGGACGGCACAATGCAGATAATGGACATGGAGGACATTCTCTTGTCCGATCGTCTCGTACCTGTCTACATGCCCGAATTTCCGGGCGACCATCGTTCCTCCAATGAGGCACTGGCTTCTATGGTGGGGATGGCGAAGGTTTATGATCGCATTCTTACCCTGGCTGATAAGCACGGCCTCCATGTTGACGAGAATGAGTTTTCGACTCTGATAGTGTCGTCTGGCGGGGCGACGATTGGCACCATGATGGTTGCTATGAGGCGAAGCGGTGCCGAGCTGGACGTTGCCCCGTTCGCTGGGGAGGACGAGTCGAAGAAACCTATTTGGGATCACTTTGTGGATGATCTCACTAATGATTCTGTTATTGAGTGTTCCAGAACTCCCGTTGGTGGCGTTATTGGGGCAAGGTTGGGGAAGCCGCTCACACATTCAGTGCGATTCCACGTTTACACGAAGCCAATTGGTGAAATGACGTTCGTTTCTGGTGAGGTCGCGTTGACCGAGGACACTATTGAAACTCTTCACTGGGGGACCAATGTTGGTGTGACCCGCACTGAGAACATTGCGGATAGTGTGCGGGAAATGTTCGGCCGTCTTGTTGTGGGCGCCTCGGTTATGGATATTCTCGCTTCGGAGGCGGACGCTTGTGGTATCGCTCTTGCGATGGCGGGGGATTCTGTTATTGTCGCCTATTTCAATGGTGAAATTATTGGGCAGATTGCCGTGGGCGCGAGCAGGGATGGTGTCAGGCTTGTCCCTGGCGCGTTGGATTCCCCTGACCGGTCGGTCGCCGCCAATAAGGCGTGGGGTTGGTTTTATGCCCTAATTCGGCAGATTCTTAGCAGTGTGATCGTCTGACCCACCGCAATTCCAGAAAGAGGAGAAGAGAACAATGCTCTGGTTTGAATATGGTGGCCCCAACATTGAAGGGGTAACTGGCCGAGACGTTGAAATGGCATTCATTCGAGAGAGTATGCCGCCTGCCCTATCCTACTATCATGATAATGATGGTTTCACTGTCATTATTTGGGATGTTGGGGCCGGCACTGTTGAGGCGTATGTGTTTGACGACGGTAGGCCGACGGCGTGGTATTTCGATGCGAAGAAAGCAACGGAGGACGCTTGGTGGAGGGAGATTTCTACCGTGGGCGAGAACACGGCTGTTGCGGCCGCGTGGATTCGCAAGCACATTAAGTTACAGGAGATGAAGGAAGAGTGTGCACGTTTGGCGTACGATTTCATTCTTTGTTTGAAAGAAATGCGGGGCAATAAAAAGGATTCGCCAGGGTGGGAGTATGCCCGGTCTGATGCCAGGGACACGCTGGTTGATCTGTGTGATCTAGCGGGCGTGCCTGCGGAGGAGGTGATCGGTTCTGACATTTAACCCTACGCCTTTCAACAGCAAACGGTAGTATCCATCACAATATTCAGGAAGAGAGAAGTATTATGGCCTCAGTTTTCGGAACGGTTGTCACTCAGGCGGTCCGCGAGTGGAATGACGACGGGGGCCGCCACGAGTTCAATGTGCGTGTGCCCGCCCGCAAGATTTACGATGGCGGCATCATCGCTATCGGCAGTACTTGCCGTATCGTGGTCGCCGGTAACACGGTTAGGGCGAGATCTGTTAAGCGAAAGAGCGCCGTGATTTCTCCGGAGAGCGTTGGTGAGTTTGTCCGTCGCGCTTTGATTGTTGCGGCGAACCGTAGTAAGGCGGCCGGCGATGAGTGACTCCAGCATCGATAAGGCTGTGTTCGCCTTTCTCGCTAGCTGTGTCGGCGATTTTGCCCCGTGGCCCCAGTGCTCGATCATCGCTTTGCATGGCAATAATGAGGGCGGCCGTCTTTTCGGGGTTCTGTTCAAGGCGACGGCCAGGAACCCTGACGATAGGACTGTCTTCAGGATTGTTATCACGAAAGACGAGGAATGGCGGGTTCGTGTCGTTCAGCTGTCGAATCATGTCCTCTTGGATGAGCGCGACGCTGACCGGGGCGCCATCGTCAGTGCTGTGAATCGCTTCGCGGAGCTGGCCGGCATGATTGACGGCGAGAAGTCATGATTGACGGCGAGCTACACCCCATTGTGACCGAATTCATCACAGGTATGCTCAATGACCCGCATTGTCAGTCCATTCTGTTAGACGTTAGAGAGGATGCCAGGGTGGGCAGTGATCTGCCTGTCCTCTACTTGGATGTCGTCGGGAAACAATATGGGGGCACTCTCTCTATCGTGGGAGAGGAGTATTCGGTAAGCATTCGAAATCGCGACACGAACAAAACAATGACAACGATAGAGGGAGGGAAAGGGGCATGGGGGCTTCAGGGGCTTCGGGGGCTGCTCGGCGAAATCAAGACAAGACTGTGGGAGGACAAATGATCAAGCTATTCGACTGGGAATTCCTGAAGCATGTTACTGAGACGTGCAAGAATTACGCCAGCAAGGGCGGGAATGATTCGCTCGGCCTGGAAGTAAGCGCTTGGAATGGCAGCATCCACATTGGTGTTGCATCGCCCGGTCACCGGTTTGTTTTCGAGGCGGATACTGTTCGCGGCTACAAGGCGACGATTTTCGAGCAGACGGACCGTTATTGGGGCCCCGTGTTCGACGTCGGTTACACTTTCGACGGCGACGAGATTCTTGGCACTTTCAATGGTTTTCTTGCCCGTGTGGAGGTGGAGAATAATTGAGTGTCGAGAGGGTTGCGGATTACGAGTTCGCGTTCCCGGGTGGGGGTGTGCACTATGATTGGTTCGTTGATAGGGTTATTGACTATTTGCAGTCTAAGTCTCCGGAGACGCCGCCTCGTTTCTTGTGGACGACTTTCCTGACGATGGTGTCCGCCCCGCTGTCTGCGAGGACTCATTTGTCTGCGAACGCGCAGGGTATGGTGCCGTTGATTTTGTATTCGCATTGCCTGGGGGCGTCTACTTTGTCGAGGAAGACTACTGCCCAGTCTTTGGTGCGTAGTTTTTTCGACGACTGTGTGGGCGCGTTTAGGTGGGATTCGTCTCAGTCTTTGGTGGCCGTGCGGGAGTATGATTCAGCGCTCCGCATGCTGCGTCGTCGCCTGGAGTCTCTGGACAAGAAGGGCGGGCGTATTGATATTGAAGAGTACCGGACAGAGCGAGATGATATCAGTGATCGCATTGCCGAGTTTGAGGCTGATCGTAAAGATTTTCTGAATACTATTGCTAATAGCCCGTGCGAGCGGTCTCTTATGGCGAATGTTTTGTTTGGGTCGAATGTGACGGCTGAGGGTTTGAATCTTCGGATGGCGCAGCGGCCTGGCGGGGCGTCTATCATGTTTGTGGACGAACTGCAGAATATGTACTCCGCATCACAGGGTGAGGGTTATCGTAGCGGGCTCATTGGATTCTTGACCGACGTCTACTCGGGTAGGACTGTCGAGTCTGTGCGTGTTGGCGATGATGGTGTGAGGCGTGCGGACAGTGAAAGAGTTCCTCATTCTCTCGCTTTTTGTGGTACCGGGATTCTCGGCGACGTAGTCGATAATATGTCGCAATCCTTGTTCGAGACGGGGTGGGGTCCGCGCATCATTTTCGCTTTGGACGAGGAGGACCATCAGTCCGACCCGTCGTCTTTCGGATGGGTCACCAATAATGACCAGAGCGCGCATGGTGGCGATGGTTTTGTTGAGCATGCTTCTGAGCGCATTTCGACAATGTTGGGGATGATGCAGCACGAATTCCGTGGTACTGTCACTTGTGCCACTGAGTTTTGGCCTGTCAATACGCCAATGACTATGACTGTGACTGAGTCCGCGCGGAATGTTTGGGTTGAAACGATGCGGGCCTGGGGTAGGGAGGCGGCCCGCGAGTCGCCTTTCCAGCGGGCAGTGCAGGCGGTCGTTGACCGCATGGGGAATCATATTATGCGTGTGGCCGCTATTTTGTCTCTTTTCGAGCAGCAGATGAGCGTATCATCGTCCGCTGTGAGAAAAGCGTTTAGCCTGGCCGCCGATTTCTGGCTGCCTGACGCGTTGAAAATGGTTGATTATGTTTTCGTTCCGGATTTGACGCGTATGGTGGATGATTTCAGTAGTAATCCGCCGACCGAGACTCGTCTTTATCAGGTTTTGGAGGCGAAGAATTTGTCGCCGCGGAGCGTGGAGGAGTATCGGCAGTATATTCTTCGTCGAGGCGTGAAATTCCGTACTGAAGGTGCTATTGTGGATAATGATCTCGTGGAGGCGATTCTGCGGGATCAGGTAGCGGAACCGTCGTACAGTGAGTGATGTTTTCGGAGTGCGTTTCCCTGTGATGGTAGCGGGCAATGTTCGCTCCGTCACGGGGTGGCGTGCTACTAATGTAAACCTTGGTGATTTTGCTGCCCTGTGTGAGGTGCCCTCGAAATGTGAGAAAAATGATGCTCCCGCTTTTTTTGCGGGCATTCTTTCGGGGGGTAGGCGGCAGAAGAGAAATTTTGTGTCCCGGTCGGCGATTGTTTTGGATGCGGATCATGGGTCGCGGAAAGATTTTGTTGGGGATCGTATGCGGGCGGCGAATCTTGCCGGTATTGTGTGGGAGACGGCGTCGTCGTCTTTCCCGTCCCCGCGTTTCCGTGTTGTCCTGCCGTGCACTCGCAGCATGACCGCGGGAGAAAGTGAGGCGATCGCTAGGACGTGCTTCAGTGTGTTGGGGCCTGTGTCTCAGTGGGATGGGTCGTGTGCTGAGGCGTCCCGAGCTTTTTTCTTGCCGTCGCATCGTCTTGGTTTGAGGGTGCGTCATTGGCTCGTTGACGGTGCCCGCTTGAATGTTGATAGGTGGATAGAGAATATCGGGTATGAGGAGAAGAGTGGTGATGTTTCTTTGTCTTTTGTGCCTGATGGTGGTTATGGTGGTGTGATTGGGGAATTCAATTCAAAGTACGGGTTTAATGATCTCGTCGGTTTGTTTGGTTGGCCTTACGAGTCGGTGGGGCGGCGATGGCGGTATACGCGTGGCGGGGACACGGCTCCGGGGGTGACGATGTTGGACAGTGGTCTGGTCTTCTCACATCATGCGGATGATCCGCTCGCGGACGGGCGGGGGCACACAGTTTTCGATTGCATGAGGGTATTGGAGTGCGGCGGTGACGTGGGTATGGCGGTGGGTGAGGCGTTGTCTCTCCTCCAATTGGAGATGTGAGCGGAGTCACCCCTAGTTGGGTTGACGAGGGCGTGCACGGTCTGCCTATGCTAGAGCCGTCACCGAGAGACGGTGGCGCTGACACGAAGAGAAGAGAGAAGAGATTATGGACACCATCGCTCGTCGCAGCACTCGGGACGACGTCATCATGTTCGACATCATCCCCACACTTGACCAGATGGACGACTACGACGTTGCCGCGATCGCCGATGATGTGATCGGACAGTACTTCTCCTCCACTGGCACCCCCTACTATGTGGTGGACGTTGACGAGGATGCTTACTGGGACGCTGTGGAGCGTCACGCCATCGCCCACTGACCGCACGCGACGAACCCCGCCCTGTTGACGATGACGGGCGGGGTTCGTTGTGTAGAAAGGAAAAACAAGGATGATATGCCTCTTGTTCATGCTCACGATTTGCCTGCCAGTGATTGTTAGGACGAATTTCGATGATTGACATTCGCCCCACTGGGGCGCAGGAAAGAGAAATCAACCGCACCGTCGCCGCGATTCGAGACGGTGGCGGCGGCTTGCTGGCGTGGGAGCCCGGCTGCGGTAAAACATACGGCGCAATCTGGGGTACGCAAAAACTTAACGCGGCCAGGCGGGTCATTGTTGTGTGCCCGAAACGCGTCATCCCGTCATGGCAGGCCAGCATCAAGGCCGTCGACGGCCGGGAGGCGAAGGTACTGTCTCGTGCCACCAAGGCGGGGCGCGCCAATATTGAGGGCATGCTGAACGGCGAGGATGGTTGGTGGGTCATTAATTTTGAGCTATTGGTTTCCCTGGGAAAGGCGGTAGAGGCGGGGAAGTGGCCGAATGTTTCTTTCTCAAGGAAGTCGTTCGATATGGTGGTCGTGGACGAGGTTCACCGTATCGCGAATCACCGCACTCAGTCTTTCCGGGCCGTAAAAGCATTGAGGTCAAGGTATCGTCTTGGCTTGTCGGGGACGCCTGCCGGCAATAAACCAGTCAATATTTACGGGGTACTCAAATTCTTGAACCCGGATAGTGTTGATCGTAGTTTCTACCGGTTTGCGGATGAGTTTTTTGTTTCTGAGTTTAATCCTTTTGCGGCGTCTCGGTATGCCAGGATTTATGGTGGTGAGAAGGATCCTGGTGCTCTCCGCGATTCCGTGGGAGACAATTGGTCTGCAATGCGGGGGAGTGAGGTTTTCGGCGATCTTCCCCCTGTGAATGTTCAACGCGTCGTCTGTGGGATGAAACGCGAACAGAGGCGAATGTACCGGGAGTTTGTGGATCATCGTTTGGCGGTTATGGATGGTGGGGCCAGCATTGCCTCGTCCGCCGCCGTTCTCGACGGGCGTCTCAGGCAAATTACTCTCGGGCCGCTGAGAATCGTGGGCGATAGTGTTGAGTTCGAGGAGCGAGGATCTTCGAAGATTGACGCCACCCTTGATATTCTGTCGGATTTGCCGTCGGATGAAAGAGTTATTCTGTGGTGTCACTCGCGTAAATTCATGGCGCCGTTGCGGAAGCGACTGGCTGATGCCGGCTATCAGAGCGTTGAGCTGTCTAGCGACTATCATGACGGGTGGCGACAGTTTTTGGAGCCCGATGGGCCGCGGATTCTTTGTGCTGTCATTGCGGCCGCCGCTGAAGGGATTGACGGTCTGCAGAAGGTTTGCAATATTGAGGTTTGGTTGAGCGAGGATGATAGTGTGATTTTGAATTTGCAGGCATCTGCTCGTTTAAATCGCAAGGGGCAAACAAAACGAGTGAATCGTTTTCTTTTGCAATGTGAGAATACTGTTGACGTGACGGCCGTGGAGCCTCGGTTGGCGGCGGGGTATGAGCGTCTGCGCGAGAGTGGCCTCATATGAGATGTGATGGACACCACGCCCATGGGGGTTGTGTACACCACCATCACACGAATACAGTAGGTGCCATGAAGGCAGAAACACATGGCGGCTCGCACATTTGCCTAGTACGACGCCGCATGACAGGCACTATCAGAAACATTCTCGTATCTGATGACGGTGAGTTGGTGGGCAGGAATTTCCTGATCGTCGCCCCGGTGAATGATGGACACTCGGACATTAGTGTCATCCATGTCACGGAGGACAATGTTGGCATTGTGCGCGGCATAGCCACCAATAACAGCCTCGACATTTATGAGCTCATCGCGACGGAGGAGTGAAAAATATTATGCGCATCACACAGGGCACCACTGTTGACGAGATCGCCGGCCGCACCATTCTTCTGAAATGGCCGACGCA
>ERZ772960.352-NODE-352-length-42683-cov-5.611406_pt1 | contig 42683 bp, 40 predicted proteins | sample MGYA00580678_ERZ772960 | MGnify/ENA primary metagenome ERZ772960 (study PRJEB29015, sample SAMEA2737930) | human oral metagenome | biome: human oral; feature: human-associated habitat; material: dental | place: China | collected 2059 ... | reverse complement strand
GCACAAAGTCGCACGCGTGTCTCCCGCTGCTGCTACGCCGCATCGCGCACACGCCAAGATGTTTCGACCGAGTTTATAAACATGGCACAGGGCGTAAAGGATTCGGGTATAACGGTTAATGCAAACGGCAAGAGGATACTCGACGGCTTGGAAACGGCAAAGAAAGCTTTGGTAAAAACTGGAAGAAAATTATTTTGCACAATTGAGCGATGGAGGCATTCAAACATTTCTTGACAAATGTAAAATTCTTGCGCGCAAATTTGAGTTGGAACAAAGTAAAAAAATACAATTTCTTAATGTACAAAAGCCGTCTCCTTCAGCAGAAATAGATACTGCCTTTATTCATCAAAAGGGTGATCCTGTATGGTATAAATCTTGGGGTGGAATAAGAAGTTATAAATATGACTAACCGTGATAAAATCATTACTATTTTACTTTTATTCATTATTTCTGTTTTAGGATTATTTCTAATCTTAAAATCAGATTTATATTATTCGTATCTATTTAATAATATATGTAAAGATAATAATATTTATAGTGTGAATACCCATAATATTGAAAATGTAAATGTATGGTATAAGAAAATATATAAAAAAGGGAAAAAAGCCAATCCCTTTTTAAAAAAACAGTTTATTGATAATACAGAAACCCATATTTTATTTTATGGCCAGAAGATGAAAAAATCGGATATTGCTATTTTTTTATATATGGATATAAATTATGATGAGTCGACTATAAAGCGGTTAATGAAAAAATATAATTTTAATGATATGCAATCACTTTGGATTACACTAATTCAGAATAATATTTTTAAAGAAAATTTTATAAAAGATTTTAAAGTCGGTTTATATATGACTAAAATAACTACGATGCTGAATCCAAAAAAATCGCTGATAATACTTTTCTCGATTTCAGCTCTTTTTATAACAACTACCAATGCGGGAGAAAACCGATTTGCGAGCGATAATTCATTTGGCGGATTCGATGTATATACGTTTTCCTCAGGCGATAAGGATGCAACGTATTATCTCAATGAAAATACGCTGCATATACAAGAGCGCTCACTCGGAAGCCGTTATAACAGCTATGATCAGACAATCACATTTTCAACCGTCGAAAAGAACGGTATACCGTATATACGGTATACGGAATCCGACCGGCAATATATTTCATTTGACGATAAAAAATTCGAAGTAAAAAAAAGCGACGGCACGGAACGGGAAGCCGTATTTTTTAAGAATGAATATTTTTTCGTTTTACTCAATGAAGACGGGACGTGTTTGTACGGCGCAAAAAATGCATACGATACGTGGGAGTATCATATGCGCGACACCGAAGTAAAACAAAGTTCATTTTTAAAAGAAAAAACAAAAAGCTATTCGATAAATGATATGGGCTGTAATTTTCCCGAAAAACGTACGGTATGGGGCGCTCCATGGTGCGAGGGCGTACAAGGACAGGGTATCGGAGAACGGCTTGAGTTTTCATTGAAAAAAAACAATTCATATGCCGAAGTATTCGGCAAACAAAAAATATTTATTTCAATCGGCTATGTCGATTATTCCCGCCCCGATTTATACAATGCCAACTCACGGCCGAAAATACTTTCCGTCTATATAAATAATACCTTTTACAAAGATGTCCGCCTCGAAGATACGAGCGAATATCAGGACTTGCTAAAAGACAGGACACTTGCAGCAAGCGATACGATCAAACTCGTCATAAAAGACGTATATCCGGGAGAAAAATATCAAGACACTTGTATTAACGATATTTTTATACTTCCGTTAAGATAGGAAAAACAAATGGAGATACAATAAAGGTGGTAATACAATGAAAAAATATGTTTACATACTTTTATATCTTATCATTGGGCAGTTGTACATATTTGCCATTCCTGCAATCGGTATTTGGTATGAGACACAAGGATTTAACGGTTTTAAATTTATTTCCGAAAACGAGCTACAGATTCTTACAGAGCCTTTTCAATCTAAAATATTTGAGGACGGCACATATCATTATGAATTGAGCTATGAAGAGGGATTGCCGTATATTTTCATCAGCGGTAACGGTGTGAAGCGATATTTTCTACTGCTTTCGAATGAACAAGCTTGCTATTTTTACGATACAAAGACGGGAGAACTGGTAATTTCGGCGGAGCATACAAAAGCCGCAATAGAGCCGTTTGTTATTTATAAAAGAGATAAAATACACGCAAGTTCGGAGCTGCGCGAAGGAAAGACTGTGTATTCGGTTGAAAACCTTTCGACCGAAATCCTGTTGCCGTGGGTACCTGCAGGCGGGAAAAACGGCATCGGCGCAACTTTGACCATACACGATATGTACGGCGAGTTTTTGATACTCGGTTCGGGTTATGTTTCGGTAAAAAACAGAGCTTTGTGGACAAAAAATGCACGGCCGAAAAAACTTAAAATTCAGTATAAAAAAACCGGTATTGTAAAATATGTTGATTTAAAAGATACGCCCGATTTACAAACGATAGTCATGTATACGGACGAAGATTATAAAAATCAAACACGAGGTGGAGATATTGTCATAACGATCATGGACGTATATGAGGGCACTACGTATAGCGATGTATGTATCAATATTTTGGTAGAAAAGACATAAGAATGTAAAAAAAAGAATCCGAGATTATGGAATATCAAACACCTGATCGGATAGTATACAGAAGCTGGAAATATAATAGAAAACACAGCCTTGATAGAGTAATACTGAACGAGTTTAACCGCACAACAGAAAGAATTATTTAATGTGTATAAACCTGATGAAACGGAATGGGAGCCGATATACATCGAAGCATCCGAGTTTTTGTGGGAAGAAAAGAATCCGTTGAAATATGCGCTGTGTAACGCCTTTGACGGAAATTCTGAAACAAGCTTTGTTGAAAATACTGAAGATGATTTATTTGAAATAAGTGTACACACTAATGAATTTAACCCTCGTATTGCTATAATTAATGGATATACTCTGAATAAGAATTTGTATTACGCAAATAATAGAATAAAGAAAATAAACTATGATTATTTGTTGGAAGATAATAATTTAAATTACCAATATATAAATGCGCAAGCTAATTCCAGAATTTGGGTAAAAGAGATATATTTTGGCAATAAGTATAATGATACCTGTATTTCCGAGTTAAATTTTAAATTTAAAAATTCCAATTGGCTCTTCGGAGATATCGATGAGTGATACGTCTTGCAGTTTTATTCGCGACTTTCGACATTCGACCTAAAAAAAATCGGTACCCACCCTCACCCGCTCTCCCGTCACGGGATTTGTAAACTCAAGGGCGACGCATTCGAATTCGAGCGCTTCGCCTCCGAAGCCTGCGTTATACAGTTCGTCTCCGACGACGGGAAGTCCGTTCCACGCAAGATGGCAGCGCACTTGATGGCGAAAACCCTTTGCGATCGAACACTGCGCGATGATGCCCTCCGCCGTCCGCTCGGCGATTTTTATATGCGTCGTATAAAGCGCGCTTCCTTTTTTTTTCAACGCCGCCGCGTTCGAATCTTCGGTAACGGGTCTTACGCTTTTTCTTCCCCTTCCGTATGCGCGAAAATAAGACGATGCGGAAAACTCATCTCCCGCTTTCAACGGACGCACCGAAACGGGTTTCGGAAATCCGCCAAGCCGTGCCGCATTCCCCTCGTCATCGCTGCAAAGCGCGCGGTATGTCTTTATAAAATCGCCTTTTTTTTGCGCTTCGAAAAAAAACGCATACGCTTCATCCGTCGCCGCGATGAGTAAAAGTCCCGATGTCTGCGTATCGAGCCGGTGAATCAAACCGTATTCGCACGGCTTTTTGCCTTTGACGTTTTGCAGTTCGGGAAAGAGGGATACCGCAAGCGTTACGGCGCAGTTTTTTTCTCCTTCGAAAAGCGGAGAAGATGCCGTGCCGCGCGGTTTTTTGATTATTAAAAAAGGCGAATCCTTCGACGGTTCGCGGATCACTTCGATCCGTGCAATCGGCATGTCATCTCTTTTTCTTTGCATGATTTTTTCCCCACACGGGCACTTCTTTCGGATAGTTTTTTTTGAGAAAAGAAAGCGTCGTTCGAAAGCGATCGGGAACGGCCGAGCGGAACGTCGAAAACTTTTTTTTACCCGGCAAGCGTATCGTCAATTTTTTTGCGTGGAGCATGAGGCGAGCTTCGGGAAAAACATCGTCTTTTTTTCCGTAAACCGTATCTCCCAAAATCGGACAGCCGATGTATTTCATGTGTACCCGTATTTGATGCGTGCGTCCCGTTTTGAGACGCAGGCGCATAAGCGAATAGTTTCCGTAAGAGGCGATACAGCGGTAAATCGTCCGCGCACTCTTTCCGTCTTCCGTCTGCGTTGCGGCTTTAAAACGCTTTCTGTTTTTCGGATCGCGGATAATCTGCGTTTTGATGTCGCCTGCGAGAGCGGGCGGCCTTCCCTTTACGATCGCGATGTATTCTTTTTGTACGAAGCGGCGGGCGAACTGCTGTCCGAGCCACTCTTCGGCGTCCCTGTTTTTTGCCGTAATGATGAGTCCCGACGTATCTTTGTCGAGCCGGTGTACGATGCCGGGCCTCCTCGAAGATGCGGCGAGAGACGGGGGCGTATCTTTTATGCGGGAAATCGAAGATCTGCCCCAGCGGTATAAAAGCGCGTTTACGAGCGTACCCGTCCAATTGCCCGCCGCAGGGTGCGTTACCATACCCTGCGCTTTATCGACGACGGCGACGTTTTCGTCTTCATACAGCACGCTGAGCGCGATGTTTTCCGGTGTTATGTCGTCGGGAACATTATCGTCCCATTGCACGTCGATGATATCGAGCGCTTTTACGGCGGCCGAAAGTTTTTGCGTTTTGCCGTTTACGAGGATTTCGATCGCGCAGGATTTCAATTTCGAGCGGTTCATGCCGCCGGGAAGAGACGCGATGTATTTGTCGAGCCGGAGGCTGCCCTGGAAATCGGCGGGAACTTGTACGCTGAAAGACGGCACCGCTAGTCTCCGCTTTGCGTTTCGAGCGCAAGCTCAGAAGATGCCGCTCGCCCTTCCGCCTCGCTTACAGACTTTTCATCGGGCGGCGTATTCAATTGTGCCGCATCCGATTTTTCAGATTCTCCGCTCGCATCGTTTTCCTTATCCGCACCTTCCTGCGACGCTTTTTGTTCTTCACTATCGGAATTCGCGGCATCGCTCCGAGTTTCGCCGGGCGGTGCCTCTCTCGGCGGCATATCGATGCGGACGGCATCTTTATCTTCGGCTATCGGCGTGACGACGATGGGCGCTTTTTCTTTTCGCTCGAGTTTTTTCTTTGCAGCTTTCCGCCTGATCACCGAAACGAGGAGGTCGGTAAGCCCGATGCCGACGCTGATACCCGCCGATGTGAGTAAAATGCCCGCCTGTTCGGCCGTCGAATAGCCGTTGCTCGCAGACGCTTTTGCAAAGGGATTCGGAAAATACGCGGAATCGAAGCCGTGCTGCGCATAGCGTGCCGACGAATACACGATCGTCGACGTAAGCGTCACAAAGGGGAGCGCGCCGAACGAAACGATTTCCGCCCTCCGCAAGTCTTTCATAAATTGAGGAAACTCATCGTCCGTATACGGAGCGGGCGTCGTATCTTTCGCTTCTTTCGCACGGCACGGAAAAACGATGACGCACAATAAAAGCAGGACTGCGCATTTTCTCACGCAAAGCCTCATAACGCCGCCGTCTCCCGCTCTCCGAAAATCGCCGTTCCGATGCGCACTTCGGTCGAACCCTCTTCGATCGCGATTTTATAATCCGCCGACATTCCCATCGAAAGCGTTGTAAGATCGAAGGCGGGAAATTCTTTTTGCAGCTTTTCCGCAGCGGCGCGGAGCGAAACGAAAGACTTCCTCACGGCAATTTCGTCGTCGGTAAAAGGCGCCATCGTCATAAAACCCTTCGGTACGACGTGCGGCGCATTTCCTTCGGCACAATAGCGAAGCGCTTCGTACATGAGTTCGTATGAAAGAAACCCCGCTTTCGACGCTTCGCCCGTGTGATATTCCAATAAAATATCGATCGATTTATCAATTTTCGCACACTGTTTTTCGAGCTCTTCGATAATGCCGAGCCTGTCGACCGATTCTATACACGAAGCGATCCGCACTGCGCGGGCGGCTTTATTTTTTTGCAGCGTTCCGATGATGTGCAGTTCGGCAGACGGAAAGTCTTCATAAATTTTATGAAATTTTTCGTATGCTTCCTGAACGCGGTTTTCGCCGAATGCGCTCTGCCCCGCTCCGATCGCCGCAATGACGGCTTCGGCCGGATGAAATTTACTCACGGCGAGAAGTTTTACACTCCCTTCTTTTCTTCCGGCTTTCCGTTCGGCGTTCCGCACCGATTCGACGACTCGTTTGAGATTTTCCGCTATCCGTTCCGTATCCATAACCGCCTTCTTTTTATCGTACTTCACGCAAGTATAGCGCTATTGAGCGCATCGGACAACCGCAAAAGTTCTGCAAGAGACAGCGTCTCAGCCCTGAGCGACGGATCGAGAGCCGCGAGTGTAAGCGCACGCTCGGCTCTTTCGGCGCTTCCGGTAAAGGCCGTTAAATTATTGCGGATATTTTTTCTGCGCGATGAAAAAAGCGCGCGCTGCATTTTTATAAAAAGCGAAGGATTTTCACACGCGGGAAAATCGTTTTTTTTCGTCATAACGACGGCGCGCGAGGCGACGTGCGGCTTCGGCCAAAAATTTCCGGAAGCCAAATCAAAAAGCCCTTTGACGTCGTACGCCCACTGGCACAGCACCGAAAACGACGATCGCTCATCCCCGCCTTCTTTTGCCGTCATCCGATCGGCGACTTCCTTTTGTACCGTAACGACAGCCTTGTCGAATCTTACGCCGCGCTCTATCGTGTCGGCGATGAGGGATGCCGCAATCGAATACGGGAGGTTGCCGAAAAACCTCGCAGGCAGCCCCGAATCCTCATAGGCGCTTTTCCACGTTTTTACGGCATCGCCCGAAACGATTCTCAGCGCGCCTTCTTCGATTTCCGCCTTAAAAAAATCCGAAAGCAGTTTTATAAACCCCTTGTCGATTTCGAAGGCCCTAACGCGGGCGCCCGCATCGAGCAAAAGCTTTGTCATGGAGCCGAGCCCCGGCCCTATTTCCCATACGCGCATCCCCCGCTCGATTTCGAGAGCACGGACGATGCGCTCTCGAGCCTGTGCGTTTACGAGAAAATTTTGTCCGAATTTTTTTTGCATGGAAAAGCCGTTCGCATCGAGGAGAGCTTTGAGAGCTGCCGGTGAATTGTAGTCGGGAATCGTCATATGCAAAACTCATAGTAGCCCGAACGGCGATTTTTGTAAATCCTGCATAACAAGCAAGTGCACCGGAAATATATTTTCTCAAAATAGCGCATACTGTAAAAAAAACGGCTGCACTCCCGTCAGCTGTATTTTGCAAAGTTCCGACACGACATCCGTACCCGTTACGCGATGTGCACGTACGGAGCGCGTGCGAAAAAAAGCACGAGGAGTTTTATAAGTCCGTAGATCGCGTTCATCACCGCTCCCGCAAGGGGTGCAAAAAACGGCAGGGCGAGCGAAAGTGCTATGCAGACGATACCCGCATAGATAAAAAGCGTTACAAGAGGCGAAACGAGCGGCGTCGCGACGATGCCGACAGGCATAAAGGTTCCGAAAAGCGAAAGCGTCACCGGAGCGGTGAGCGTCTGTGCGCCGAGGGATGCGGAAAGAGGAGCGGAAATTTTTTCAGGCAGAGCGCGAATCAAAAAAACGTCGAGCGTTTCCGAAAAAAGCAAAATGCCTAAAAGCGCTCCGTACGAAAGCATAAAAGCCGCGCTCAAAATATGGGCGGGTGCGATCAGGACGTGCAGAAAAAAAGCCGCGCACAAAATCAAAACCGTATCCGCTCCTGCGATGCCGCACACGGAACACAAAAGGAGCAGCACGCTGCATAAAAACGCGCGCAAAAGAGACGGTGAAAAACCTGCAAACCATACGAAAAGCGATACGGCGCAGAATTGAAAAATATACGATTTCGTTTTTCCGAAAAGCCGCATACCCGCAAAAAGTGCGATGCCCGACACGAGCGATAAGTGCATACCCGAAAGCGCAAGGATATGCGAAAGCCCGGCATTCCGAAACGCGTCCGAAACCGCCCTCTCCGTGTATTCGCGGGAACCGGAAAGGAGGGCGAGCAAAAGTCCGCCCGCCCCGCCCCACGCGTACATGAGACGGCGGAACTGAAGGCGGGAGAGCGCTCTGATATGAGAGAGTTTTCCGGCAAAGGATTTTTCCCAGCCTGCGCTTTCGGCTTTCGAAACGAAAAAAGCTCCGTTTTTTCCCGTCCGTCCCGAAAGAAAAAGCCGCGCGCCGCTTTCGCAGAGGACGGCACCCTTTCCGTTAGAAGCCGAATAGAGTTTTCCCGGAAAATACGCTTCGACCGTTTTTTCATCGATATATACCGTCAAGCGTCCGCGACACGAACTTTTTACGCCGCCCTTCGATACGGCGAAGTCGGGCGCAAATTCGGCCGAGTACGAGCCTCGTTTTTGCGATTTTACGGGATTTGAAACGACGGTACCGTACATCGAAACGATATCGTTCTGCGGAATGAGGGAAGCAAATGCGTGACGGTCTTTGACGGGGACGATGCGGCCGTACACCAAAACGGATGCGATAATCGCGGCACAAAAAAGAGGATGATAAAATCTTTTTCCGATCACCATTTAAGCCTCGCGAGGGCATCGCGGGCGGCGGCAATCACCGGTTCGGAATAGTTGACATAGGTCACGTACAAAAGCGTATCGAACGACGATTTATTGCCGATCCTGCCGAGCGCGCCGATTAAAGCGAGGGCAATCGTTTCGGACGTTTTTGCCCCGCTTTCGGTTTGTCTGTTCAACGCCGCAAGATAGGAAGCAAGGCGCGACGAAGCGTCGACCGGTGCGATTTCGGCAAACGCATATATCGTTTTTGCGAATTCGCCGTCGGTCATAACGCCCGCCTTGTATTCGCGTTCAGCGAGATCAAAAAATGAAACGACTGCCGGTGCGGAACGCGTCCACTTGTTTTTCACGATAACGTCGAGCGCATCGACTTGCAGGGAAACCGTTTCCCTCGTTATCGACGAAGCGTTGTTCGCTATATATATCGTCTCCGAAAGCACATTTTCGGCAATTTCCGATTGAAACGAAGCGGGTGTTTTTTTATTTTTAATAAACAAATCGAACAGCGGCCGTATATCGCTTTTGACGTTTCCTTCGCGGATAATATCGACAATCTGAGGAAACGATTTATCGGCAAGAAGGGCGAGCGCATCATCGATCTCTTGGGTACAATTCGGCCACTTTTGTTCTTTGCGGCATGAAAAAAGGAGCGCAAAGGAACGGCTGTCCCCTATTTCAGAGAGCGCCTTTACGGCAGCTTTTACGACTGCGTTTTCGTCTCCGGAACCCGGAGTATCGGCAAGATAATCGTGCAAAAGGGTTATGCAGGGTTCCGGCGGAAGCAAATCGCGGAGAGCAGTCGTTTTATTGAGAACTGCGATGCGTACCGTATCGCTTGAAAAAAGCGAAAAAATTTTTACCAATTTTTCCGAAACCGCTTCCCTCCCCGCGTAATCGAGAGAGGCAAGCGAATCGGCGGAAAGCGCGCTGATGCCCGAAAGCGCAAGCGCGTCCAAATCGCGGTCGTTTCCGAGCAGTGCTTTATATTCGAGTGCAAAATCTATGGCCGCAAGTGAAAGAAAAGCCGCGTCTTCTCCCGAACTTTCTTTTACCGCAGCGGTTTTATCGGCGATATTGCCTTTGACGAACCGTACGCGAAGCGGAACCGAAGAAGCAAAAGAGGAAGCGCACAAAAGTGCGGTAATTGTTCCGATAAACCACTTCTTTATTTCCATACGTGCCTCATATCATCCTCCGCACGAATAAAACAACTTCGTTCGCTTATTCGTTACCGAGCGTATCTCCGATACGCGCATCCGTCATATCGGGCGTTTCCGTATCCGAAAGTTCAAACGCAAACTTTTCGACGTCCGCTTCCGATTTTTCATCATCGATATCGTCCGCTTCCGTCTTGTCCTCGCCGTCCGCGAAGTTTTCGTATTTCGCAGCGGTTTCGGAATCTTCATCCGCCGGAAAAAGCTCGTACGCTTTGCGCTCTTCGGGCGACATGATATTATACACGAAACTCAAAATTCGGTTTTTCATCTGCGGTTCGATATGCACACATTCGAAATGGAGACGCGACTGATCGATGCTGCTGTTGTATTCGACCGTACGGACGATGCCGAACATGATTATCAATTTTCCTTCGATGGTAAACTGCATTTTCAGCTGAATATTCGGCACTCCTTTTCCGCCGATCCTCACCATCGCTCCGGATTCGGATATGTCTTCGATGAGGCAGCGGTATCCCGACTGCGTTTCAACTCTGTTATAGTCGATAATTTTATCTTTGATAATAAAAAGGCTCGCGTATATATTACACTTTGTACGGATTGCGCGCCGTTTTTGCGTGCGCAAAAGTTTTTCCGTGTGCTTGAGGTAGAGCACCGCTTTGCCGAAAAATACGCCGTTTCCGATCACCGTCGTGTCGAAAATATAACGGGCATCGCCCGTCCGCCACAAGTACACGCTTATCGATTTTCCGATCCAATCTTTGCCTTCGACGCTCACCTGTCCGTTTTGCATCGGAATGCTTACCGTAAGTTCCCGTGCGTTATTGACGATTTTCGATGCGAATACGCCTTTTCCCGCAAGCACGATCCGCAATCGAAGTCCGCTTTCGAACGCCCTCGTGGACGAAAGCCCCCGTTTTTCCGACGCTGCGGATTCGATATGCGTGCGGTATGAGTAGAGTTTTGAAAGAAGGCGCTGCATACCGCCGTCTCCCGTTTTGCCCGCGCGATCCGCTCCCGATTTGATTTCGGATATGCAGCGCGAAAGCGAGGGCATAGACCAAAAAAGCGAAAGAGGATCATCAACACCGCATACGACGGCTGTCCGCCACAAAAGACTTATTTCTGAAAACGAAAAACGGGAATCGAAACCGGTCGCAAAGAATTTAATTTTTTTTTGATATTTCAGTACGAGTTTTACAGCGATGATAAAAACCGCAAAAACGGCGAGAATCTTCAGGATATACACACCGGCCTCAATAGTATATACTATTCGATTGTATCACAGATCTGCGGATTTTCATAGTACACGGATATGGACATACAGGGCTTCAGCATGAAAGGATATACAAGGAAGAGGGAACTTGGGTAAAATTCCCGGTATGGTGGAAGGGATATTTGAACAGGTAGCAGACAGTCGACAAGACTGGAAAGTAAAACATACGGTAAGTGAAATTCTGACGGTCGTAATGTGCGGTGTAAGCGCGGGAGAGCGGAGTATCTATGGAATTCGTGAGTTCGCACGACTGAAAGAAGGTTGGCTGCATGAAGTAATCGGGTTAGAACTGCCGAACGGACTGCCCTCATACGATACAGTACGGCGAGTATTGGGGATATTGGATCCAAAACAATTTCAAAGCGTATTTATTCGCTGGATAGAGCACGAATTGGATATTCCTAAAGGCAGTTATGTCAGTTTAGACGGGAAAACGCTGAGAGGAAGCGGTATCAAATCAGCGGAGATAGAGCCGTTGCACCTATTACATGCTTACAGTCATGAACTGGGGGTCGTGATCGGACAGATGGAATGCAGCAGAGAAAAGACAAATGAAATCCCGATAAGTAAAAAGCTAGTGGCATCATTAAAAATCAAGGGCACGGTGATAACCGGAGATGCGATGCTGTGTCAGAAGGACGTTGTTAAAAAGATAGCAAAGGATAATGAGTATATCCTTGCACTGAAAGGGAATCATCCTGTTATGGATGAAGAGGTACGAGAGTTCTTTCGTACGCCGGCAACACGGAGTCGTACGACGTGTACGACATTTGATATCGGACATGGGAGGACGGAACGGAGGATATATACGCTTGATACCGATATCGGATGGTTTGCAGACAGAAAAGCGTGGAAAAAGCTGTGTGCATTCGGAATGTGTGAGAGTATTGTATGGAGCAAGGGGAAGGAGCGGACGGAAAAGCGGTATTTTATTACGAGTCTTACGGATGTGGAGCGTTTCGGAGCGGGGGTACGCAGTCATTGGGCGATAGAGAATAACTTGCATTGGTGTTTGGATGTGTTGTTTCATGATGATGAGTGTGCAGTGCTTGATAGGAATGCAGCTGAAAACCTTGCGATCATTAGAAGGATTGTCTATAACAGGATAAAGATGCTGTCACGATTGGAGACTTTGAGCATGGGTAAGCGTGCTTGTATCTACGATGATGACTTCAGGGCTAAAATTCTTTTTTCATGCTGAAGCCCTGTATGGACATATCGATAAAATTGCGGCGAAACCTGATCTTTGCCGCATCTTTATGTTTTTTTGTCATTCCCCCGCTCTTTGCCGGTGCGGCATCCGCCCGGGCCTTTTCGGCGTGGACCTTTCCCGTAAAACCGCTGCTCTATGCACTCTTTGCATTTGTACTCGTCCGTTTTTCCTTTCCGCCTTCCGCACCTATAAAAGGCGATGCATTCCGTTTCGTTCGAATAGGCTGGACGCTGGCAACTTTCGGCGCCCTGTGTGTCATCGCTTCCGTTATAGAAATTATCGTCCGCCTTTCCGGAGGCAAAGGAAGCCTCGAACCCGCCCTTCCTTCGTCGATCGCCGAAACGCTTTTTTGCATCGTCAATTTTGCGTGCGCTTCGTTTTACGAAGAAGCGCTCTACCGTCTCTATCTTCCGGAAAGCATCCGTGCGATTTTGGAAGACCTTTTGCCGAAACGAATAAACAAATCGGAAAATGAAAACACCTTGCAGAAAAAAAATGCGGTAAACGAACACGGATCTCGCAATATCTTTTTGATTTCTGAAATAAGTGCCGTTTCTCTTTTTGCGCTTTCTCACCGCTATTTAGGCTTACCCGCAGTTGCAAACGCGTTTTTTGCGGGAATCGTACTGCGCATTTGCTGCAAAAAGAGCAAAACCTTGTGGACAAATACCGTCTCTCATTTCGCATACAATATGCTGTCCCTCGTTTTATTCGCACTCATACGGTAGCCGTCCGATTTTGCAGACACGGTAAAACCGTTTTGACAAACCGTTTTGTAACTATAGACAGTACCGTATTTTTAAGATAAGATAGAAAATAAAATGCTATGACGATAGACGAATTCCTGCATTACTACAAGCGAAATTTTCACCGTACAAGCTCATTTTTCGCAGGTTTTATTTTAATGCTCGTCGATGCGGCAGCCCTTATGCTCAGCATCGGAACGAGTTTTTTTATCATCAATGCCATAAACAATGCGTTTATTAATTTCCGTTCTTTTGTCACGTACAGCGTCTATTTACCGCTCATACTCATCGTGTTTTATGCGGCGGGTCTGTATCCGGGCATTATGATTTCTCCCGTCGAAGAAATAAAGCGATTCGGTATCTGTACCTTTTTCAGCTTTGTCGGTATCGCCATAAGCATTTTTGTCGATACGGATGCGCAAAGCATCGCGGTCGCCGTCGCGCTCATGCTTGCGGTTCCGATTGCGACCGTTTTTTTACCGATTGCGCGACAAACGGCCCGCTTTGCATTCGGCCGATATCGATGGTGGGGATTGCCCGCCGTCATCTATTGTACGGGTTCAAGCGGAGATGCGGTTATAAACCGGATGATCGAGCGGACGGATTTGGGGTATAAACCCGCCGTCATCATAAACAGCGGCAGCATAGCGGCAAACCTTTACAGCGGTATTCCCGTATTTCCTCCGAGCGAAGAATTGCTTCGACTCATCAAAACTTTCAAAATAAAAGCTGCGATTTTATGCGATTACGGTGAAACCGACGTATCGGATATTATGCAAACCTATCGATACACGATCACCGTTTCCAAGCATCAAACGAGATCCGTATCGGGTTCTCCTCAGATAAAAGACATCGGCGGTATCGTCGGCTTCGCATCGACGCACAATCTCACAAAAAAAACGAATCTTTTTGTAAAGCGCGTCATCGACCTCTCGCTCATCGTTCTTTCGTTTCCGATCGTTTTGCCCGTCTGCGCCGTCGTTTCGCTTATAATCAAGCTTACGTCTCCCGGTCCCGTCTTTTACGGGCACGTGCGTGTCGGAAAAAACGGCAAATCGATTAAATGCTGGAAATTCCGCTCCATGTGCCGAGATGCGGATAAAAAGCTCGACGAGATTCTCGCGCATAATCCCGAAATGCAAAAACAGTGGGAGCGGGATCGAAAACTGGTCAACGATCCGCGTGTAACGGCGGTCGGAAAGTTTATCAGAAAAACGAGTATCGACGAACTGCCTCAGTTTTTGAATATCCTTACAGGCGAGATGAGCTTTATCGGCCCGCGTCCCGTTACCCAGGGCGAACTTATCAAATACGGAGAGCAGGCGGACTATATCCTTTCGGTAACGCCCGGACTTTCGGGTATGTGGCAGACGTCTGGCAGAAGCGATACGGAATATGAAGAGCGCATTACGCTCGACACATACTATATTCAAAACTGGTCGATATGGCTGGATATATGGCTCATTATTAAAACCGTGTGGGTCGTATTCAAGAGAAAAGGCGCCTATTGATATGAAACGATATATCGTCCGTGCCGCCGTTTACCTTTTGCTTTCGTGCTTGGCTTTTTCTTCATCGTACAGGATAAACTCCGTCCGCTACATCATCGACGGCAAAACAAAAGAAGCGAGCGTCGAGCGCGAAGTAAAAATCGACAAGACGACCGTCTTTCCGGATGAAACGGCATTTGCAGACTATATCCGAGATTACCGGCAGCGCCTTTTGAATACGCGCCTTTTCGACGAAGTCGAAATCGATTATGAAACAAAGCTCATCGACGAAGAAAACGATCTGTACGGTGCGGATGTGACGGTACGCCTCCGCGATTCGTTTCACTTTATCGGTATGCCGTATCCGAAATATGATTCGAACACCGGCTTTACGCTCAAGCTCAAACTGAAAGATACCAATTTTTTCGGCACTATGAAAGATATGTCGGCCGATATCAATTTTTTACTCGAACGCGATGACGATGACGACGAAATGAAGCATCTCGTCAACGATATGGGACTTACGGCCGGCATCAATTTTTCTTTCGATCTTCCGTTCAAGCTTTTTAAACTCGACGCTGCATGGACAAACAGTTACAGCATTTCATATACGATCGGCCATTCGTCTCCCGAATGGGACGCGTCGACGGGCTTAAATTTTTCCGTACCGTTCGGATCACGTACATCGCTCGACTTTTCTTTTGCGCAGGGCTTTACACGAAATTTCGACTATAAAAAATACGGAGATGATATTTATTTTACGGAAAAAGGTACGATATCGCTTCCCGTCGTTCTCCAGCGGATCGAAAACTGGGGAAATGTCAATTATACACCGTATGTGAGCGGAAAATACTATTGGGATTTTAACGGTATAAGCGATTCGAACTCGGATCTCGCAGGCCCTCAGCTTGCAATCGGACAGACGCTCGGCACGTCGCGTATCAATTGGAAAAACAATCTGCGCACGGGCTTGTCGATTTCGACAACGCAGTCGTTTACATACATTGCTCAGGAATCGAAATTGCAGCCGAAATTTTCCGTCGAATTGCAGGTTTTTAAAGGATTCAAAAGAATCGGCATTGCAAGCGACTTATACTTTTTTCTCATGGCAAACGGTATGGAAAACATAGGTTCGCGTTTGCGCGGTATTCGGGATAAACAGTATTTCAGCGCTTCGTCGGGACACGCCGACTCTTATGCGACCAAAACGTCCGGCGCCCTTGTCGTGAACCTCGACTTTCCCGTGAGGATTTTTTCGACCTGCTTTGAAAAAAACAGAGTGCTTCGAAAGCTCAATTTTGAAATGCAGCTTTCACCATTTATCGATTTTGCGCTTGCAAACAATAAGGCGACGGGTACGAGTTTTTCACCGAAAGACGGTTTTTATACGGCGGGTTTGGAGATGATCGTATTTCCCGAAAGCTGGAAAAGCATACAAGTTCGGGCGAGCGTGGGTTTCGATGTCGGAAGTTACCTTTTGAAAAATCAATTGAATATGAATTGGAGAAGCGACGTATCGCCGTACGAAGTATCGGTCGGCATCGGACTGCATTATTAAGAAATTTATAAGATACACGAAAGAGACGACGCTCACTTGCCTTTTTTTTCGGCTTTTGTGCGCTTCCGCTTCATGGCGATAATGCTGAAGTTTACGGTCTTTTCCGTTTCCATACCCGGCTCGAGATCGACCGGCCAATGCATCGCCGTACAGAGCGTCATCGCTGCGGGAACGGCTTTTCCGCCGGCTTTTTCGGGGCGGTGAAATACGATCGGCATAAACGAAAAGCCGCAGCTTTCGTTCGGTTCGAACATAAACGAAAGCGAATTTTCGGAATCGGAGATTTGAACGGCTGAAACGTCCGAAAGGACGCCCGACGGAGCAAGAGATGAAGACGCTTTTGTCGAATCGCTTTCAAATTTTTTATCGCCCGACGCGATTTCGAGCGTATACGGAGTAAAGCCCTCCACAGCGTAATTCGTTTGAGCGATATTCGATTCGACGATAAAATTCGTTTGAAGCGCATCTTTGCTTTCGTTTTTGACGATGTACTGCAGCGTAAAGCCGTTCGCGTTCGCACCGTATTTTTTACGTACGGAAAGCGCCTGTTTTTTTTCACCGATTTCGATTGAAGAAAAAAGCTGTACTTCTTTATGCTGCGGAGAAAATTTTTGCTCCGCATACCGATTATTTGCAAACGAAGTTTCCGGCAGAGATTTGCCCTTTACGTACTCTTTTACATCCGCGTCGGAAAACGCATAATCGATAAAAAAAGACCTTGTGTAAGCGTCGTTCAAGCCGTCGAAAGCTTCCACGCGCTTTAAATTGTCCGCATAATTCCCCGAGCGCTGCATGACGTCGAGTTCGGAAAGCGCTCCTCCTTCCCTCGTTACGCATGCCGTAAAACCCGACATACGGAACATATATTCGTCGATACCGTCGGCGTTATAGTCAAAGCGTGAAGCCGATTCTTCGAAATCGCTGCATTCGCGTATGATCGTTTCGGCTTCGGAAAGATTCTTAAAGGCGTTCGTACGGTACGAAGCGCATACGGGAAACATAGCCCCCGTATATACGAAACCTTCGCCGCTTTGAGCTTCCCAAAGTTTTTCACGAGCTACTTTTTTGCGTGCTTTATCGCCGTGGCATTGATTTACGAGCATACTTACGTAGAGCATTCTGTTCGAAAGCGCGCGGCTTTCGGGATAGGTTTGGAGAAAATCGTAAATCGTAACGGGATGACCGTCGTTTTTGGAAACCTGAATATACGGCGTTTTTGCCCACTGCGCGATTTCCGCGTCGATGCCCGCCGTGATAAAAGCGGGAACCCTCGCGTCCGCCGTTTTCAAATATGCGCCCGGATATGAAAATCGCAGCGTATCGGAAAAGTTTGCACAAGCGCATTCGAGAAGTTTTTGCAGATAACCCGAATGTAAAAGTTTTTTGAACTCCTCATGAGTGAAATGAATGTCGACAAAACGCTCCGAAACGAAATCGTCGTATGCGTCACCTCGTGAAGTTTTTTTGACGGCGGCAAATAAGGAAGTCAAATACTCTTCCGGCGAAACATCGGAAGCGGGTTTATGCTTTTTATAGACGGGAACTATCGTCACGGATTTTCCGCGGTCGAACATGATAACCGGCAGATAGCACTGCTTTGCGGGCGGAATAAGGGAGCTGTCGAGCGAGAGATATTCCATGCCGCTGGTTTGAAAGCTCGTTACAAGCGACGCATCCCAGCTCGAAGCGCACAGCGTCATACCCCGAGGCCGCTTGCCGAGCGTCTGCCGGATTTCGGCTGACAGCAATTCGATTTGATCGGTACGATCTTTGGGATACAAAAGCGGAAAAACGGGATTGTAAAATCCGCCGCCGAAAACTTCGATCTGCCTGCGCGAAATGAGCTCCTGCAAAAGCGCAAGAAATTCGGGATGTTTTTTTTTGAAAAACTGCAATTCGTTTCCCGTAAATGAAAAGGCCATGCGGAAATCCGGATGAGCGTATAAAAATTTCGCAGCCGGTTTATATACATCCGCATAATCGTTTTCACAGACGGAAACCGCCTTGCCGGCCGGTGTTGACTCGAGGCCGAAACAGATACACATCGCCTTCACTTTGGCTTTAAAACTCCTTTCGCTTATTTTATACCATCTTGTCCATATTTTAAAGTCCTTTTTTTAACATTTTCAATAATAATTTCGGAATCACTTTTTCGATTTTTCGCGAGCTTCGGATTTATCGATATAAAAAAAATCCGTACCGAAACATCAGCGCATAAAATAATCGTTGAGCCAGGAAACGTTCCACGCGCTGCAGGCTATTATGAGAATTGCCGAAACGATCATGATGAGCATTCCCCGTGCCGCTTTTTCGTTTTTTGCGCGCGCTATATCGATTCTGTATCGAACGGCGGATAAAACGGGGATCACGAATACGAACGAAAGCATACAGCTTGCAGCTGTAAAAACGGCGTCGAAAAGCCGCGAGCTTTCGAAAAGCGCAAGGAGAACGATAAGATATGAAACGGCGAATTCCTTCGTCTGCAATACCGCTTTACCCGGTAAAAATATTCCCGTGCCGGCGGCAACTGCGGCAAGTATAAAAAGAGCCGGAAGCGGAAAGAGTTCGGCAATGCCGAGCGGAGAAAAAAGTTTTTCCGTAATAAGCGCCGTTAAAAACGTCGAAGCGAGAGCCGCAAAGCCGCATCGGAGGGCGGGACGGAAAACGCTTTTATCGAAAGACGCGCTCAAAGCGGCCGCACGACGAAAACCGATACCGTAAAATAAGACTGCGGAAGAATAAAACACATAGTAAAACAGAATATCAATCACGGTTCATCTCCGTTTTTTTTTCGCGCATCGATTTTGACGCGATAAACGCCCGGACGACGGCGATAAGTGCAAGCGAAAGAAGGACTCCGGGAATCGTCGCAAAAAAAGAAGCGAAAGCGACGCGCTCCGAATCAAAAAGCACTTTTTCCGCAATACCGCGCGCCGTGATATAGGTAATCGTTCCGAAACCGACGAGATCGCGCAGTAAAAAAAATACAAGTACGAAAGCGCAAAAAATCGCCGTATACAAGACATTTCGTTTTAAAATCGATTTTCCGCTTTCCTTTTCGCTTTCCGAAAAAAAGCCTGCGGTAAATGCGGAAATTGCAGGCACGTAAAGGGCAAAGCCCGCACTGAGGGCGGCGACAGGAAGAAGAGCTGCGAGAATCTGCCGAAAAAGCATCGTAAGAAATATGACAAAGACCATAAAAAAAAGATTTCCGCTGTGCACGAATTCGAGCTTTTCTATTGCTGCTCGAAACAATGTCGCACCGAAAACGAGAACGAAAAGTTCGACGGCGAGGATAAGACCGTATGCAAAGCGGCCGGGAAAAGGAATCATACAGGCAAGCGAGGCCGAAAAATAGATCGAAACGAATCTTTTATGCATTACGAGTTTTCCTCCTTTTCGCGCACAATACGGGAAATACGTTCCGCCCAATAGCGGATTTGACTTTTCGCCGCTCCGTTTTCGATCGCACGCTCTATGCTTCCGTGCAATCCCGCTATACCGGCAAAGCGGGCGGCGTAGCGTTCATTCAAAATAAAGACGGCCGGAACGGGACCGTATATCGTTTGCATACGCACGACGCACACATACCCGCTTTCGTTTTTACTCGTCGCTCTGAAACACGCGGCGGATAAAGAAAGTGAAGAATCGAAATCGATAAAATCCCCTACGCTCCACGCTTCGTCGCCGCTTTCTGCAAGCACGCGGGAGACTTCGGATTTGAGACCTTCGCGCCACATTCCCCTGGTAAAAATTATCGTTAGGGAAAGTATAAGGACAAGCAATACCGTACTTCCCGCAAAAATACCGTATTCCTGCAGAGCTTCTTTTGAAAATCGTTCGGTCATCTTGTATCCTTTTCTCTTCGAAGCGACGAGAGCATTGCACGAAGACGGGATGCATCTCTCCTGTCTTCGGCAGCCTGAATAAGCGGCGAAACGATATTCGCGCACAAAACGGCAAAAATCATTCCCGCCGAAGAAGTACCGCAGCCGGCAATCGCAAAGGCGAAAATGCCTGCGAGAATACCGTAGAGTATTTTTCCGCGTTTCGAAAGCGGCACCGTGCCGTATTGCTGCACGACGAAAACGGCGCAAAAAAGCGTGCCTCCGGTACACAGCGATAAAATCATATCGCCCTGCCCCGCCATAGCTCCCGTAAATACGGGGGAAACGAAGCGGACAAGGAGGGTGTAAACGGCTGCAAACGAAGCCGGAATGAGAAGACCCTGCATACCCGAAGCAAATAAAACGACGGATGCCAAAAGCGTAAGCGCATTGAAGCGGAATGCAGGGATTATCGAGTGCGTATCCCACAAAAGCGAAATATAACCTTCGGGAATAGAAATATTGGCAAAACCGAATATCGTATTGTTGAGCGCTTCGGTCACCGATCTGTCTCCGTTCATAATCGGAAATACGCCGTTTTGAATTAAAATATGGGACGGATTTTTAATCTGCAATATGTCTTTCGTCAAAGGGTTTTCAGGAAACGCGCTCATACCGACAATCCATGCGAATGCGACGGCGAGAACGGCGGAGTTTATCCAATGATCCGCAAAATTTCCGGAAAGATATTTTATTAAAAACATCGTAGAGAATGCGATGCAAAAAACCGTCACGGGATGAAAAGTCGACGGAATAAGCATACCCGTAACGGTTCCCTGAAAAATTGCGGAAACGAGGGAAAAGCGGGAAGACGATACGAGTTTTGCATGCAGGAAATCGGCGCCGATAAATCCCGACAGAGAAGCGCCTATGACGATAAGAGAGCTCCAGCTTTTCGTGAGTGCAAGCATGAGCACTTGCAGCGACAACAGGCACAGCGAAATAAGTGAAATGTTTTGAGCCGACGGCGAAAGATACAAAAAAGGCCGCAGCGGTTTTTTCTTTTTGAAAAATGCGTCAGTCATATCATTCATAGCGATTCTCCCGAATGCCGCATTCGTGTTATCGCCTGGCTTATCGAAAGCCGTGAGGGACACACCGAATTGCACAGCCCGCACCCCGAACACAATACCGCCGAGTCGATATATTCTTTTTGCGCTTCCGCGCCGCCCGATGCGTGCCGGTACAATATGTCCGGCGACAGATGACGGGGACAGACGAGACGGCATTCGCCGCAGCGTACGCACGGCAGCTCATTCCGATCGGGAATACGGTGCGCGGAAAGGAATGAAATCGATTTTACGTATTTCGTCACCGGAGCGTCAAGACTTGCACAAAAGCTTCCGAGCATGAGACCGTTTACGATAACGGCTGCGGAAGAGCGCTTTAATCCGCCGCATTGTTCGGCAAGGTAGCGCATCGTCGTTCCGACGCGTACTTTCATAAGAGCTTCCGCCGGTATGCATTCACCTGAAACATGTACATACTGTTCGACCGACGGCACGCCGAAGCAAATCGCATTGTTTACCGCAATCATCGATACGGCATCGACAAAAACGCATCCGGCTGAGATTTTATTGAACGGTTTTTCTTTTGCCGATTTTTTTACGATATCGATTATTTCATTGCGGAAACCGGCCGGATATTCGGTTATATCGACGGGAACGAAGCATACCGGAGCCGGAGCACCTTCGACGTTCATAAAACTCCGATCTTCGTTTTCAATCGAAGCGGTTTTTCCGTCCGATTGTGCCGAAGATTTTTCGCCCTGCTTTCCTTTTTTTTCCGCACTCGCGCCCTTTTGCATATTTTCGGCATCGTATACAAAAACGATACCCGCCCCTCCGAGAGCGCGGGAAACGATAAAGGCTCCCGTTTTGATATCGTCGAAAAACGCTTTCGATAAAACGGAATCGGTAATGCGCTTGGGATCGTCGTCATAGAGGCGCACGACAAGCACGTTTCGCGCTTTCATTTCCGTATATTCAATTTGAGATGCAAGAGAAGCAGGCTCGGTCGTATCGAAAGTGTTTATGACGCCCGAATCCGCAATTCGCCGAATGATTTCCGAAGGAGAAAGAGAGCGCCAGTTTTCGGAAAAGCGTTTTTTTCCGAGATATGAAAATCTTCCGGCAAGCCGTATTCGCACCGCGCGCTCTTCACGTCCGTTCGGACTGATACATGAAACGATATCTTCGACAATGCCCGGTACGCTTGCGTGCAGCTTTGCACCTGAGCGGAGGGGATAAGACGAAGAAGGAACGGCTATAACATCCCCTTCTCGCACGCGCTCCCCCTGTCGAACGAGACAGACGAGAGAGTCTTGCGTTTCGTGAGAGAGCGGAATCGTCACGACCGGCTGCAAAAAACCGTTTACGGCGCGTTTAACGAGATTTCCTTCGTTTGTATGTATGACGGGAATCATCTTCATCGCAGTTTACTCCGTATTAAGAGAATCGACGGTATGCACAGCGCAAAAGCTACGAGCAGCGTGTGCAAAAGCCCTCCGCCTCCCGACACCGAAAACGCGTACCCCGCATGCACACGAGAGCCTTGCGCTTTTATCAATTTTTCGACTGCGGGATACGGCAGCGCATCGATATCGCCCAGCGCCGCATCGTAAAAATTTTTATCGAATACCATGGAAACGCTCGTCTCCGAAATTCCCGCATCTCCGTCTGAAAAACGGGGAAAGACGATGCTGTCGCCCGTCTTCGGATGCCTTTCGTGCGCGCTTTGCGCGTTCACCGAACGGTACGGAGCGGTTTTCGTATTCCAGCACCACGCGACGTATTCGTCGAGCGTCGGAAAACTCCCCGCCGGCGACTGCGCACGGGCAGACGGAAACTCGAGCTGCGGTACGCGCGAAAAAGGAGCAGCGGCGAAGCCGACCGAAAAAGAAGACAAAAGAGAAGCGGCGAAAAGAACGGCAATGCTCGAAGCGCAGGCGGCCGTTCCGCGAAACGTCGCTTTCGTAAAAAACGGGATCGCCCGTGCAGGCCTGATCGGAACAAGCGTAAATCGATAGCGCGCTTCATAAAGTCGTTCCGCCGTCGAAAAAGCTGCAAGCGCGGATACGGTACCGACGATAACCGGCACAAAAAGCAGTGCGCTCCGAAGCGAAGACACGCATGCAGTGATGAGCGAAACGATAAAAAATGCGATAAACACGGGATTCGTTTTGACGACCGAAAATGCACCTCGCCTTCCCCACAATCTCAACGCGATAAAAAGCGCATACAAAAAGAGGCAGGCCGATGCCGCAGCAGCATAGAAGGGCACGCATGCGGCAAACAAAACCGGAAAAACAGCAGCGGCAAAAAAGAGGGCGCGGTGCGGAGATAAAAAACACAAGAGAAGCGCAAAGGCCGTACAGATGAGCGGTACGATAAACGGATAGACGCCCTGCGTATCGAGGCCTGCCGCTATGCCCGACGTGCGGAATTCTCGGACGGCGTCTTCAGCAAGCGGCGCATATCGGTCTTCGATATAATACAGCCGATACTGTGCGCCTCTGTCGAAAAAATACGCTCTTCGCTTTGCAAGGTAGCCGTCGGCATCGGAAAAAGCGAGCGCGAGGGATACTTCGGGAGAATGCACCGGCAACATGACGGGAAGCCGCTGGGAGCTGAGACTGATGACGTTTTCACATCCGGCTTTTTTTAAAACTTCGGCAGCGTAATCGTCATCCGAAGCGTTGTCGACATACACGATTCGGTAGCGCTCCCACAGATTTCCCGACGGTACGGTCCGAAAAATAAAAAGAACGAAAATCGAGAGGACGGCGATGCTGCAAAAAATCGACAATTTTTTTACTGCGCTCATAGTTCCTACTGCAGCAATGAAAATGCAAATCCGATCGAAAAGCCGATAAGAAGTCCAACGATCACTTCGAGCGGCGTGTGCCCCTGCACTTCTTTTATCGGAGTATACGCGACGATCTTTTGCCTGTCGAGCTCTTTTCCGATTTCGTTCAATCGCTTCGCCTGAATACCGTTCGCCCGTCTCACGCCGAGCGCATCACGGACGGTTACGAGCAAAAAACACAGCGACAAAATAAATACGTCGGAATGAATACCCGAGTGAAAACCGATGGACGTCGTCAGCGCCGACACGATCGCGGAATGGCTTGACGGAAGGCTTCCCGTCCGCCACACCATCATTTCAAAAAGTACGGACAAGCTGCGGATTTTGTGAGACAGCAAAGCGATGATCGTTTTCAAAAACTGCGAACAAAACCAGCTGCAGATGCACGCCAAAAACACGGGGTTCGCTAAGAAGAGTTTCAGTTGTTCTTTTACCGACAGCAACATACGTTTAATTTTACCACGACAGCGGCTTTTTTACAACACGCACGCCGCAGCCGGATCACGGCAAGGGCACCGGAGTCAAAACAAAGAAATCACAGATAAAAGATACGTATTTCTAGGCAAAGGGGCTGTCCAAAAACTTCAGTTTTTGGACAGCTTCCTTGATTTTATGTGCGACGTTTAAAATTAAGTCATTATAATATAAAGACTTAATTTTAAACTCGACAGGCTGTCGAGAAAGTAACCGACTTTTGAGACAGCCCCTTTTTGCAAAAACTATCGATTTTTGGAAGAATGTATCGAGCTGTTTTTTCTACCGTTAATTCTGTAATCCTTTTATCATCTTTGTAAAGGAATAATAAATTCGAAGACTTTAATTTTCCTTCTCGCGGTATTCTTATTTCATATTTACCAGTTTTTTCATTTTTTACATCAATAGTTTTTTTTGTTTTTAAATTTGTAAATAACAAAGAAATATACACTTTTGTGTATGCATCGCATTCTTCAAAACTTATTTCATAACCAGTAATATAAAACGGATAGCTAAACAACACGCTTTCCAACGTAAATATTAACTCAGCATCTTCGATGCGAATAGTTCCTTGTACATTAGGAAGTATATTTTTAGAATAACTTGGAAAAGCCGATAAAATTAAAATCAAAAAAATTATTTTTCGCATATTTCGTCCCTCAATCGGGAATCACGAACTCATACGAATACGCGTTTTCGCCGTTCCGCGAAATCATTCCCAAAAAATTACCGTGCTTTCCGAAAACCGCAATCGCCCCCTCACCGCCGGAAGCGCAAGTACCGCTTCCTGAACTCACATCGTTCGCCGAAAACACAGCGCTTGACGAACATACGCCGCCCGATTTTTCCCCGCTCGCAGCGCACGTACCGTGCACCGCCGTCGCACCGTCTGCCGCACATACGCCGCCCGCCCCTTTTTCAAACATCGAAGAAAAAAGCGGACGCCCATGTTTGAAATCGTCTTCGTATTCGGGAAAGATGTGCGCCGTACCGAAGCCGCATTCGGCTGCAAGGAGAGCGGTCATCGTCTGCATCTTTTCGCGCACTTCGCTTTGTACGTCTTCTCCCGAATGCGGGGTATGTTCCGACGCGTCCGCTTTGCAAGCGGATTGTATTTTTTGCATATCGGAAATCGTTTGATACACCGACTGTAGCGTAAATGGCGCAAGCGATGAAAAGCCCGCAGCATCTTCGAGACGAAAGCTTCCGACCGAAAGCCGCCTCAAACCTGCGAGATGGGCTGCGCTTTTGCAACACGAGCCGATATCGCGGGCAAGGCTTCTGATATAGGTCCCTTTTGAAACCGAAAAGCGGACACGGACGGCTTTTACGCGATCGCCCGCTTCGAATAAAAACTCTTCCGCTTCGGAAGCATATACGGTAACGGGACGCGAGGGCATTTCGGCGACACGTCCGCTCCGCGCAATATCGCTTGCCCGCTCGCCGTTTATGTGCAGTGCGGAAAAAAGCGGCGGCCTCTGCAGTATGTCGCCCGTATACTGCTTGATTGCGGAAAGGACATCGTCTTTTTTCGGAAGCGGCGCGGTTTTGACGATTTTTCCGGTGTATTCGAGCGTGTCGGTTTCGACACCGAATTCGATAACGGCGTCGTAAGTTTTATTAAAAGAAGTGATGTATGATGCAATGCGCGTGAGAGAGCCGGTGCACACGACGAGGAGACCGGAGGCAAAGCTGTCGAGCGTTCCCGTGTGTCCGACTTTTTTCGTACCGAGCGCGCGCTTAATCGAAAAGAGAGACGAAAAGCTCGTTACGCCCGGCCTCTTTGCAAAAAGAACGATGCCTCCCCGCATCCGCGCCTACTGTGATTCGTGAGGAGCCGGATCCCCTGCCGTACGGGCATTTTCCGCCTCTCCGCCGGCATTTCCTTCCCTTTCAAGTTCGTTCAGCTTTTGCACCATTTCAAAACCTTCTTTCATCGCCGTATCGACGTAAAAGGTCAAATGCGGAAACTGACGGATACGGAGCTTTTTTGCGATCGTCGATTGGATAAAGCCCGCGGCACTGTTTAAACCTTCGACGCCCGTCTTTACCTGCGCGTCGGGAAGAAAGCTCGACACGTAGACTTTTCCGTAGCACAGATCGTTCGACACGTCGACGCGGTTTACCGTCAAAAACGTCGACACGCGCGGATCTTTTACCTGCTCGGTGATGATGAGCTTTGAGATTTCATCGCGCAGCTGATCGCCGAGTCGCTGCATGCGGTACTGCTTCACTCTTTTTCACCCTCACTCGCATCGGCTGCATTGTTTGCAGCGGCTTCTTCGGAAAGCGAATCGCCGAGCTTTCTCGCCACTTTGATGAGTTCGAACGCTTCAAGCGTATCGCCGACTTGAATATCCTGCCAATCTTCGATGCCGACGCCGCATTCGTAACCGGCGGCGACTTCTTTCGCATCGTCTTTAAAGCGCTTGAGCGATGAAATCTTTCCGGTAAATTTGACGATTCCGTCGCGGATGAGATGCACGCTGCCGCTCCGTTTGATAAAGCCGTCGGTAACATAGCAGCCTGCGATAATGCCGACGCGCGGAACTTTGAACGTATTGCGCACTTCAAGCGTACCGGTAACTTCTTCCTTCGTATCGGGCGTGAGCATGCCTTCCATCGCCGCCTGCACTTCTTCGACGGCTTTGTAGATGATCGAATACTTTCGGATTTCGACGCGTTCCTGATCGGCCAGCAGCTTTGCCTTTGCCGTCGGACGCACATTGAATCCGATGATGATCGCATTGCGGTCGGCGCTTGCAAGCGTAACGTCGCTTTCGTTGATGGCTCCCGCCGACGAGTGGATGACGACGAGACGGATATCCTTTGTCGAAAGTTTTTCGAGCGCGGTTTTGAGCGCTTCGGCAGACCCCTGCAAATCCGCTTTGATGATGACGCGGAATTCTTTGACGTTGCTCGCGTCGATCGTCTGATAGAGGTTTTCGAGCGTAACTTTTTTGACCGCGCGCGCTTCTTCGAAGCGCTTCAATTCCTGCCGCTTTACCGAAACTTCGCGCGCGTCTTTTTCGCTTTCCGTCACTTGGAAGGGATCTCCCGCATTCGGCATACTTTCAATGCCGAGCACTTCGACGGGCATCGACGGAGTCGCTTCCTGAATGCGTTTTCCGCGATCGTTGAACATAGCCCGCACGTGCCCGGAATAGATGCCTGCGACGAAGGGATCGCCTTGGCGAAGCGTACCGCGCTGAACGATGACCGTCGCGACGATACCGCGTCCCTGATCGACCCTCGATTCGAGAATCTTTCCTTCGGCACGGCAGTTGTAGTCGGCTTTCAATTCGAGCATTTCCGCCTGCAGCAAAACCGCGTCGAGAAGATCGTCGATACCTTCGCCTTTGAGCGCACTTATATTGACATACTGCGTATCGCCGCCCCAATCCTCCGGCGTAAGCCCGAGCTCGGAAAGCTGCGTGCGCACGCGGTCGGGATTCGCTTCCGGCTTATCGATTTTATTGACCGCGACGATGATCGGAACCTTTGCATCTTTTGCGTGGTTGATCGCTTCAAGCGTCTGCGGCATCACTCCGTCGTCTGCCGCGACGACGAGGATGACGATATCGGTTACCTGCGCACCGCGTGCCCGCATCATCGTAAACGCTTCGTGCCCCGGCGTATCGAGGAAAGTGATCGTACCCTTTTCCGTCGAAACCGAATACGCGCCGATCGACTGGGTGATGCCTCCGAACTCTCCTTCGGCGACGTGTGAATGGCGGATCGCGTCGAGCGTTTTCGTTTTGCCGTGATCGACGTGTCCCATGACGGTGACGATGGGCGGGCGCGGCTTTACCGTTTCCGCATTGTCTTTTTCGCTTTCAATAACGGTTTCGTCGTACAAACTGACGAGATGCACTTCGCAGCCGTATTCGGCTGCAACGAGGGTTGCCGTATCGGAATCTATCGATTGATTGATCGTGACCATCATGCCTTGCGACATGAGCTTTTGGATAATGTCCGACGCTTTTAAATTCATTTTACGCGCGAGATCGGAAACGGAAATCGATTCCATGATATCGATCGATTTCGGGACAACGTTCGCAGGCGTTTCGGTTTTTTTCTTTTGCGCAAAAAATTTATCGTCTTCGAGCTGTTCGTCGGTTTTGCGGTAAACCTGTTTTTTGCCTTTAAACGATTTTTTTGCAGATCCCTTCGGAGGCGGAACCGCTGCAGGAGAACCGAATCCTCCCGGCCTCGCTCCGCCGAATCCCGGACGATTTTGAAAACCGGGACGAGCGCTTCTGCCCTGAAAGCCCGTACGCGTACCCGAAAATCCGGTACGGCCGCCCCTTCCCTGCGTATAACCGCCCTGCTGATTTTCGCGTTCTCTGTTTTGATATCCCGCACGTGCCTGCGCTCCGGTAAAGCCCGTGCTGTCGCGATACGGACGGGAGCCGAATCCTCCCGTTTGCGAACGCGAAGAGGACGCGCGGTAGGCGGAACGACTTCTGTCTGAAAGATTTCCCGCTTTTACGTTCGGGCGGACGGCGTTAAAATCGTACGCTTTTTTTACCGGAGCGGCGGTGCTTTTTGCCGCTTTAGCCGGCGCTTCCGGCGTCTGCTGTATGGAAGTCTTCGAATCGGCAGGAGTCTTTTTTTCGACGGTATCGGATGTTTCGGACACCGTTTTTTGCGCGGCCGCAGTTTTCCTATCCTGTTTTGCCACGACGCGCACCTTTTCCGTCTTTGCACCGTCGGCAGCTTTCGGAGCGCGCTTAACGATGATGACTCTCTTTTGCTTTTTTTCCGCAGGAGATGCGGGAGCTTTATCGGTCGACGCCTGTCTTTTGTGATGAATTACGAATTCGGGCTTTTTCTCTACTTCATCCGCCATAAATGTTTCTATTCCTCGTCCTCTTTAAATTCAAACTCGACACCGCACTTGGGACAATGTGTCATATCGAGTGTAATCACCGCGCCGCATTCCGGACAGTGATATACTTCTTCATCGTCGGCCGCTTTTTCCGCACTCTCCCGTGAAGCGTTATCATCTTCTACGAACTCAACGGTATTTTTAATAATCGCATCGACGCCGTCGAGATCGCTTTCCGTCAACCCTTCGATGTGTTTTAAGCCGCCGTTGTCGTAAGCTTCGACAAACTGTTCGATATCCTCGATACCGGCGTTTTTAAGAATTTCGGCGACACGCATATCGACACCGGGCAGTTCGGCGACGGTTTTGATTTCGTCGTAATCGTCGTCGCCCGTATCGTCGTTGAAAAGATTTTGCGCCGTCTGCATCGTAACCGATTCCGACAGATCCATTTCGGCCGCCTGCTCTTCGGTTTTGACGTCGATGCTCCAGTCGCACAGTTTGTTTGCGAGGCGTACGTTTTGTCCCTGCTTTCCGATTGCAAGCGAAAACTGGCTTTCTTCGACGATCGCGAGCGCTTGACGTTTTTCCTGATCGAGGATAAACACGCGATTGACTTGTGCCGGCGAAAGCGCATTTTTAATAAATACCGCCGGATCGGGATCGAATTTTAAAACATCGATTTTTTCGCCGAGCAGTTCCCGTATGACGTTTTGGATACGCACGCCTTTTAAGCCGACACAGGCGCCGACGGGATCGACGTCTTCGCGGTTTGACGAAACCGCAATCTTTGTGCGGTGCCCGGCGTCGCGTACGATTTTGACGATTTCGATCGTGCCGTCGGCGATTTCGGGCACTTCCATTTCGATAATCGAACGCACGAGTTCGGGATCGCTTCTCGACAGGATTACCTGCAGTCCCGTCGATATGCGCCTGAGATTGACGATGAGCGCTTTGATGCGGTCGTCTTTTTCGTAGTGTTCCCTCGGCGATTGAAATTTAAGCGGGAGCACGCCTTCGAGCTTCCCCGCATTTCCGAGATCGACGTAGATGTCTCCGTTGCGTTCATACTGGCAATAGCACACGACGATTTCGCCGATTTTATTTTTATATTCGTTGTACAATGTGTCGCGGTAGCTTTCGTTGAGCTCCTGATGAGCGGTTTGTTTTCCCGTCGTGACGGCCGACCGGTCGAAGGATTTCGGGTCTTCGAGGATATCGATTTCGTCGCCGAGTTCCACTTCGTCGCTGAGTTTTTTCGCATCTTCGAATTCGATTTCCGTCACCGGATCGTACACTCCGTCGACGACCGTTTTCCGCGAATAGATGGACACGTCCGACATATCGTCGTTGAATTTTACGATAGCGTTGTCGGATGTCCCGTACGTGCGTTTATATGCGGCTTTGAGCGCGTTTTCGATGATCGTTTTTACCGAGTCTTCCGAATATCCTTTTTCCTGTATCAACTGACGGATTGCCTCTGCCATTTCCGACATGGGAAACCTCCTAATCCTGTCCTCGCAAATTAATAATTAATAAAATACGGTATAAACCGTCTACTGTATAAATTTCGCTTTTGCCATCTCTCCGTACGGCACTGTAACGATTTCTCCTTTTTCCGTTTCCATCGTAAGAGCCGTTTCGTCGGCGCTTACGATTTTTCCTCCGATCCAATCGCTTATCTTTTTACTCCACACGCGCACGGCTCGTCCGACAAACAGAGAAAATTCCGCAGCGTTTTTTACATTGCGGTCGATGCCGGGCGAAGTAAGTTCCATCGATGTATTGTCGGTGCCGAGCAGCGCTTCAAGGCGGGGAAGCAGCGCATGGTGAACGCGCGAACAATCGTTTACGCTTATGTTTTTATCCGGCTCTTTCGGCGCAATGACCGCAAGAATTTTCGTAATCGTTTTTGCCGGAACGATTTTCAATTCGATAAGATGATAGCCCAGCCCTTCCACGAGCGGGGCGCATTCCGAATAATGCGGAATGTCGTCAAATGCAATATACTCCATCTTCTCCCGGTATCAAAAAAAAAGACCCGTGTGTCACGAGTCCATCTTAAAGGATAATTAAAATGTACATTGATATAGTATGATTTTTTTTAAATTCTGTCAAGCGATTCATCGCGCGGTAAGCGTTTTAAAATATGAAAACGCAAATAATTTTTTACGGCATTTACGGCAGCGGCCACAGCACACTTTGCAACAAAATTTATAATACCGCTGCCCCGTATTATTTTCTTTCATACCCGATACACAGTTCTTTAAAGGCTTTATCCAGCTCAGAGATACTCATAAGAGTATTTGATAAACCCATATAATCGTCTTTTAAACTATCCAAATGCGCTCTTCCGAATAATACGGCAATCCGCCCTTTCAATTCTGCTCGTTTACGGTCGTGTTCTTGAAGAAACCTGCTCATATAAATATTTCTTGCAGCGGCTAGTCGAAAAGAAAAATATTGATGTATTTGTTTTTGCTGTTGATTTAAACCGTTATCTCTAATTGATATGGCATAGCTTTCAATAACACTCGCATCACCGTTCTCATAACGTTTCTTCATAACGACGGATACATCATGATAAATTTGCGTTGACACCGGTATTTTCGTTCGCTCCAAATTTCCCCACATTGAAAATGAGCCTCTTTTATAGTGAATATTTTCAGCTTTCCACGCTTGCAAAAATTCATTTAAATCCATCCTCATACAAGGATATCCGGCCGGATCATGTAAATAGATATCGTTTTCAACTAAATCATATATTGCAACAAAATGATCAACTCCTTTCAAATTCACATGATTAGGGTTGTATGTTAAATACCCCATATCTAACGGACCTACAATGATAGAACCGTTTTTTAAATAAAATTTCAGCTTTTCTTTAATCATATTTACATTGACTTCATCCGGAGCAGTCAAGAAAAACTCTTCATACTCAAAACCGAGAATTCGTAAACAATTACTAATAGAAATATCAGGTTCGCCATTATCAAAGAAAACTATCGGATGCGCTCGGTCATTATTAACAAAATTCGCCCCATTCCCCATAGCCATTATCGCTTCCAAATATTCCGGATGAAAATCATATCCGTATGAACTCAATGTCATAGCAACCGAATTTGTGTAACACAAGGGAACTTCACCAAAAAATACATTCATACTTATACCTCCGTGTTACAAAGATACTGTACAAATTTCAAAAAAATCAAGACTCTCTTGTAAGGATATTACAAAACGGATATTGTGTAACTGCATTGCAGAGCGGCAGCGCATATTTACAAAGCATTTCATTTTGAAGCGCTTTGTGATAGAATGATACTTATGGAACACAACATGATTCTTTCCGCGTCGGGCTGGCGCAAAGTTTTTGCAAAATCGGGCGACGAACAGGACACGACGAGCGAAATCGGCTCTGAAAATACCGCGCTCGCCGTTATCGCCGCCGACGTTTTTTTCGATTATATCAGCGCCGCAACGGGACAAAAAAATCCCGTCATCGTATGCGGTACGGATACCCGCCCGACGGGAGGAGCCGTCGCATCGGCGATCGTGCGAACGCTTCTCGTGCGAAAAGCCATCGTGCGCTATCCCTGCGTCGTCGCGGCTCCGGAAATCATGGCGTACGCTCGAAAATTCGACGGCTTTATCTATATCTCCGCAAGCCACAATCCGATCGGTCACAACGGGCTTAAAGTCGGCTTGAGCGACGGAGGCGTCGTAAACGCCGAAGAAAATGCGAAAATGGTCAAAGCCTTCGTCGAAAAATGCGCCGATCCCGAAGCGATGCAAAAAGCGGCAACTCTCCTCAATTCGTGCAGTATGCGCGATGCGGAATGGGTATACGCGGAATCGCCGGGCTGTAAAAAAGATTCGCTTGCCGCATATAAAGCCTTTATCAAAGAAGTCGTCTCCGCTCTTCCCCGCGGTGCCGAACAGGACGCCCTTTTTGCAAATATCAAAAGCGCTGCCGAAAAAGCGCATATCGGTATCGTATGCGATATGAACGGTTCGGCGCGTACGCTTTCGATCGACAAAGATTTTTTCGCCGAAAACGGTATCGGCTTTTATGCGATAAACGACAAAGCCGGCGCCATCGCGCACGAAATCATCCCCGAACCGGAAAACCTCGTGTGGTGCGCACAAGAGATGGAAAGGCTGCAAGCCGAGGGCAAAAGAGATGCCGTCTTGGGCTATATGCCCGACTGCGACGGAGATCGGGGCAATATCGTCTATTGGAATGAAAAACAAAAAAAAGCGCTGCCTCTGAAAGCACAGGAAGTGTTTGCGCTTTCAGTCCTCGCCGAACTCGCATACGCCGACAAGCTCTACGCTGCAAAGAGCGGCTATAAGCCCGCCGTTGCGGTCAACTGTTGCACGTCCATGCGCGTGGACGACATCGCAAAGGCATTCGGGGCAAAAGTTTTTCACGGAGAAGTCGGAGAAGCGAACGTCGTCAATACCGCACGAATCGCTCGTGAAAAGGGCTTTACGGTGCGCATCTGCGGCGAAGGCGGAAACGGAGGGAACATCACGTACCCGTCCGCCGTCCGCGATCCGCTTTCTACGCTGTTCGCAATTATTAAATTATTGACTATGGACGGTTTGTATAAAGCGTGGTGCGAAAAATCGCATCACATATACAAAGAACGCTTTACGCTCACCGACGTTCTCGAAACGCTTCCCGTCTACACGACAACCGGCGTTTCCGAACCCTGCGCCGTACTCCGCCTCAAAACTGCAGACAATGCGGCGCTCAAAGGAAGATTTCAGCGTATTTTCGAGCGCGAATGGAAGTCGAAAAAAGCGGAACTCGAAAAAAAATACGGCATCGTCTCATACGAAGCGGTTTTGACGAACGGAACGAAAGAGACGCGGAACGCTTCCGATTTTTCAAAAAGCGGTAAAGGCGGGCTCCGCATCATCTTTTTCGATAAAGATAAAAAGCCGAAATCGTTTATGTGGATGCGAGGTTCGGGTACGGAACCGGTTTTCCGCATACTCTGTGACGTAAAAGGAGACGCGCACGACGAAGAGCGGATGCTCATCGAATGGGAAACGAAAATGCTTACAGAAGCCGACAAAGCGTAAATGCGGAAAAAGCACGGCGTCGATATTTTAATCGGCGGACGCGCGGAAGGTTTACTTCGCTTAAAACGCGACATTCCTTGAAACGCGAAATTGAAGCGCTGCGTAAAACCTGCTATACTTGAACGGGGTGTCGCTCCCCATTCCAAAAGAAAACGGGGTCTAAGGGGGCTCTCCCCTTAAAATTTTTTATGGGAGTGTGATATGGAAAAATCGGAAATCTTAAAACGCGCGAATGCGTACATCGCCGAAGAAAAAGACGAAAACTTTCGGAGCGAAGTCGAGTCGCTCATCGCAAAAGACGATATCAAAGAACTCGAAGACAGATTTTATCAATCGCTCGAATTCGGCACGGGCGGACTTCGCGGCATAATGGGAGGCGGAACGAACCGCATGAACCCGCTCGTCATAAACCGCGCGACACAGGGGCTCGCTTCTTACGTGATCAAAGCCTTTCCCGAAAAGGCAAAGGCGGGCACGCTTTCGGCCGTACTCGCCTACGACAGCCGAAAAAACTCCGACGTATTTGCAGAAGCTGCAGCTTGCATTTTTGCGGCGAACGGTATCAAAGCCTATCTCTTTTCGTCGCTCAGGCCGACGCCCGAACTTTCGTTTGCCGTCCGCACGCTCGGTGCCGACACCGGCGTTATCGTAACGGCTTCCCACAACCCGCGCATCTATAACGGCTATAAAGTGTATTGGAACGACGGCGCGCAAGTGATTCCGCCGCACGATAAAGGCATTATCGGCGAAGTAAACGCCGTCAAAGAAGTCAAAACGATGTCGAAAGACGAAGCGATAAAAGCCGGCAAAATCGTCCTCATCGACAAAGATATCGACGAAAAATTCTGGGACATGTGCAAAGCACAGCTTTTCCGGCCGGATCTCATCAAAGCGCACGCGAAAGACGTCAAAATCGTCTACACTCCGCTTCACGGCACGGGCGGCATGCATGTCGAAAAAGTGCTCGGCGATTTGGGGCTCAAAGTGATCACCGTTCCCGAACAGCGCGACCCCGACGGAAACTTTCCGACGGTCGAAAAACCGAATCCCGAAGAAGCGCCTGCAATGAAACTCGCGATAGCGCTCGGCGAAAAAGAAAAAGCCGACTGCATTATGGCGACGGATCCCGATGCCGATCGCTTCGGCTCGGCTTTCCCCGATAAAGACGGAAAATTCGTTTTGATAACGGGCAATCAAATGGGAGCGCTTTTTCTCGAATATATTTTGCTTTCACGGAAAGAGCTCGGCAAAATGCCCGAAAAACCCGCTGCCGTCAGAACGATCGTCACCTCTCCGTTTATCGACTACATCTGCAAAAAATACGGCGTCAAAGTTTTCGAATGTTTAACCGGTTTCAAATGGATTGCAGCCGTCGAAGCCGAGATGGAAAAAGACAAGTCCGCGAGCTACGTGTTCGGCTTCGAAGAGAGCTACGGTTATAAAATCGAAAAAGAAGTGTTCGACAAAGACGGCATTTCCGCTTCCGCGATGTGCGCGGAGATGACGCTCTATTGGAGAAGCAAGGGCAAAAGCCTTCTCGAACACCTCGACGACATGTATAAAGAATACGGCTACTTCGAAGACAAGACGATCGAACAGTATTTCCCGGGTCCTACGGGCGGAGAAGCGATGCGCGGCATCATGACGAAGCTCAGAAACGAAGGATTGAAGACGCTCGGCGGAAAACGCGTTAAAGAAATTCGCGACATCGAACGGAGCGTTTCCTTCGATCCGGCAAATCCGCCCGTGACAAAACAGCTCGATCTTCCGAAAAGCAATGTATTGCAGTTTTTCCTCGACGACGGAACGATCGTAAGCGCGCGGCCGTCGGGTACGGAGCCGAAAATCAAATTCTACATAAACTGCACGGTTCCCGTTTCAGGCCATAATGACGCGGGCCTTGCACAAGCAAAAAAAGAAGCTGCTCTCCTCCGCGATGCGATCGCTTCGGAAATAAAATCCACGCTCGATGCGGCTGCCCAATAAGCTTTTCCGCGATTACAAAAAACTGCTCCGCCTCGTAAACGGCGGGGCGGTTTTTGCCGCGATCGATACCGAAACGACGGGGCTTACTCCCGACACTTGCCGCATCATCGAAATCGGCGCCGTGCTCTTCGATAAAACGGGCGTACTCGACACGTTCGCCTCTCTCGTAAATCCGGGAATCGCTCTGCCCGCTTTTACGAAAGAGCTTACACACATCACCGACGATATGCTTTCCTTCTCTCCGCCCGCATCTTCGGTGCTTCCGGATTTTATCGAATTTATCGGAAGCGCTATCCTCGTCGCGCACAACGCGACTTTCGATTTGCTTTTTATCAATAAAGAATTGGAGCGGAGCGGTATGCCTTCCATGTCGAACAAAGCGATCGATACGCTGAATTTGAGCCGATGGGCATACCCTTCGGCAAAACATCATTCGCTGCAGTACCTCGCAGCCGCTATGGGAATCGATGCGGAAAACGCACACCGCGCATCGGACGACGCGAAAACCTGCCGCAAAATATTTTTACGCTGTTTGAAAGACACAGAATCGGTGCAAAAAAAATAAACGGACGAATTGCGATTTTTAAAAGTTGTGCCGATAAAGCCGTGCTTACGATGCTTCGTTCGGCTCCGTCTCACCGGCGAGTTTTCTCTGCAAACTCGCTGTGTAAATGCAGCAGCCGATTTTTTTGGCCGCGGCCCGAAGCGCTCACCGCCCTTTCAAAAGTTCCGATATCGATGCGAGCGCTCCCGTATCGGGAGAAGAAGCCGCTTTGTTTTCTTTTTGGATCGCTTTGAACACTTCTTCGCGGAACACTTTAACGCTTTTCGGCGCTTCGATTCCGACTTTGACTTGATCGCCGCGGACTTCGATGATCGTAATCGTTATATTGTCGCCGATTTTAATCTGTTCGTCGACTTTACGCGAAAGGATGAGCATTTCACTTTCCTCCGCGTTTTTTAAGCGCGTCGAGTATCGCGTGTTTTGTCGTCCAGCGGCCGTCGCTCAAAATCACCTGCACGCACAGCTTATTTTTTTTGTTGATAACGATCGGCCCCTGCAGGTTTGCGGTAACGGCGCTCCCGTCGGACGGAACGGTGACGACCGCCATAACGATAAGGTCTTCGGGAGAGCGCACGTCGATTTTTTTTAAACTTTCGTCGTCGATGTCCGCTTCGTAATCGTCGCAGATCAAAAACGGATCAATGAGCAAAAACGCAAGGCGCTCGTCGTCGAGGGACTGCAGCCAGATAAGCGGCGCCCATTCCGATTCTATCGTCGCGTATTTTTTATATTCTTCAAAACCGAAAAGCCCTTCGGGAAAAGTAACGATGTGATTTTCGTCGACGCTCTTTACGCCCATCGCCTTTGTCTTAACGTCCATCGAAGCTTACCTCAAATAATCGAGCAGCGTACTCGAATACAAACGCGCGGCCGTACTCAGCGTCGCCTGATGCGTAAAATCCATCATCTTCATATCGGATGCGGCTTTCGTCAAATCGAGATCGCCCTCGCTTGAAATACGCTGCGTTACGTTGAGCGCGGTTCCCGAATTGCGCTTTACGTTGAGCTCCGCCCGCTCGTATTCGGAACCCGACTTTGCGATTCTTGTGGTCAAATTGTTAAGTCCCTGATCGATCGAACCGAGCACGCGGCCTCCGATCGCTTCGTGGTCGCCCGCTAAAAGCGCATTGCGGAGAGAGATAACCGCATCGAACATGGAACCGCCGGAAGCGCGCACTCCGTCTCCGAGATTGTACGGCGGCTTTTGACTTGCGTCTTTGATAATGCCGAGATCGGCAAGTGCGGAACCCGAAACGTCTTCGAGCCACAGCTGCCGCGCGTCCGTTGCGGTAAAGTTCAAAGCGCGAGTTACGGGATCAAGCGTCGCCTTTACCGCAGCTTCGCTGTCGTTTATCTTTGCAATAAGCGAATACACGTTGTCACCTGCGTTGATTTTGATTTCCGCACCGTCTACGGCGATAACCGAATCTTCCCCCGCTCTCCAGCCGGTCGCATCCCTTGCACCAAAAATCTGCTGAGGCTCCGCCCAAAAAGTGCGCACGCCCGCGTTGTCCGTCGTCAAATATTTATTTTCGTCGATTTCGACCTGCGTTTCCGAAATGTTTCCGTTATAGCGCACGCCTTCGATAAGCGGCACGCCCGAACCTGCGACGTTTCCCATTTCTACGTCGAAGGCTCTCACTTTCGTTTCGGTACCGGCAAAGAGCGAGTTTCCGTCTTCGCCGATCGCGTTCGCATTTTGCACGAGCTCTTTTAAAAGTTCGTCGACTTCCGCCGCCATGTTTTTCATATCGTCGCCCGTGTAGATGCCGTTCGCACCGGTAACGGCAAGCTCTCTCACGCGGTGCAACACGTCGAGCGAATTCGTCATGTAGCCTTCACGCTGCATAAAAAGCTCGGAAAGCGTTTTGGCGTTTTTTTCGAAGTTTTCGATGCGCGCCGCATAGGACTGATAGCGCACCAAGTGTCCCGCAGCGATCGGATCGTCGCGCAGTTCCTGAATACGGCGCTGGCTGCCGATTTGATTGTTGATTTTATTGAGACGGGATTCCTGCAGCCGCAGATTCGACTGCACATCCATATTATTCATCTGTGAACTCACCCTGCGCATATCGCACCTCCGTATTCGGCTTCACCCGATTTTATGCTCTGATTCTGTTTATAATCGTATCGACGAGATTGTCCCACGTACTGATAAACGAAGCGGCGGCATTGTAGCCGTGTTGAAATTTAATAATATCCGCAAGCTCTTCGTCTATGTTTACGCCGCTGACGGACTCCCGCAGCGTACGCAAATCTCCCATGATTTTATTTTGATTTGCCGTTTGAGTTGCCGCCTGCTCTCCTTTCAAACCGACGTTCGTCACGCTGTCGGCAAAATAATCGTCGAAAGTACGCTTGTGTCCGATCATCACCTGAGTGTTTCTGATCGAAGCGATTTCGATCGCCGCCCGACCGTCGCCCGACGCGAGAGCGCCGCGCGTATCGGCAAAGCCTGCAGCGACGCTTTTGACGTCTCCTCTGATGAGCGGATTTACCGCGATATACGCGGACGGATTTACCTGCGGCGTCACCGCAAATTGAGCGCCGTCGGCAAGACCGTCGACCGCGTCCGCGCGGAGATAATCGTATGCGCCTTCTTCTCCGCTTTCGCGCAAAATGCCCGCATAGCCGGTCAAAAACATTCCGCTGTCTTCGACGTGCCGTATGACAAAATCGGGATTCGATTGCGAAAGAGCCGTCGTCGCTTTCAGCACGAGATTGTTGTTTCTGTCGAGGTAGGCTTTTACTTCTCCGTTCGAATCGTTGATCCGGTCGATGACATCGGCAACCGTATCGGTAGCGTTGTATGCGACTTCGACCGTACCTTCGGGCGCGGAAAACGTCATCGTACCTGCAAGACCTATTTGCTCCTGCGAATTCAATTTATGTCGTCCGGTAAAGCGGAAAATATAGGATCTGTCCATCCGCCCGTCCGCATCGTAATCGTAATTACCGCGCACGTTTTCGACAAAGGGATGAGACGTAAAAAAGTCGAGACCTGTCGTACCGTTCATGCCGGTTGCGTTACGATGCACGTCGTTTACCAAATCCGAAAAATTCATCGTCATCGTGTTGAGCGACTGCATTTCATTTCTGATATCGACATCGCGCAGTTCGATGAGTGCGCCGAGTCTCCCGCCTTTTACGACGGCGTCGTTTTTCGTATCGCCCCAGATGAGACGAGGATTTCCGTTATTGTCGATAACCGTGCGGAGGTCGAAGCTGCGCGGAATGCTGCCCTGAACGAGCACGCGCCCGTCGACGTGTACCATGAATTCGTCTTTGTCGCGGTCGCTCGCCGTACAGTTGACGAGTTCGGAAAGTTTATCGACGAGGAGATCCCGCTGGTCGAGCAAATCGTTCGGATTATCTCCCATACCGCGCGAGCGCACGATCTCTCCGTTGAGAGCGGCAATCTGTTCGGCGTAATTGTTGATTTGCTTTACCGTCGCATCGATATCGCCGTTTATGATCGTGTTCACGCCCTGCAAACTTTCATAGCGCTGATTTATCGTATCGGTGAGCGAAATACCGCGCGTGACGATCGCCTGACGGGATGCGATGTTTTCCGGATGAATCGACAGTTCCTGCCACGCTTCCCAGAATTTATCCATAGTGCTGCGAATCGAAACGTCGTCGGGTTCGTTGTAAATCTGTTCGAGCATCGTATAATATTTGCTGCGCGTATCCCAATACGCTTCCTGATTCGCCTGTTCGACGATGCGCCGGTCGAGCAGTTCGTCGCGGATCCGCCGTATGCTGGACGCGATAACGCCTTGCCCGATCATGCCCGGCTCTTCGGGACGCTCGAGTTCCGGCAGATACAGCGGATCGAATTCCTTAAATGCGACGCGCTGGCGCGAATAGCCTTCCGTATTCGCATTTGAAATATTGTGACCGGCGGTCGTAATCGCCGTCGTATGCGCCATAATGCTGCGCTTACCGAGCTCTATTCCGGAAAATGTCGAACCCATATATCACCTCACAAAAACGATACAAACTATTTATTGATTTAATATAATGTATTGACGACGACGCTCGACGGCTTTGAACGCATGATCTTTCCCGCCTTCGAATACACCGTCGCCCCGCTTTGAGGAAAGGCTTCGTCGAGCACGCTTTGAATAAAATCCCTCGCAACCGCTATGTAATTGCCGAGCGTTCTGTTTGCCGTCTTCGATTTGACGAGCTTTCCGCGCACTTGCGTCAAAAGCGGCAACGATGCCTTTTTCACTTCGTCGCTTTGCACATCCGAAATCGCGTTTCTCGTCTTTTCGGTTTTTTCGAAAGCTTCGGTAAGTTTCGTGATCGCGGAAATCGATTCGAGCACGCCGTCCCATTTTTTTTGCAGTACCGCAGCGCGCAGCTCCGCCTGCCGGGTAAGCATAGTGTCGAGAATTTCGTTTTCGCGCAAAAGAAGCCGCTCCATTTCGCTTATGTCCGCCATATACAGATTACCTCATGTTGATTATCGGTGCGGAAAAACGACGACTTTACGGTTTTTTTACGGGAGCGGCAGCAGTTTTATTCGGTCGTAACGCATTTCCGCCTATACGCTTTCATACCGTAAAACGCACTACACTGCTTTGAACAAGGCGTATAATTTTTTTGCGGAATCGTCGAGCGAATATTTTTCAAAAAGAGGTGCGGGCGATGAAACGGGCTCGGCAAGGAGCGCATCCAAATCGACGTCCGGTTTAAATGGATCGATGTAATGCGCGCAGCTTCCGTATATTTCAGATAAGCTCGCGGCATTCGAAACGACGACGGGCGCGCCGCAGGAAAGCGCTTCGAGCGGCGGAAGACCGAAGCCTTCAAAGTACGAAGGAAATACAAAAGCTTTGCAGTTTTGCATGAGCGCTTTCACTGCTTCGTCGGAAAGATAGCCTGCGAGAATAATATTTTCCAATGATTTTATTTTTTCAAGTTCGCTCGGAACGACGTTTTTGAGCATCGTACCGGAAATGACGAAAAGTTCGTTCGGGTAAAGCTCCGCATGCTGCATAATCCACTTGAGATTTTTCCGCAAAGAAAGACTTCCGAGCGTAAAATAAAATTCTCCGGATTTGAGACCGAGTTTTTTCAAAATGTTTTCATCGGCACGGATTTTTTTCATGTGGGCCGATCCGGAATAAATGACACGTATCTTTTTTTCGGGCACACGGTAGTAATCGATAATCTGTTTTTTGCTGAAGTTCGATACGGTACAGACAAAGCGCGCATTTTTGCAGATATTCCGATAATTTAAACGGCTGTACGCGCCGATAAGTTTGTCGTAAAACGATGTAAAATCGTTCGGAAAATCCTTTGCGTATACGTCGTGGATAAATGCGATGCCGCAGGTTTTGCCTAAAGGTGCGGTGTTTGAAAACGAAAGCGCACAGGCATTTCGTCTGCGGCATGTTCTTGCAAAGACGCCCAAATCCCAAAAAGGAAACGAGCGCGCTTCTTTATCGGATCGTATGACGGCAATACGGGCATAAGACGGAACTTTCGGCGCATTTGCGGGAACCAGTATCGACACGCGATCGGATGAGCTAAGCAGAGAATCGATTCGCTTGCATATTTCCCATGCAAAGCGCTCGATACCGGTGAGATTCCGGCATAAAAAATTTCCGTTTATAAGAATTTCCGTCATTGATGCCGCCCCAAAACCCCTATGCTTCGCTCCCCGCTTCATATCGTATAACGATTTCGATTGTAATTTCGAATTACACTGTTGTCAATCCAGGGCTTACGCATGAGAATCTATATTCCTCAAAAAATAACCATTACCGTAAAA
>ERZ772960.348-NODE-348-length-42836-cov-5.960847_pt1 | contig 42836 bp, 40 predicted proteins | sample MGYA00580678_ERZ772960 | MGnify/ENA primary metagenome ERZ772960 (study PRJEB29015, sample SAMEA2737930) | human oral metagenome | biome: human oral; feature: human-associated habitat; material: dental | place: China | collected 2059 ... | reverse complement strand
GCTGTTACGCCGCATCGCGCACGTTTCCGGCAGTTTTATCACGTAGCCGGAACCTCGCCGCCGCATACTGTTATTTGTTTTCAAAATTCGCATTTCGACGTTACACGAAACTGATGGAAAACGGACTGTCTCAAGAGTCGATTACTTTTCGACAGTCCTGCGAGTTTTAGAAAACTCGAAATTGAATCTTAAAATATTTTTTTACAACGACACTCCATGTCGGAGTGCTTGTTGTAAAATAGCGTTGTAATTTAAATCTAAAAAGCCTCAAAAAGCTGAAATTTTTCGAGGCTCCCGGATATTTTATAGGAGGTATGGTATGAAAAAATTATTCGGCGGTATATTGATCGGCGGTTTGATTTCTGCGGGTTGTATGGCTTTTTCGGCTTATGCGGAAACAAAGCCCGAACTGAAAAAAATCAAAGATAAAATAAAAGACGAAGCAAAGCATCATTTCGATAAGCAAAAAGAAATCTGTAAAGATATTATCGAGCTCTTTACAAAAGAGAAAAGCATTCATCTATGTTAGTCGGCTTTTGTTTGTTTTAATTTCGTATCGTATTACGTAAAAACCTTACCCCCAAAAAAACAAAAAAAAGCTTGCATTTTTTCGGGGGGGGGTATAATAGAAGACAAATCACATTGAGCGCTGTTGAAGCTGCGACCGCTCAAAACGTGATAATCGGTCGTAACTGACTATGAAAAAAGGTCAAGAAGAAAAAGTAAAATCAAGACGCATTCTCCGTATCGATGAAGCATTGCGTTCCGGTAAAAAGGTTACATTGGCGTCTCTCGTTAAACGGTGCGAAGGAGTTTCCGCTAGAACGATTCAGCGTGATATCGAATTCATGCGTGACTTTAACAATGCGCCGATCGTATACGACCGGGAAACGCGTTCCTACCGTTACAGTGAACCGAACTTTTTTATAAAAACCGTTCAGATGACGGAAGGAGAACTTTTTTCTGTCGCTCTTTTTGATAGGCTTTTGGAACAATACCGGAATACGCCCCTTGAAAATAATCTCAAAAACGTATTCAGAAAAATCATTGCCGGAATGCCCGATGAAATTACGATAGATTCTTCGTTTCTTGAAAATCGCACGACATTTATTCCCGATCAGGGACCAAAAATCGAGCCGGGAGTTTTTTCTGAGATTTTCGAAGCGCTTAAAAGACATAAAACATTGGAGTTTGAATATCGTCCGCTTCAAAAACTTTCGTATATGCCTCGACTGTTGGATCCGTATCATGCAGTCTGTCAAAAAGGAAACTGGTATATCATCGGCTTTTGCCATGACAAAGGCGATGTCAGAGTCTTCAGTTACAGTCGGATGAAAGATGTCCGCATAACAAAGGACTCCTTTAAAATACCGGACACTTTTAAGCCGGAAGATTACTTTGACAAAGAGATCGGCGTTTGGCTCAGTGCGAAGCAAAAGTATACGGTGGAGCTTTTAATCTCAAAGGAAATCGGAACGTTCGCAATGGACAGAACATGGCACTCCAACCAGCAGTTGAAGCAGAATGAGGACGGAAGCGTACGGGTAAGTTTTGAAACGACTCAGCTTCCGGAAGTAAAACGCTGGGTACTCGGGCAGGGAAGTACGGTGAAGGTACTGGGGCCGAAGGAGCTGAAGGTAAAGATTTTGGAAGAGGCGAAAGAAATTATTAAATTTTATAAATAGATATTAACTATGACATTATTTGTCGTAGTGCGTATGTTAAGATATTAGTAAAAGGGAGGATTCTATGAGGTGTCCAAGTTGTAGGCATAAAAATAATGATGGTGCAAAGTTTTGTGAAGAATGTGGAAACAAATTAATATCGGTTCCAAAATTTTGTCCGGAGTGTGGTGCAAAACTAAAAGACGAAGAAAAGTTTTGTCTTGAATGCGGCTATAATTTTTCTTCGATGACAATGCGAAATAAAAATTTAGATTCAAATATTTTAGAAGAAAATTTGCCACAAGGAAAATCCCGGGGGAAAATAATACTTCCATCTGGTAACTGTTTATCAGGAGTATCCGATGCAGAAATAGTACATTTTGTATCTGAAATTCCTACAAATTATAATGCAAATGATCCTAATTGGAGAGTTTTAGAACCTTCGGATTTTATGGATGGAAAAGAAAAAGAGCTTTCTGATGAATCATTATTGAAAGCTTATATATATACGGGTAAAAAAGTTTTCGAACTTTTTATTTGTTCGCCAGCAGAAATTTACGCAAATAAAGATTCTAGTTGTATGTTCTCTGATTTCCTTGATATGCATTCAATCGATTTTGAAAACTTTAATACTTCTAAAGTAATAAATATGAATCGTATGTTTAGTTGTGGCTCTCTAAACTATATTGATTTATCAAATTTTAATACACAAAACGTTACCGATATGAGTGATATGTTTTCAGGTTGCGAATATCTAGCATCATTGGATTTGTCAAGCTTTGACACTCATAAAGTTAAAAACATGAGTGGTATGTTTCAACAGTGTTGCAGTCTAAATAATCTTGATTTATCGAATTTTACGATTAAAAAATATGTAGATAGCGGAGATTATTCAAAAGTTGATATGCGCTCAATGTTCGTAGATTGTAAAAATCTTATTAATTTGATTTTACCCAATAATATATCGGAAAATGCAAATATTGATTATATGTTTGAAAAAGAAGTTCGGGGTGAATGCCCATATGGAAATACAGTTTCTTGGTATCAAAAACCTGATAAAAAAAGAATAAAAGGAGGGGTTTCTTTATCAGGTCTATTTGGATTATAAAAGTAAGTATGTTTTTTTGCGAGGAGATAAAGATATGAAATGTACTAATTGTGGTAATGAGAACAATAGTAGCGCTAAGTTTTGTATTGAATGTGGGAAAAAATTAGAGCAGATTTCGTTATGTCCTAATTGTGGGGTAAAGACAAACTTCAATGTAAAGTTTTGCCCAAATTGTGGGTTTAATCTTTTTTCGAAAACAAATGATGGTGCTCAAAATAATTCAGATACTGAAGAGAAAACAAATAGAATTGTAATTCTTCCTCCTAGTGAATTTCCGATTAGCGAGTGTGAAGAAATATATTTCTTATATAGTGAACCAAAAAACCTTAATTTAGGTTCGGAAATGTGGCAGACTGTAAATATTAATGATACTTTTGATCCAGATAAAATTGCAAAAGGGAAAAATCTTTCACTATTAAAAGTGTATGTAAATCTTTTAAAGGAGAATGGAGAAGAAAAAGTACGTTTATATATTTATTCATCTGCTCAAATATATGCAAATGAAAATTCGCGCAGTTTATTCGGTGATTGTGGTTGGAAGTTAAAAAAGATTGTTCTTGAGAACTTTGATACCTCAAAAGTTATTGATATGAGTAGGATGTTTGAAGGTTGTAAAGTACTTAAAAGTCTTGATTTGTCGAATTTTAACATGGAAAATGTTGATAACTTTTGGTATATGTTTAAAGGGTGTGAAAGCTTATCAAGTATCAAGTTCCCAAATTTAGACGATAAAACTTCAAAATATCTTTACCTTGTTCTTCAAAATTTCGTAGAGGTACTAGATAATTCGTATGAAGCAGTTGAAAAAATACTTTCGGAAAATGAAGATCTTGATGAAGATTATTTGAATATGGTTGTAAGTATGTTTAAAGACTGTGAAAATTTAGAGAAAATAGATCTTCCTAAATTCTAGATTTGAGTTGTAAGAGGAATAAATTATGGAGTTTTTTATTAAAAAACAAGCAAGTAAGTTATTAAAATGCAATAGGTGTGGAGAAAAATTAGATCCAAATCAAATATTTTGCTCAAAGTGTGGAGAAAGAGTTGAAGTTGATGAAACTATGAAGAAAAAAGCTATTTCAAAGTTGGTTTCAAAAAAACATTGGAGTATTGATGTATACGGTGACTTGGATTTTATATCATATGAATCAATAACCGAAAAACAAAAGGCTCAAATTTTAAACTTTGATAAAAACCTTTCTGTACGTGATTTTATATGCGCTTGCAGCAAATCAATTCTAGGCGATTCATATAAAGACGGTTTATTATTCATGCTTTCGGGCTTTTACGTAAAAGAAACTCCTTTTTCGCAGTCATATTTTTTCAAATATTCTGATATCGAGTTAGAAATTCTTATTGGCGATTCAGAAGAATTACGTGTTTATTTTCATGATAAAGAAACGAATAAAATGAAGCACAAAGATGTTGCTATATATGACGCACGAAAATTAAAGGAACTATTAGAAAAGATAATTGCTATAGATAAAGAAAATGATACTTCATATACAGTGAAATCTCCAACAGGGGCAACAAAAGGCGTTCATGGAACCCAAAACAGAAAAGCTTATCGTGATGGTCAAATAAGCGGTTATGAACGCTGTTCAAGGCAATATGAATTAAAACTTAGGAGTGAAGCGGAAAAATTCTTAAAAAAAGAGAAAGATTTCAGACATGAAACGACAGAATATGAGCAATTACTTGATGAATACGAAAAAGTAATTGAAGAACTTGAAGCGTTAGTTAGAGAATCTTCTTTAACTGAATATTCTGAGCGTTTAGAAAACGAAAAGAAAATTGTAAAGCAATTAAAACAGTTGCGGGGATGATTATGTCTAGACTTGATGAATTAAAGGCAAAGAGAAGTGCATTAAGTACAGAAAGAGAAAATACAATAGCTGGAGTTAGTGAAGTACCTAAAGAACTTCTTAGAGTCGCTGATGTTGCTCACAACGCTGAGCAGAATATCAAAAATCTCGATGAAGAATTTGAATTACAAACTAAGTTACGTGGAAAAGATATAGGCTTTTTATTTTTTGCTACGGCATTGCAATGTGTACGGCAGTATATTCTTACGGATTTTAAAATCCGTATGGATGACCAAAAAGCCGCTGATAAGACTTTAGGCAAAAAAAAATTCGACCCTCATGATTTAAAGGCTCGGAAAGAAGCCGGATTTGAAGTCAGGCATCATAAATTATACAATCCGACTTTAGAAGAAATCATTTTACATCCTGTTCCATTTGATACTACAAAAGGAAGTAAGCAATTTGAAGATTTAAATCCTTTTCCCGGTACAGGAAAACTTCGGCATAGGGCAGGTGCTATAGGGCACGATCCCATTTTGGGTTGGATATTCGGTACTGCAAATATTGCAACAAGTACGCTTACCGGCTGGAATATGCAATCATTTCATATATCTTCAAAAACCGGAACAAGCGGTGGAGATTTTTTAAAATTACGTGCCGATACAGGTAAAGTACTTTCATATACATTTGATAAATTACTTCATGAGAATTTAAAAGGGAAAATAATCGTAGGTACATCTTTAGTCAAAGAAGGAGTTCATTTGGCTTCTGATGTAAATACAAAACACAGTTTGCCTTTTCCAATTGTTTCAACCTATGATCCGAAACTTGCTTCAGGACTCGCCGATTATGGAATAGATATGGCTAATATTTTAACAGTCGGAAAACAGGTAGCTTGGGCTTCGGCAATTAATATGCTTGTTGCAATGATCCATCGCATGACTTTCAATGCTGAAAGAGACGGTGATCCAAAATTGTATGAAGTACGAACAAGGAGGGTGGTTACCTATTCAAATGTAATCGCCTCTGCAAGTAATGTTCTCGCTGTTGGAATCGCTACCGGTATTGGAATCGCCGCCGAGAATGAAAAACTTGTCAGAAGAAGCCTTCGAAAACTGGATATTGGCGGATTACTCGTTACTTTATATCGCCTTATAAGCGATTACAAATTTATAAGCGATTTGAAGCAGGAATTCATTTTGAATAATTTTGATAAAATGGTTCAGGGAGATATGTAGAAATATGTTTTCTGGAATTGTAGAAGAATATGATGGTGAAAAACTGTATAAATATTATTCCTACAGTAATTGTATGGAAGAAATGTTTGCTCCCGTCCTAAATATGACTTTACGATATAGAAATCCTAATTCGTTTAATGACCCGTATGATTGTTATATTGCGGCTAAGCTTGATGGAGAAATACAACCTATCCGTTCTGCAGGGGTTTATGTTTGTTCTTTAACAACTTCTTTTGATGACATGCTTATGTGGTCACATTATGCTTCAAATCATGGAGGCTTTGTTGTAGAATATGATGCAAAAGAGTTAAAAAAAATTGATAAATATCAAATGGAATCCTTTTCAAAAGTTTCTTATTCTGATGATATTTTATTAAGAAATTTATTATCATCTAATAACGATAATAGTAATAAAGAAATTGTTGAAGCTATTTATCATAAAGCTAGATGCTGGAGTTATGAGAATGAAATTCGCTCTGTAATATATGAAATAGAATCAGAAATGCCTATAGATATACAATTAGAATCTAATTGCATATCTGGTATATTTTTAGGAAGTCATTTTATTAAAAGGAGAAATGGAAAAATTCCTCATTTTTTACAAAATTGGAAAGAAAAGAAAAAGTTATATTATATGCAATTATCATCTAATATGTATAAATTAGAAAAAAAGCAAGATATAGCTGATCAATTGTTTGAATGAAATAATGGTTAATGGTATTGCCCCTGTCATAAATTCTATGTAAATGGCAGGTGGTTAATTAAAAACACGTCGATCAAATAATATCGCGAATTCTATCAAATATTTCCTTCCCCGAATAATACTCCAAGACTTTTCGGGCGAACCGATAAGCGTTTTTTATTTCAGTATTTGATTCAAAATACTGTTTCCGCTGAATCATGCGGCCGTCAAAAAATTCGGATATTTCTTTTAATGTAAATGCCTTGATTTTCGGAGATGTTATCAATTTTGTATACACCGATAACATCACAGCAAAGTCGTTAAGAAGGGGGACTTTCATGCAGCTGGAAATCACACCGTTGCCGATGCCGATATTGCCTTGCAAAAGTTCGAAGCTCGTTTCTACATCGTATTTGAATCCCTGTACGGGTTTAAAAGAACACAGCAGGCAGATATTGTGCGCCGCCGCATTTCGCAATCGCCTGACGGAATCGAAGTGTTTGGCATAGTCACATTTGATTCTAAAAAAATCGTAATAAAAAATATAAAAATTAATAAAATCATAAAAGCCGATCATTTCAACGAAATTCCAAACGGCAGGTGCTTCAATGTATTTGTCGAAACCGAGGCCGCTGTAGCCTGCGAGTCTCGCGCCGGATGTAAGAACTTCTTTTATGTTCGGATGAGATTTTAAAAAAGTATCTGCAACTTCGTACCCGTCATCCGCGGGATTGCTTTGACATGCATTGACAAGTTTTACTTTCAGGTAATGTTCCAAATCGATGGTCATTTTCAGGATCAGTTTTCTGAAAAACATATCGATCGTCGAGAGTTCGACCAGATGTCCGAAATCCAAACCGATGTATTTTCCGCTTTTTGTCCGCTCATTACAGGTTTCGGCATATTGTTTTAATCGAAAAAAATAATTGTGTTTTTGAAGAAAACTTTTTGCATCTTCTTCGCTCATTAAATCAAAAGTTAAACCGAGATTCGTTTTACAATAGTCAATGATTTCGGGAACGGTGAGTTTTTTTGATTTTAAATGTGTGTGAGAATTCTTGGACATTATTAATTTCTCCTATTTTTTATTCTCCACATCCCAATCGATTTCTATGGAGCGGTGTTCGATGTCCTGAATACGCCGGTAGGTGAGACAGTCGGCGCGGTGCACGGTGATGCCCCTGTTCCGCGATATATAGCCGACGATCGCATCGGGGTATTTCGGTTTGCAGCACTGCGCGAAGGTAACGAAAAAATTCGTCGAACTTCCGATGCGTATTTTGCCCGTTCCCTGTACCGTGTCGGTGTGTGCGCCCGTTCCCTTTTTATGCCGCCTCGTTTCCTGAATTTCGCGGGAGGTTGTCGTGTTCGCGGCCTGCGCCGTTTCCGTTTTCGCTTTGTCGGTAAAGGTCGGATCGTGTGCGGTGAGCCACGCGTGAATCTTTTGCCGCGCTTTTGCGGTTTTTACCGCCGCGAGCTGAGAAGCCGTCGGGTGCGCCTGCGGGTTCGTGAGGATTTCGATGATCTGCGTATTTTGCAGCGGCTCGACGAGCGGGATGATTTTTCCGTCCGCTTTTGCACCGACGATTTTTTCGCCGATAGCGGAGTGAATGCGGTATGCGAAGTCGATCGCGTTCGAGCCGGCCGGGAGCTGTACGACTTGCCCCTTCGGCGTAAACACATAGATTTCATCGCCGAGCAGATCGTTTTTCAGCGCGCTGAAAAAATTTTCGTCCGAAACGTGACCGTCGCGCAGTTCGCGCAGTTCATTGAAAATGCCGAGGTGTTCGATGTCGACAAAGTCGCGGCTCTTTCCTTTTTTATACAGCCAGTGGCTCGCGATACCGTGTTCGGCCGCTTCGTCCATGGCTTTTGTGCGTATCTGTATTTCAAGCGGCTTTCCGTCACACATGACGGTCGTGTGCAGCGAGCGGTAGCCGTTCGCTTTCGGCATCGCAATATAATCTTTAAATCGCCCGTCGAGCGGTTTCCAAAGATTGTGTACGATACCGACGATCGTGTAGCATTCCGGGTTTTCGTCGCAGATGATGCGGAGCGCGAGCAGATCGTAGAGCTTGTCGGGCGACACGTTGCGCTTTCGCATTTTTTGATAAATCGAATAAAAATGTTTTGCACGGCTCGTGACAGCGATGCGGATGCCCGCCTTTTGTGCAGCCGAACGGATCTGCTCTACGGCTTTTTCGAGGTAGGCGTTCCGCTCGTCTTTTTTTTGCGCGACGATCGCTTTGATCTGCAAAAACACATCGGGATTCGTATACTTTAAACTTAAATCTTCGAATTCGTTTTTTTCTTCCTGCATACCGAGCCTGTCCGCAAGCGGCGCCCAAATGTCGATTATCTCTGCGGCGAGCGAGCGCTGTGCCGCTTCGGGAAGCGTATCGATACAGCGTATTTGATCGAGTTTATCCGCGATTTTAATAAGGATGATTCGCACGTCGTCTACCATCGCGAAGAGCATTTTGCGTACCGCATCCGCCTGCTGTATCGTCGAATGTCCGACGGGCATGTGCATGATCTTCGCCGTACCGTCTATGAGACGTGAAGTGTTTTCATCGAACAATTTGCGGATATCGTCTTTCGTAACGTCGAAATCGTATATCGTGTGGAGCAGTGCCGCGCATATCGATTCGGAATCCATTTTGTTTTGAGCGAGGATGTATGCGATGCGGAGCGGATGCAGACAGTACGGAGAGCCGTCGGCTCGGTTTTTGCCGATCGATTTTTTGCAGAGGAGATTCCATGCCGCCTCTATTTTTCGTTTGTCTTCGTCCGAATAAAAATCGAAGGCGCCGAAAAATTCGCCGAGCAGTGCGGCGGTATCGTTCATATCGGCTTTGACGGTGACGGTTCTGCTCATCGCATTATCGTATCAAATCGCCGGTCATGAGGCAAGCATCGTTCTATCGCCTTTGCTCGTATATTCCGTACGGTTTGTATCGTATCGATATTTCGGTTGTTAATAAAATATACCGGAGGTATTGATGAAACGGGTACAGTCTATAATTTTATTAATAATTTTTACTGCAGCGGGTATTTTGACCGGCTGCGGCGCGCGCAAAAACTTTGCCGCAATGAAATACGCAGCCGACAGCGCGCCCGTGCGTTCCGGCGACGTCTATGCGGCGGAAGAAAAAGCCGCCGGTACTCTTTCCGATGCCGCGCCGCCTTTGTCCGAAAACCGCAAGCTCATCCGCACGGGAAATATACGTTTTGAAGTTTCGAGCCTTGCCGAAACGAAGGCGGCGGTAGAAGCATGGGCGAAGCGTTTCGACGGTTATGTTTCGGATTTTTCGGAAGACGGCCGCTCGCTCGGCATGACGGTGCACATCCCGTCTTCCGCTTTTGACGATGCGATGTCGTCGTCCGGCACTATCGGCAAAATCGTTTCGAAATCCGCGGACAGCGTCGACGTTACCGACCGCTTTTACGATTTGGATTCGCGTTTGGCAACGCGCCGCGTTTTGCTCGAGCGCTTGCAGTCGTATCTTCGGGAAGCGAAAAATATGAAAGACATGCTCGACATCGAAACGAAGATAAACGACGTGACGGCCGAAATCGAGCAGATGCAGGGACAGTTCAATCGCTTGTCCGAGCAGATCGATTATTCGGAAATCTATATCGAAGCGAACTTGCCGTACAATCACGCGGAAGACAGGGGCTTTATTTTTCCCGATTTGAAATCTGCGTTTATCGAATTCTGTGAAACCGTCGTCGGATTTTTTGCAAACTTTATATTCGTCATTTTGTATATAATCATTTTCGGCATACCGATTCTCTGCGTCGCCTTTTTGCTGTATTGGATTTGCTTCGGTAAAATCGGCGTGCTTCGAAAACTGTTTGAAAAGATACGAGCAGGGAAAAAAGAAAAATAAGGCCTTGTAAAAGACCGCCTGTTTTTCAGCCGCATAAACCCGCATTGCTACAAACGGTTTTTTTTGGTAAAATCGCCGTCATAGCGAACGTAACGCTTAATAATTTTTTGTGACGGGAACTTCCGGAAACTGCGGTTTTCGGAAGCAGCCCGATACGTACGGGAGACGGCTATGGCGGAAACGAATCACGAATGCACGCTTGATAAAATCATCAGTTTGTGCAAGCGGCGCGGTTTTGTATATCAATCGAGTGAAATTTACGGCGGGCAGGCGGGGGCGTGGGATTACGGTCCGCTCGGCATCGAACTCAAACGCAATATTCAAAACGCGTGGTGGAAAGAGATGACGCAGCTCCACGACGATGTCGTCGGTCTCGACTCTTCGATCTTTATGCATCACACGACGTGGGAAGCGAGCGGACACGTCGCGCATTTTTCCGATCCGATGATCGACTGCACCGAATGCAAAGCGCGTTTTCGTGCGGATCAGCTCATCGAAGATTTTTGTACTTCTCACGACGTAAAGCCCGAAAAAGCGGTGGATGCGATGTCGCACGAAGAGATGAAAGCGTTTATCGACGAACACGGAGTGAATTGCCCCGTATGCGGCAAGCACAGCTATACCGCCGTGCGCGAATTCAATTTGATGTTTAAAACACATCTCGGCCCCGTCGAAAGCGACACGTCCGTCGTATACCTGCGCCCGGAAACCTGTCAGGGCATCTTCGTCGATTTTAAAAATATCGTTCAATCGAATCGGATGAAGATTCCGTTCGGCGTTGCGCAGGTCGGAAAATCGTTCCGCAATGAAATCATCTTTAAGAATTTTATCTTCCGCACCTGCGAATTCGAACAGATGGAAATGGAATACTTTTGCAAGCCGGGAACCGACGACGATGCGTTCGCGTATTGGCGGGAACAACGCTGGAACTTTTACAAGCGCTACGGTATTGCCGAAAAAAATCTTCACTGGAAACACCACGACAAACTCGCACACTATGCGAAAGACGCCTACGATATCCAATATCGCTTTCCGATCGGCTTCGAAGAGATCGAAGGCATTCACAACCGAACGGATTTCGATCTGTCGCAGCACACCAAGTACAGCGGCAAGGATATGAGCTATATCGATCAGGACGACGGCAACAAGCGCTACACTCCGTACGTCATCGAAACGTCCGCCGGATTGAACCGCAACTTTCTCATGTTTTTGTGCGAAGCGTACGAAGAGCAAAACGTCGCGCCCGACGGCGGCGAAGATTACCGCACGGTACTGCATCTTCATCCGCGCCTCGCGCCGGTTACGGTCGCCGTACTCCCGATGATGAAAAAAGACGGACTCGCGGAGATAGCGGCGGACATCCGCAAAGCGCTCAAAGAAGATTTCGTCACCGATTACGATACGAGCGGTACGATCGGCAAGCGTTACCGCCGGCAGGATGAGGTCGGCACGCCGTTTTGCGTTACGGTCGATTATCAAACAAAAGACGACGACACCGTGACGATCCGCTTTCGCGATTCGATGGAACAAACGCGTGTCAAGCGAAGCGATTTGGTTTCCGAAATTCACAAAGCGATCGCCTCGTATACGCCCGTCGCGAGAAATTAATAATCATGTATCGTATCCGCGCGGGCATTTTGCCGGTGCGCTTACGATACATCCGTCACACGGATAAACTATGGAATACGTTCGGCTCGGTAAAACGAATCTTCTCGCAAGCAGGACGGCCTTCGGCGCTATGTCGCTGAAGCATACGGAAGATGCCGAAACGGCTTCGACTCTCATCCGAAAAGCGTACGAAGCGGGAATCAATTTTTTCGATACGTCGCGCAGCAACGGTGCAAGCGAAAAGCTGCTCGGAGACGCGCTGTATGAAGTGCGGGAAAACGTCATCATCGCGACGAAATCGAAAGCCTCTTCGGGGCAGGAACTGCTTTGCGATTTGGATGAGAGTCTCGATGCGTTGCACTGCGATGCGATCGATCTGTACCAATACGAAACCGAAAGTTTTATCCCGACGGCCGACGGCAAAGACGGTATCTATCAAACGCTCCTTACGATGAAAGCTTCCGGTAAAATCAAACACATAGGAGCCGTAACCGAAGATTTCGATACCGCTTCCGAAATTATTAAAACGGAACTTTACGAAACGATTCAATTTCCGTTCAGTATGATAAGCCCGATCGATACATCATCTCTCGTGGGACTGTGCGCGGAGCGCGATATGGGGTTTATCGCGATGCAGCCCTTGTGCGGCGGCGTGCTTTCGAATATTCCGCTCGCCTTCGGATTTCTCCATCAATACGAAAACGTTTTTCCGCTGTGGGGTGCGGAAACGCTCGAAGAGCTTTCTCAGATTTTGTATTTTAACGACCGGCCTCCGGTCATCGACGAAGCGTTCCAAAGAGATGTCGAAAAGCTGCGCACGTTTTTTAATTAGAAAAACGGCAGACGGATATTTTTAAAAGACAGGTAAGGTGAATTCAAAGGCTGCACACGGCCGCCCAATTTCTAAAAAATATTTTATAACCGCCTGCGTCCCATAAATCGATAAATTCTTCATACGGATAATATCGGTTTCCGCTGCGGCATTTTTTATCCGTGACGGTTTTACGTGTGTTTTCGGAACTCTTTTCCTGCAGCGAATCATACAGCATAAAGCCGTTTTCATCGTATCCTAAAATCGTTACATAGTGTTGGATATGCTGTATTTTTATTAAAACGATTACGGGAAAGCCTTTATCGATATTTTCTTGAAGCCATTGTATTTTTTCGTTTCCCTTTTTATTTTTCAAAATATATTCTTTTGTTTTTATTGCATATGCATTTAATAATTTTACAACACCTCGCGGGAATGTGAGATTTTTGTATATTCTCCACTGCATTTCACTTGCAAGCAGTTCGGGAGAAATTTTGTCGTTTTTTAAGATACTGATAACAACCATGACCGAATACGGCCCGCAATTGTTTAAGGTTTGCCGGTAAAGCAGATCGGCATCGAGCGGCAAAGAGCGGCTTAGCTCATGGGGTATCGGTTTTATTGTTATGCGGGAAGGAAACGCTCTTCCGAAAATTAATAATGATACGGTCGTAAAAAGAATAATAAAAGGGATGATTATTGCAGCAGGTTTTATCTTCATATTAAAAAACGGGATGCCGTCGGCATCCCGTCTGCGATTTTTCGGCTTACGGACGCACGATGATATCTGCAAGGTTCGCGCACTTTTCCAAATCTTTCGGTAACAGTTCTTCGCGCGCTTTATTGACGTATTTGGGATCCTGGAAGCTGTATGTAAACTTCGTATGAATATCGTAAGTGCCCTTCATGAGCGCGTATGCGTCTTCGGTCATGACGAGTTCTTCGTCCGTCGGGATGACGAAAATTTTCGTTTTGCTGTCATCGGCGCTGATACATGTTTCCGCGTTTCCGGTAAACGACCATGCGTTTTTTTGCGCATCGATTTTGATACCGATATCGTCCAACCCTTCGAGACTTTTTCCTCGCACGGCCGGAGAGTGTTCTCCGATACCTGCGGTAAAGACGACCGCATCGACGCGGCCGAGCGCTGCTTTATATGCACCGATATATTTTTTAAGACGGTATGCGGACATTTCAATCGACAGGGCGGCGAGCTTGTCACCCGCCGCTGCCGCATTTTCGATGTCGCGGCTGTCCGCGTATTTTCCGTTCGTGATACCGAGTAAGCCGCACTGTTTGTTGAGTGCCATATCCATAGCTTCCGCGCTCATGCCTGTTTTGCGCATGATGTAAAAGGGAAGCGCCGCGTCGACGTCGCCGCACCTCGTACCCATGACGAGTCCCTCGAGCGGTGTAATGCCCATAGACGTATCGAAACAGACGCCGCCTTTTACCGCACATACCGACGCACCGTTTCCGAGATGGCAGATTATTAAATTCGTATCTTTCGGCTCTTTGCCGAGCAGCACCGCAGCGCGTTTCGACGTATACATAAACGACGTGCCGTGAAAACCGTAGCGGCGCGCGTGATATTTTTCGTACCATTCGTGCGGGATAGCATACATATACGATACTTCAGGCATCGTCTGGTGCCATGCGGTATCCATGACGGCGCAGTGCGGAACGTTCGGCAGCACTTTTTGCGCGGCTTCGATACCCATGATATTTGCAGGATTGTGCAGCGGCCCCAAATCCTGTACTTCGCGGAACGTTTCGAGTACGGCCGGCGTGATGATGACCGACTTTGTAAATCTTTCACCGCCGTGGAGCACGCGGTGACCGACAGCTCCGATCGTGCTCATGTCTTTGATAACGCCGACTTTTTCGTCGGTTATTTCTTTCATGATAAGTTCGATCGCTTCTTTGTGCGTCGGGCAGGGGCTTTCGATTTTATATTTGTCGGCTTCGACGCAGTGCGTGATGACCGAACCGGGACGCCCGACGCGTTCTACGATGCCCGTACACAAAACGGCTTTGTCGTCCCAGTCGTAGACTTGGTACTTTGCGGAAGATGAACCGCAGTTAAGCGTTAAAATAACCATAATCGCTTCCTTAATAAAAAAATGTGTTTATTATTATAAAAGTATTTGCCGTTCTTCGCAAGGTACCGCCGCAGCAGTCGCGCGCGGGTACCAGGAATTATGCATGAGAAACTTTAATCGTAAAAAGATGACATGTAACGTAAAAATCGGCTACACTCCCGGCAGCAGCCCTACCGTTCGCCGCGTCAACCTTTCATCAGCGCGGCGTACTTTTCCGCGATGCGCTTCGATTTTTCCGCGGCAAGTCCGCGGTAGCGCGCGGGATTTTCGAAAAACGTTTCCGCGTCTGCAACGCCGAGCTTTTTCAGCTGTTCGGTTATTTTATTAAAAGCATCCGTGTGGCGTTTCAGCACGGCAAAAAACGGCTCTCCCGTCTTTTCGCATTCGAGCGTAATCTTTCTGACGATTTCATGACCGTCGCTCACACCCGCTTCTCCGAGCAAAATATACGCCGGCTCCGCAAGCACTCCGCCCCTTACTCTGCCGCCCGCATTTTCAAGCGTCTTCGCCATCGCTTCCGTATCCGCCTGCAAACCGGACACGACTTTTTTCATGCGGCTCACCGCCATCGTAAAGCCCGCGACGTAATCGGCGATAAACCGCTGGCTCGCGCTGTTCGTCAAATCGCGCTGGTGTTCCGAAATCTGATCCATGTAAAACGTGATGACGCGCGGACACATCGCTTTCCACAGCGACTTTACGTGCTCGCTGTTCCACGGATTGCGCTTTTGCGGCATCGTACTCGAACCGACTTGCGTCGAACTGAAATACTCGAACACTTCTCCGATCTCAGAACGCTGGAGATTGCGCAAATCGTCGGCGAGGTTTGCGATGATGCCGAAGGCGGTATTGCATTCGAGCAGCAGGCGTAAAAGGTATTCCGGTTCGACGAGCTGATTCGAATATTCGCTCGCTTCGAGACCGAGAAATGCGAGATAGCGCCGCTCCAAATCTTCCGGATCTTTGACAATCATCGAAAGCCCGTTATACGCGCCGACGGGACCTGCAAGTTTTCCCTTCAGCTGCTTTGCAAGCTCTTCGATTTTAATAATCGATTTTCCGAGCCTCGAAACGAATTCCGCAATTGTCCAACCGAAGGTAATCGGAACGGCATGCTGACCGTGCGTACGCCCGACTTGCGGCGTTTCGGCATCGCGCAGCGCGATATCGCAGAGCGCCTTTTCGAGCGCTTTCAGTTCGGGCAGGGTTACGTTTTGCATAACGTCTCGCATGCGAAGTGCAAGCGCAGTATCGAGTATGTCGACGCTTGTCGCACCCAAGTGAACGAAGGGCGCGATTTCACTCGGAACCGTCCGCTTCATCACGTTGACGAGCGCGCGGATATTGTGCTGCGTCTTTTCTTCTTCAGCGTACACTTCTTCGGGATCGACGGCATTTGCCGCCGCATCGATCGCCCGCTCGATTTCACGTGTAAGTGCGCCTCGCACTTCGAAATGCGCTTTTACGAGAGCTGCTTCGGCTTTTGCGCACGAGCGCACCGCCGCCTCTTCGGAAATGCAGCGCGCGAGTTTATCGTATACGTCTTTTTCGGAAATCGAATAACGGTGATCCAGCGGCGAAATATTTTCAAAAACGGAACGGGTTTGCATGCGGAAAGTATGCAGGAAAAACCGAAAACTTGCAATGCGCTTCCGCTTCGAATTTATTTTAATAAAATTACAGAGGGGGAAGTCTCCCCCTCGCTCCCGCCCGCATCACTCCGCAAGCGAAAAATCATCTTTTACGCCTGCTCCGTTCATGCGGTCGTCCGCTGCCCCCTCTGCGGGGACACCCCGCAACGCCCCGCGCGCTTCGGGGGCGTTTTTATCAATGTGCGGAAGACGGTGAGCGCGTTATATTGATATTGCCGCTTTCCGTTTTTACTTTGATCGACGCTTCCCCGTTTTTATACTGCGCGGAACCGCTTCCTTTCGCATCGGTATTATTCGTAAACGCGTCTTTGACTTTGCCGTCGGGAGCGGCGTATTCGAGCGAATAGCCGTCGTTTTCCGGCAGCGCAATGTTGACCGAACCGCTCCCGCATTCAAACGAGGCTTCTTTCACCATCGTTTCCGCATTGAAATTGATCCCGCCTTTTTGCGATGCCGCATCGATATAATCGCACGAACCGCTGTAGTTTATCCGTCCTTTTGTCATCGCTATGTGTGCGCTTTTTGCGTCGGTGTCGCCGCATACGATCATACCCGTTTCGCTTGCGAGCGAAAGCGCCGTAAACGAACACGCATCGAATACGATTTTACCGCCTGAGGTTTTTACGTCGAACACGCCGCATGTAAAGCCGCTTACGCTGACCGCGCCGCTCGTCGTTTTGACCGAAATGAAAAAATTATTAATTTCGATCGGCATCGTACGCGGCACTTTTATATCGATCTCCGTGCGGTCGAGCATCGTGTGCTCCTGCCTGTCTTCGGCGATGATGACGGCGTTGTCTTTGAGGATGGCGTAGGGTCTGTCGTTTTGCTTACGGTCTGACACGATCGCAAGCTCGATGCGCCCTTCGTCCCATTGAGAAAATTTCAAATCGCACGAAGATACGTCCGCTTTGATTTCGGATATTCTGTCCGATTGAAAAAATACCGTTTCGGTTTTCGCTTTTTCTTTACCGCGTTCTGCCGGCTTTTCCGTTTTGCCGCCGTCCGAACGGCTGATCAGCAGTATTTCCGCGCCGACGGCGAGGACGAGCGTTACGATTATCGCGATAGCCGTCTTTGCATTGTGATCCATACAGCTTCCTGTTTTCTTCCTTGCTATCAAAACAAACGTATTTGAAATATATATTAATAAAAATAGTCGGCAGTATAAAAAAACGGCTGCACTCCCGGCAGCAGCCCTGCCGTTCGCCGCGACTGACCGTAATCGGAATCGGACTGCGCAATCTTTTTAGCAAAAGATTGCTTGCCATCGGTCAGAGCGGCTCGGCGGCAGTGCCTCTGCCTTGCGTTCCGCCTCGTTTTATTTACCGGCATCTTTTTTCTTAGTTTATATTTCCGATGCGGTTGCCCTATGTGTCGGCATTCGGTATTATTGTAATATAAATGTATGAAAAAGACAAATGCAATGCGCATCCTTGAAAGCGCGCACATTCCGTATGAAACGGCTTCATACGACGATGACGGAGAACACGAACTCGGACGAGGAGCTGCCGAAACGCTCGCAAAAAAACTCGGCATCGATCCGAAGTTTGTTTTTAAAACGATCGTCATGCGCACGGAAACGAAAGATCTGTGCGTGTTTTGTGAAAGCGCCGTAAATGAAATCAATTTGAAAAAAGCGCGGACGGCCGCAGGTGCAAAAGAAATCGAACCGGTAAAACCCGACGAACTTTTGCAGTTGACCGGCTATGTGCGCGGCGGCTGTTCGCCGCTCGGCATGAAGCGAAAATATCGAACCTTTATAGACAGGTGCGCGCTCGATTGCGAAAAAATCTACATCAGCGCGGGCGTGCGCGGAGAGCAGATCGTCATCAAACCGGAAGATTTGATAAAAGCCTGCGATGCACTCGTATGCGATTTGGCGCTGTAAAATCCGCTTGTATGATTTATACGGTTTGTGCGAGCAGCGCGGAAATCGAAAAAGCCCTGTCGCCGAATTTTTCTATATGCCGCACGAGATCGATATACAATAATTCGGATGCCACATCCGCACCGTTTTCGAGCCGCTTTTGCGCTTTCTTTTTGAGCGTTCTGCGGAACGAATCGATTTGATCTTCTATTTCCTTTGCAAATGCGAGCTTTTCGGCGTCGAGATGTTTATTTGCATTGATACGGATAAACTGCAAAAATTCCCGCGCGAGTTCGATATAAGGAATGAGGTCGTCCAAATCTTCCTGCAAAAACGACATTTTTTTTACGATACTTTTTTGCAGCAGCATTGCGATGCTTAAGCAGTCGTCCGTCATACTCTCCAGCTCATCGACGATCTGCAGCATGATCGACAGATTGTTAAGTTGATTTTCGCTGACCGGAAGGTGTTCGCATTGCACGATGTAGTGTGAAAGTCGTACGTGCATTTGATCGACGTAATTTTCCGCCTGCACGAGCGGGGCAACGTGTTCATCGATAAATGCCTGCGAACGATTTTTAATCCCCGATTGGATGCGGTCGAACATATCCGATACGATATCGGTCATGTCCGCGATTTCTTTTTCTACCCTGATGATCCCGGCGAGCGCGCTGCCTTTCGTATGTGCCGACAGCGGTTCGAGCCGATAGTCGCTCAGCGCATCGGATGCTTTCGGTTTAATAATTTTTTCCGTACCGACCGCGATGTATTTTATAAACGGAAGGAATATGAGCGCGGTAATGACATTGAATGCCGTATGCATCATCGCAATGTGATATGTGATATCGCTTTCGACGGGACCGGGAACGATATAATCGACAAATGCGAGCAGCGGATGAAAAAATATAAACGAAAGGACGGCACCGGCAACGTTGAACATGACATGAACGAAACACGCGCGGCGGGCGTTTACTTTCGTACCGAATGCTGCAAGGATCGAATCGATTGTAGAGCCGACGTTGCTGCCGATAACCATAGCGCACGAAGTTTCCCACGTGAGCAAGCGATTGTATGCCATTGTCAAAATGATTGCGGTCAGTGCGCTCGATGAATGTAAAATGGCCGTAAGCACGACGCCCGCAATAGCCGCGAGCGCGATCGATAAGATGCCGGAGTTTTGAAATTTTGTTATAAAAGAAAGCAGCCCCGCATCGCGTACGGTGATCGTACCGGAAAGCATGGAAAGCCCGACGAACAAAAGTGCGAATCCCATAATCGCTTCGCCGATATTCTGTGCTCTAAGTTTTTTCAGCGCGGTAAGCAAAAAGCCGAATCCGAAAATCGGAATCGCAAATGTCGCGATATTAAAATTAAAACCGAATAATGCTACGATCCATGCAGTGATCGTCGTACCGATATTTGCACCCAAGATGACACCGACGGACTGCGTCAGCGTGATGAGCCCCGCATTTACGAACGAAACGATCATGACCGTCGTCGCACCCGATGATTGGATTATCATCGTCACGATCATGCCGGTGAGAAGTGCAATGAATCGGTTGCCGGTCATAAAGCCGAGGACGCTTTGAAGTTTTTCTCCCGCACTCTTTTGAATGCCGCCGCTCATAAGCTTCATGCCGTACAAAAGGAATCCGAGGCTGCCGATGAGCTGCGCAAGTGTCCGTATACCGTTCACGCTTATATCATATATCGATTATACGTTCTTTTCAAGAAAATACAAATCCGCTATACTTCGAACAAGGGTTTGACGGGGAAATATGAAAGTCGATATGGCGAATAAAAGAGTCGGGAAACTTCGATTTTTGAAAAACTCGAAATTCGTACGGAAGGTTATCGTAATCGCACTGTGTGTCCTTTTGTTTTCGTGCGGCGGCAAAACGAAGTCGGGTGCGGCAATGACTGAAGGAGAGGCGCTTCCCGTTTCCGCTGCGGGAGAAGACGCGGCCGGCCTTAAATTGCCGACGCAGCTGTGGCACTTTTCCGATGAAGCCGTGTGCATATTTTTCGGTTACGGTTATAACGATGCCGCCTTTGTCGCTTCGATGACGGAAACTTTGTCGGCAAAATACGGAGCGGCTTCGGACGGCGGTCTTGTTTTACCGATAGTTTTCCCCGATGACTTTAAGCGAGGTTCCCGTTCCGTTGCTGCGGAGCTCCCGCTTCTTGTCGGCGAAAAAAAATTACGCGGTCTCATCCTGCTCGGTGCGCCGGAAAATACGCATTTCGGCGTCGCTCACCTGCAGGATAAATACGACGGCGTCATTCCGTTTCCCGTGTTTTCTTTTTTTTCACAGGACGACGTATCGGGTACGGAAGGCACTGCGGATATCGTGCTCGATAAAGCGCAGGACGCCGGCATCGACGGAATTATTAAAAACGAATCGGAACAGACTTTCGTAAAAGAAGTGCCGGATTTTGTCCGTCGCTCCGTCGATTTTATGCTTTCGGTCGACGGCCGGCTTGCAAAAGACAACGACCTATTCACATATCTGAAAAAAATCGTCGGAAAAGCGAAGCTGCGCCGTTATGTCGATCCCGAATCGGGTTTGCAATCCGTCAATCATTTCATTCTGAGTGATTGATTTTCATGATTACACTGAAACAGACGGAGCGTCATCTGCTCGGCGCAAAGCGTGATATCGATTCTCTTGCAAAAAAAGCAAGCGCGCGCATTCTCGTTCTTTCCGATTCTCACGGGCAGCGTGAGCTTTTCCGCCTCATCGTTGAAAAGGCCGGCCCCTCGTGCGATGCCCTCGTTTTTTGCGGCGACGGTGCGGGTGATTTCGTTTCGTGTATGGACGATGCGGCGAACGACGAAGCATTTGCCGAGCTCGTGCCGCCGGTTGCGGCCTTTGTCGAAGGCAACGGAGACGCCGACAGGTTTCCCGTGCGCTTTAATCCCGCAGGCAAAAAATCGTCCGACGTTTTTTATGAATTGATCATTCCCAAGCGGCAGATTTTACTGGCGGCCGGTCACGTGATCTATGCGGTGCACGGTCACGAACAGGGCGCGTATTACGGAACGGATGCACTCGAACGCGAATGCGAAGCGGCAGGCGCCGACATTGCGCTCTACGGGCATACGCACATTGCGGCCGAAATTCGCCGGAGCGTCTACATCGTAAACCCCGGAAGCATTTCCTATCCGCGATTTCTCACGCCTCCGTCGTTTGCCGTTCTCGAACTCGACGGAAAAAACAGCAATGCCGTTTTTTACCGCATCGACGCGCATCTCGACGGTGTACGCTTTACGCCGTTTACACCGAAAAAGACGTCGCTGTGGCTTTAGACCGGAAAAGCTGCGGGTACATAGGTATTAGCGGATAACGGCGCTTCGGCTGCATTCCGTTTTCTTTTTTGGCCGGTGCTCATAAAGTTGTAAAGTAAAATTGAAAATCGACAAATTAAAAAAAGCCCAGGTAATCCACGGCACGCCGCACATCCGACTACCGCTGCTGCATTCCTGCTCTGACGGGGTTTGCCGGCGTTCGGCTGCATGGCACCTGGGCATAGCGGAAAGAGGGGGATTCGAACCCCCGGTGCCTTTTGGGCACGCACGCCTTCCAAGCGTGTACCTTAAACCACTCGGACATCTTTCCTAAAACATTTTCAGTATGAAGATAAATCGATGAATAATAAAAGCGATTTCTGCTCGGCGCTCGTTCCGGTTCGAATCCCCTAACGTTTTCACAACATCCGTTAAGCGGAAAGAGGGGGATTCGAACCCCCGGAACCCAAAAGGGTTCAACGGTTTTCGAGACCGTCCGGATCGACCACTCTCGCATCTTTCCTTACGCGGCTATAAGCCGTACGAGACTAACACGATTCGAACGTGCGACCCCCACCTCCGCAGGGTGGTGCTCTAATCCAGCTGAGCTATAGTCTCAAAAAATAACAATACGGAAGCGACAGGAGTCGAACCTGCCCAGCCCTTACGGAACTGACGGATTAGCAATCCGTTGTATTACCGCTCTACCACGCTTCCGATTCGTCCGACGGCGCCGTAAACGATGTACGAGCGATGCCCATTGAAAACCGATGCGATAAAAATCACAGGCGATTTTGCTGTCCGGAGCGAGAGGGATTCGAACCCCCGGAGGATTGCTCCTCAATAGTTTTCAAGACTACCTCCATCGACCGCTCGGACATCGCTCCAAAAGACGTAGCACAAGCATATCAAATTATCGCTTTTTGTGTCAAGTATAGGATTGCGCTGTAAACGAGATAATCGGAACTTGTTGATTTACACATAATAGAGTATATTTACGGCATGAGAAAAACCGATTTTATGCTCGGCGCATTGCTTGCACTCGTTGCGCTCATGATGATCATTGCGCCGGAACAATGTATAAAAGTCGCCGTCGTCGCACTGGGTATCGAAGCCGTTGTCAACGGTATTTTTAACTTGATCAAAATACGGCAGCTTGTCGATGACAAATCTTTTCAGCTTACGGTCATCGTTCGAAGCGTTATCAGTATCGTTATCGGTATTCTCGCCGTCTTTTTGCCGCTGCGCTTTGCCGAAGCAATGTGGACGATTATGCTCTACGTGCTTGCAGCCTATCTCCTCGCATCGGCCTTTCTCGAACTGTATATGCTCGCGAAACTCCGCGACACGAATATAGAACGCCGGCGCTACATGCTCGAAGTGATCATATCGCTTGTCGGAGCAATCGTATTGTTTATCGTGCCTCAGCAGATAGGGCTCGTCCTTGTGCGCATTCTCGGAGTTTTGCTCCTTGCCGTCAGCGCCGGCTATATGCTTTTCGAATGGCACGACCGCCCGATCGTCGTCGATGAAGTCGAAGTCGTGGACGATGTTCAGCCTCCCGTTTCCGATACGCCTCCCGCGGGTAACGCGGAAAATCGCCGTACGGGGGAATAAAAATCTTGCGGCCGAGAAGCGATTTGAATTATTTAATTCGATGTTTGTCCGTGTAAGAAGAATACGGATGTCGAATCAGGTTTTGTTAAGATTAATTTTATTAATTATTAAAGAGGAAGTATATGGCTCACTGTGTTGTTCCCGAAGCGGAAGCGATTCTCGATAAAGAATATCCCGTACTCGACAAGGGTTTTGTCCGCCTTGTCGATTATTTCGGAGGAGACGCGCGGATTGTTCAGGCGGCGCGCGTTTCGTACGGAGAAGGAACGAAGACGGTTTCGCAGGACGGCGCGCTCATCGATTATCTTTTGCGCCACGAACACACTTCTCCCTTCGAACAGGTTGTCATGACTTTTCATCTCAAGATGCCGATCTTCGTCGCGCGTCAATGGGTGCGCCACCGTACGGGCAGGATGAACGAAGTGTCCGGCCGTTATTCGATCATGAAAGACGAGTTCTATGTTCCCTCCGATGAAAATATTGCGCCGCAAAGCAAGGACAACAAACAGGGACGAGCGGCCGAACCCTTTTCAAAAGACGAGGCCGAAAATATCCGAGCGGCGCTCGAAGAAGGACAAAAGGCTTCCTACGAAACGTATACGAAACTCATCGATGCGTCTCTTGCGCGGGAAATCGCGCGCATCGATTTGCCGCTTGCGCTCTATACCGAATTCTATTGGCAAATGGATTTGCACAATCTCTTTCGCTTTTTAAAACTGCGACTCGACGGACACGCGCAGTATGAAATCCGCGAATATGCGAAAGTTATCCTTGCGCTGTGCCGCACGGTCGCACCTCTTGCAACGGGATCCTTTATCAATCACATAAACGAAGGCGTGCGCTTTTCGGGCGAAGAGATGGAAGCGCTGCGAAAAATACTTTCAGGAGAACAAAATCCGCTCGAAGGAAAAAAGCGCGAACGCTTCGAAGAAAAACTGCGGACGGGAGTGCAGCTGTAGCGCGGCTCGTTTAAACCTTAAAATGCGGCATTGCAGGAAGTATCAACTTCCGAAGGTGCCGTATTAGTGCGCACACCCGTATATCCTTTATTTTTTTACGACGACGATGTTCCGTTCCGCATCTTTCATAAACGGCACGCGCACTTCGGTAACCGTATAATCGGCGACGACCGAACGTATCGCGTCCATTTCGTTTTCGATATTCGTTTTTTTCGCTTTATATGCGGCAAGATAGCCGCCTTTTTTTATAAGCGATAAAAGCGTTTTTGCAAAGCGGGCGTCGAGGGGTTTCAGCGCGCGGAACACCGCTATGTCAAAACTTTCATGCGGAATTTTTTCGGCTTCCGATTTTTGTACGGCAACGTTTTGCAAACCGAGCATTGCGGCGCAGTTTTCGAGAAAAGCGCATCGCCTGTCCATACGTTCGACGAGCGTAAAGCGAAATTGCGGAAAGACGACGGCAAGCGGAATGCCCGGCAGTCCTCCTCCCGAACCGATATCGCCGATGATGATATCGCCGCTGCGGGTGGCGCCGATACCGTCTTTGCTTTGTATGCCGGCTGCAAGCGAGTTGATAATATCGTGTGCGGCGAGACTGTCGAATATGTGACGAATTGCAAGCTCTTCGAAGCCGCTCGTGTTGACGAGATTGTACGCGGAATTAAACAGCTGCAATTCTTTTATGTACGCGCCGAGTTTTTGCGCGAAAAGCGGAATCGAATCCCGGGCGAACCCGAGCTCGGAAAGCCCTTCGTTCAGTATGTCGCTCATTGCCGTTTCGCGCTTCCGGTGTCGATGAGCAAATCCGCACGGCAATTCCGATCGGATGTGCGCAACGAAACGAGGTTGCCGGTTTTTACCGCACTTAAATTACCGAGAGATGCAAGCCGATACATGAACGAATGCGTATTCGTGTAATCCTGTACGACGGAGCATTCCACTTTATACTGCGTCGAAAATCCCGCGTTTCCTGCCGGCCGAAAGAGTAAGTAAAACGTTTCCATCCGCTTTTGCCCGTTTGCCGTATACGTTCTGTCGCCCGTCAGCAAAAACGTGCCGTCTTTCCCGACGTCGCTGAAATACACGGTGCGGCACGAAGAGAGGATGTCATAGCCGTTTACGATAAAACGCAGTATGCCGGGGCGTGCGGAAGAGGCGGGGGGCTGCTCTTCGTTCGATTTTATCGCTTCGGCATTTTGTTTTTTTACGTTGTCAAGTTCCGAAAGGATTTTTTCGAGCATCGCGTTCGATGAAGACGGCAGCGCCGCACCGGAAGATATTCCGCCCGCCGACAGACCGCCCTGCAAAAGCGCGTCATTCCCCGATACGCCGAGCAGCGAATAAAAATTGTTAAGGAGACCTTTTTTTGCAAGCGCCGTTAAATCGGCTGCCGAAACGGCGGACTGATTTTTCGAGCCGTTCGCATTCGCCGGATCGGTACTTTGCACTTTGCCGCTCGGTATCCGTTGCCCTTGATGTACGGAGGACATCGTGTTTGCGCCGGCGTTTTCTGCCCGTGCGGTATTTTGTGCGCCGTCTTTTGCCGTGTTTTCGGCTTGAGCTGCATTTCGGGTGCCGGTTTGCGAATCGTTCGTCTGCCGCTGCACGGCGGTATTTCGGCCGGGCGTATAATGAGGAGCGCTTATCGAAGGGACGCTCAGCGTCGGCATCGAAGGAGGAGTCGGCATAACAGGCGCCGTTACGGGAGCGTTCTGTTTTTCGCTTCCGGACGATGTTCCGTTTTGCGCTGCACACGGCATCAGCGTCAATATCGCTGCCGAAGCGAAAACCGCCGGCATGATCTTACATATTTTCAATTGCCGCCTCCACGAATTCGAGCCGCTTTTGCAGCTGTTCGATCGCGCGCTCTATGCGTTTTTTTTCTTTTTCGAGTTTCGTCTTTTTATCGTCGGCATCGTTCGAGCTTTTACGCCGCATAAGGGCGCGTACGCTGTCGGGGCTTCCTCCGTGCAAAAGCTGTTTTTCCGCGGCGCTTCTGTCGTCGGGATTTTTGAGCGACGCGACGAATTTCATATTGTCGTAACCGAGGGCGGGATTGACGTTTTCCATGCCGAGCTTTCGGATGTCGCGTGCGGAATTGCGCGGGAGACAAAGTACGCGGTCGATGTAATCTTCATAGCGGATATTGGCTTTTTCACAGAGATCGTACGCTTTTGCGAGGAGCCGTCCGAACTCTTGCATGAGCTCTCCGTTTTTTTCAAGGTAATTTTTTCGGATCTCTTCGGTGAGTTTTTCGAGCTCCGGCGAGCTTTGAATGTTCAGCGCGTAGTAACCCTTTTTTTCGGCGATAATCAACAATTCGTTGAACTTCGCCCAAAATGCCTGCGTGTGCACCCTCGCGTTCGGGAGCGCCGTGTCGCCCATCGTCGCAAGCGCTTCTTCGGTGAGCAGGTGATGCGCGTATTCGTGGACGGCGGTATAGATCATTTCGTTATCGGTTTTAAAATTTTTATTGTGCAAAATAATTTCATGCGTATCGGGTTTATACAAACCGTTGACGCGGCGGCTCTCTTTTCCCGATTGAATGACCGTAAAGTCGAGCTTCGTATCTTGAATGTCGAGGAGGAGCTCTTTGATTTTTGCATTGTCCATACGTTAAGTATAATGAAATCCGCTTTATTAAAAAAGCGCATAGGGTAATTTCTTTTTCGGTTTTTGCGTTCGGTTTTCCGTTATCCGTTTCAGGGACGCGCGAGACCCTTTTTTCGTAAATTGTACCGATGGATGTATTTACCTTTATGCGTTATAATAACGTTGTAAGGTTTTAAGTATTTTAGGGATATAAAATGAAGATGAACGATATATCCTTGCGTTCCGTTTTTATCCGCACAAAAATTTCCCCTTTGTTCGCCGAAGTCGTACATTCGGCGGAAAGTTCCGATTTATTTTGCCTTACCGTCTCCGGCGATGATTTTTTTGTCTCCGAATCGGACCCGCTTTATGCGCCGTACAATCAGCGAGAGGGCTGTAAAAAAAGTTTTCATCTTTCGGAATATGTTTTTACATCGAATAGTAAAAAATTATTTTTCGATGTGAATCTTTTTTACGGCGCATCGATCGCACATATTTGGTATACGGCTTCGAGTGCGGCGGATTTTTATGCTCCGTACCGAGATTCGGACGGCGGTATGCTTTGCTTTTATCGTCCCGATTTTGTCATTGAAATGAAAGACGGCTGTTTTTACATTGTAGAAATTACGGACGGCCGAACGGCAAACGATCGCATCGTACGGGCGAAAAAGAGATACATTGAAAAAAATAATATTTCCCCAAACGGTGCTTACCTATCCTATGTAAGCGTTCCGCTTCGTCTCGCCGATATGCCGTTTGAAGATTTTATTCGTGCCGCGCCTTGATTTTCCGGCGGCATTCACACCGGCTGCAATTCGTTCATCAGGATTCCGACGGCATCGATCAATTTCGGCGGCGTCAAATTGTACGATCGCGCAAAGCGTTGAGATGCGATGCCGTGCGCGAGGACTGCGGTAACGGCCGCATCTTCGGCATCGTATTGCTGGGCGAGCAGCGCGCAGACGAGGCCTGCGAGCACGTCGCCGCTTCCGGCTTTTGCAAGGCTTTGATTTCCTTCGACGCTTACGAATACGCCGCGTTCCGATGCGATCACCGTATTTGCGCCTTTGAGTACGAGTACGATATGCGGAAAGCGTTCGGAAAATTTTTTGACGATTTCGATTCTGTCGTCCGCAAGCTCTCCGATAGTATAGTCTCCGAGCGCACACAACTTCAAAAGCGATTGAAATTCTTTCGGATGAGGAGTCAGTATAACCCTCGTGCGGCGTTTCGAGAGCACATCGAGCAGTTTTCCGATATCGCCGTAATAAAAAGAATCGGCATCGAGCACGATACCGGCACCTTTGTGCGCTTCGAGCTTTGCGCATAGGTTTTGAAAGGCTTCCGTCCGATCGCGCCCGAATCCGCTTCCGAGTAAAATCGCCGTCGTGTTTTTAGGAAAGGATTTTGCAATCATCAGATCGGGCGGCAATTTAAATCGCGCAGCAACTCCCGTTTCCGTTTCGACGATTGTTGCAAGTCCCGCACCGAAACCGAGCGCCGCTTGTCCTGCGATAATCGCAGCTCCGGCTTTTTCTCCCGCGGCGATCGCAGCGTGTCCGAAGTTTCCTTTGTGTACCGATTTTTTTGCCCGCACGGGAAGATGCATATCGTCCGCTTCGAGGAAGTACAAGTCGGCTTCGGCGCCTTCTTCGAATACGCGGCCGCTTACGCCGATACCGTATTTTTTAATAATTCCGCAAAAGTCTTTCGCCGTGTCTCCGAAATACGCCGCTTTGAGTGCACCCATCGAAACCGTCAGGTCGGCATCGAACGCGAGCGGTCTGTGTTTGTATTCGGTCGAAACCGCGCCGCGCTTGTCTATGCCGCTCGGTATGTCGCACGCAATGCGGAAACACGGAGCGTTATTGATTGTATCGATGAGGGCGGAAAGGTCGGGCATGAGCGTTCTGCGGAAACCGGTGCCATATAAACAGTCGACGACGAGAGCGCATGATGAAAGCTGCTTGAAAAATGCCGAGCGGCTTACGAGTTTTACACCGACTGCAAGCGCCGCATCCCGTTCCCGTTTGCAGTTTTCCGATTTCGCGTCACAAGCGCTATACACCGCGGCGGGGATATCGCCTGCGATCCTGCGGGCGAGCGCATAACCGTCGGCACCGTTGTTACCGCTTCCGCACACGATAAGCACGTCGTTCGAAGATGCCGAAGTACGGTATGTCGGCGATGCAGATGCTTGCTCGACGAGATGAGCTGCACGCGCTCCGGTCGGTCGCTTTGCACGATACGCCGATCTCCTTTCGTAAGCATCCTCCGCATCCTTATCGTGCAGAACTTTCCGTACTTCGCTTTCAAGCGCGCTCGCCGCATTTTCGATCATCACGTCTTCGGTGATGCCGAAAACTTCGTGCATGCGCTTTTCAAGCTCTTTTACATCGATAAAAACCTTTTGCATATCCGTACTCCCGCAAAATAACGGCAACGATTATAGTATCGATTAATAAATAATTGATTGTGTTATTAATCGATAATCGTTTCGAAAAAATTACTGAAGGAGAATTTTTCGAAATGCCTATACGGTTATTTTTGCTTTTTAAAAATCGTCGGCTCGGAAAAATCGTGACCGTCTTTGTCGGTCGGTATATGCGAACAGCGAATCGTAAGCGTGCCGTTCCCTTCGTCGAGCGAATATAAAATCCGCCACGTCTTTCCGTCGTCGGATTCGCTTTTTGAGTAGCCCGTATCCGTCCCCGATTTTTCGACGGTAAAAACGATGAGCGACCGGGTTGCCGAATACGTTCCGCTCCAATATCGCGTATCGAGTGCCGCCCTTTGCATGACCGTCATCATTTTATCCTGTTTGATTTCGACAGTCGTCACGGTGCTTGCACCTTCGTAAACCCACGTTCCGTAGTATTTCGGCGTAAGCGCATTCTGCATATCTTCGCCGATTTTTTTGCCGGTTTCATCCATCGCTTTGCCGAACGATTTGAAAGCGTCGGCGGATTTTTTACCGAATTCTTTCCACTCCTGCTTTACGGAAGAGTTCTTGTCCGAATCGGCGGCGGCCGGCAAAACAACGGCAAGCAGCGGTACCGCGATTATGATTTTAATAATTCTCGATAAGCGCATAATTACCTCCCATGCATCCTTTTTGTTTATTTAAAAAACAGCAATCCTGCTATACCGAGCGGAATGAGGTAGCACGCAAACCATCCGAGCTTTCCCTTTTTAATAATTTTCATAAGGAGGGAAAGAGATGCGTAACCGACAACGAAAGAGGCTGCGCACCCGACGAGGATCGGAAGCGCTCCGATTGATTCCGACATTTTGTCGAAATCTTTAAGCTCGAGTATAAAAGCGCCGAGGATTGCCGGAATCGAAACGATAAACGAAAACTCTCCCGCATCCGCTCTCCCGATGCCTGAAAGCAGTCCGCCTGCTATCGTCGAACCGCTCCTCGAAATGCCCGGCAGCGTTCCGATACCTTGAGCCGCTCCGACGACGAGTGCCTGCTTCCACGAAATGCCGTCCGATTTTTCTACGTTTTCTCTCTTTTTGCCTGCATATTGCGATATAAGCAAAATGAGCGCAGTGACGATAAAGAGCGCGCATACGAATCGAATGGAAAGAGAGGGGAGCATTTTTTCTGCAGCGACGCCGATGACACCCGTAACGAGCGTTGCGACGATGACGGCTGCGACCGTTTTGCGGGAAGCTTCGTCGCTTTTTGTCAAAGCGCTTTCACCCGAAACGCCCGAAACGAGGGGGCGGCGCGCGATCATCCGTGCGAACGCGCAAAAGAGTTTTAAAATATCGTGTCTGAAATAAAGTACGACTGCGGCGAGCGTTGCGAGGTGAAGAAATACGTCGAATAAAAGCGGCACGTCGCCGAGCGAAAACAGATACTGCGCCACGGCGAGATGGCCGGAAGACGAAACGGGTAAAAATTCCGTTAGGCCCTGAAGCGCACCGAGTAAAAAGCTTTGTAAAATCGTCATAAATCCATCATAGCAAAAGAGCGGAAAGATGTCATGAGCGATATGCGGCGATACGAAGCTACGGGGATTGCAGCTCCGCTGAAAAATAAGTACCTTACAGTACTTGCTCTCCGTCAAGATAGACGCGGGAAACCGACAAGCCTTTTTCGTCTTTTTCGAAGCAGACGAAATTTGCTCTGCAGCCCCGTGCCGTTTTGACTTTTTTTTCACAGCCGTAAAATGCCGCAGGAATTTCCGACGCTTTCATCCATGCATCTTTTAACGAGCAAATACCGCTTTTGACAAGATGCTCCACGCCGTGCCGGATACTTTGCGCGGAACCGGCAAGAAGACGCGGTTCGCTCATCATACAAAGCCGTCCGTTCGGCTGGAGCAGGACATTTCCGCCGATCGGCGTTTCGTATGTTCCCGGCTGTAATCCGCCGAACTGCGTGCTGTCGCTGATAATAAAAGACCGCGGACCTTTTACGGCAAAAACCGTTTTCAACACCGATTCGGGAAGATGAAATCCGTCGGCAATACAGGAAAGCGTCAAACCGTCGTTGCTTAATTCTTCCCACAAAAAATTCGGATGACGGGGCACCGTGACGGGAACTCCGTTTCCGAAGTGTGTGACAAGACTCGCTCCGCTTGCAACGGCTTCGGCTATTTGTTCTTCGCTTGCCATCGTATGTCCTACGGATACGACAACGCCGAGCTCACTGACTTTTGAAATAAAAGAATACGTGTCTCCTCCCCATTCGGGCGAGAGGGTAAGAGCCGATATTTTTCCTTCCGCAGTATCATACCATCTCTTAAACATATCGAAGTCGGGCGCTCTGATATAGCGTTTGTCGTGCGCACCTGAAGCTCCGTCTTTCGGGGAGATAAAGGGACCTTCAATATGAATGCCCTGCGTCATTTTTTTTGCCAACGGATTGCGATGTGTAAAAGAAACAATCTCTTTGCAGCGCTTCAGAATTTTTTCGGGATCGGCGGTGATAACGGTCGGACAAATCAGTCCGCAGCCTTCTTTCAATAAAGCGTACAGCGCTTTTTCATAGGCTTCTTCCGTCAATTCGTCGGTCGTATTGAAGTCAATGCCGTTGAAGCCGTTAATTTGAGTATCGAACAGTACGGGTGCGATGTTCGGATACGTTACGGAATTTTCCGGATCCGTTTTTTCCGCCGAAATAAAAATACCGTTTTCAATTTGGAGCTTTACCAGCGTATCGGTGCCGTACATCCATCCGGTAAAAATCATAAAGATACCTCCTCTACAGGCTCCGTATGGATTTTCTGAACTTGGCGATAAAACGATTGTTCCATTCGTCGCCGCCCGGACAGTTGCCGCTTCGCCAAACGGGAGGATTGACGCCTTCGTTTACAAGCATATTGATCGCTTCAATTATGATGCCGTTCATCACGAATGCGTTCGCGTATGTGCTGAGCGCACCGATCTTTTGTTCGAAGCCGGGAAGTTCGATTGTCGCATCTCCCAGTTTGATTTTGCAGTCGACCGAACAGTCCGCGATTTCATGCAGATTTTTTTTCGACGGATGACGCGCAGGATGATCTTTCGGACAGGAATTCGCATGGGCATGGGAACTCACACCGATCACTTTTGCGCCGCGCGATTGTGCGGTTAAGCATGCGTCGATCGTAGCGGAATTGATTCCGTACGCGTTGACGACGATCAGAAGGTCTCCTTCGCCTATGCCGTTGTCTTCGATTACGATTTTACCGTAACCGGGAAGCCGCTCCGTCGCCATCGATTTTAAAGCGCCGTTTGAAAGCATCGTCTCCTGATTTAAGATAGCGTTTATGTGCATGAGGCCGCCGGCGCGGAAAAATACTTCCATCGCGGCGAGATTCGAGTGTCCGCCCGGGCCGAATACATACACGATTTTGTCTTTTTTTACATGGTCTGCAACCATCCGCGCCGCTTTGAGAATATTTTTTTCTTCGGTATCGTATATTTCATCGATAATGCCGAACACTTCTTTGCGGTACAGTTTTAAAACATCACCTTCCGTCATTTTACGCCTCCAAAAATATTAATTATTAAAATTATCCAATGCTTTGTTTATAAGCTTTTCCGTTTCCGGGCCGTAGGTTCCGCACAGCGCAAAGTAGATCGCCGAACCGTGCGGCTCGTACCCGCCTTCACGGATCTGTTTTTCGCTGCACAGATAACCGATCATGCCGTTCGTATAACAGACGCACAAAGCGTTTTTATTTTTTTGCCGTACCGACAGCGCATACTGCTGCGACATTTCGGCATTAAAAAAATACACGGGTGTCGAACCGAAATCGACGCGCGTTATTTCAAGCGTTTCATAGTCGCGGAAGTTCTTTTCGATCGCTTTTTGCGCCCATTGACGCATTGTGTCGTCCTCCGCATGAGCCGCAAGTGACGCGACTTCATTTTTTGAAAAATTCTGCACGAGCGGAAGTTTGATTCGGATTTTTCGCAATTCAAGATTTTCCTGAATCGGAGCGCTTTGTGTTTGCAGGGTATCTTTGCACTTTTTGAAAAAGTCATCCGCAAAGGCGATAATTTTTTCAAAATCGACGGAAATAAAACGGTCTCCGAGTACGCTGTTCGGGCGCAAGTCGGCGGTACAGCCCTGCAAAAAAATTGACACGCTTTCTGGATACGCTTCGTCGAAACGCCGTAAAACGATTCCCGCGTAATCCGGATGTACGCTGTTGCCGTCGGAGAGATTATTATGACACGCATAGTGAACGGCGAAGCCTTTCGGTTTTCCGTCTCGTTTTTTTAGGAATTCGAAAATTGTTAAATCGGTGTCGGCCGGCTCTTCGTAATTCGGACGCATTTCGATGCCTTTGTCCGTTTTTTTTCTGCGGTACACGTTCATGGCGCATGTGCCGTTAAATCGACGTACGGCAACTTCTTCCGAATCGCGTTCCGCTGCGGCAATTCCGTCGATAATCTTTTGCAATAAAAAATCGATGTAATTGTCGGAAACGGTTTCAAGCAGCGGCGTAAACGCACGCCCCGTTCCGGGGCCAGAGTGATTATGAGACGCCGTAAACAAAACTTCATCTTCGGCAATGTTGAGTTTTTGCTTAAGCAGCGTTCGCACGGTATCGATAAAATCGGGATTCCACCACAATAAATCCGCATATACGATGATGATGCGTTTGCTTGCCGTTTGCCAATAGTGAACGCGCAGAAAAATATCTTCCGTGATACCGCTGAAATTATCCGTTCGGCGTGCATAGCCGCACAGCCTGAGAGGTACCTTCGGAGAAATTACCGATTTTGCACAGCCGAGCCGTATCATAAAAGCTCCGTGATTTTTATAAAATTGCGCAGGATGTGGAAGGGATCTTTTACCGGAAGCGCAACGAGTTTATCTGCCTGTTTTCCGTCGCGCGTACGTATCTGAATCCATTCTCCGAGTTCCGTATTCGGAAAGGTTTTAAAAATATAGTCGAAACTCTGCGTATATATTTTATTAAATTTTTCATCACCCGTAAGCTTGTACAGCAAAAGGTAGGTATACAGGATTTCCGAATGCGGCCACCAGAGTTTCATATCCCACGTATCGGCGATGAGTTTTTCATACGGAGAGTCCGTCGACGTACCGCGCGGTTTTCCTCCTTCAAAATCGACAAAACGGAAGAGTCCTCCGTATTCCGAATCCCATCCGAGATGCCATGTGCGTTCGGCTGTTTTACAGATGCGGGGAAGATACCGTTCGAGAGAGCCGAATGCTTGAAGGAATTCTATTTGGAACCAGATGTCTTCGATCGTGTGACCGGGATTGATATGGCGGTCGAGCAGTCGTTTGTCTTTGTCGGAAAAATCGGATACGAATTCGTTTATATAGCCGTCTTCTTTCATAAGACGCTCGAGTATGAATGACGCGTTCTTTTTTCCGAATTCGACAGCTCCGTCCGAGGGTATGCCGAATGCTTGGAGCATCCGTATATATTCGTAGATCGTATTCGTAAGAATCATCGGAATTCCGTGCGTGCGGCAGCCTTGGGGAATCGGGTAGGGCTCCGTCAAAAAGTCGTCCGCTTCTATCCGCCGCTTGATGCTTTCATACAGCGCCTTCGAAGTGTCGATCGCTTCCTGCTTTTTCGACAGTACGGCGTACTGGGCCGAACCTATCAGGGCGAAACAGTCGGCATAGATACTCGCGTCGAAACGGCCGGTACGTTCATCTTTTATCTTTTTGCCGTCTCGGGTAAGCAGATAACAGCACGAACCGTCTTCCATGATGCAATAAGAATTAATAAAATTCCATGTACCGTCCGCCCACGCTTCGAGCGCCGTCGCATCGATATTCGGCATTGTCTTTTTTTTTGCCGATTCCGAGAGCCGGCATAAAATCCACAGCCATCTCCCTTGCGACCACGTAAATTTATTATCGCTTATTTTTTTATCGCCGTAATTGTTAATGCAGTTGAGAATCCCTCCGTTTTCGGGATCGACGAATTTACTCCAATACGGCAAAAAGTTATTTCGGATTTGATCGATATAAAATTTTTTTTCGGCGGGGTAATTCATTTATATCTTTCCTCATATAGACGGCACTTCGGACGATTTTCCGTTGAAGCATATCCGTCTTTTCGAATAGGCAAGCCGAACCGTCGGACTTTCGTTTTATCCGCCGGTTCGGTTTTTTTGACTTGAAACTTTGTTTATGCTTTTTCTTCGAGATGCTGCAGCATGGTTTCAACTTCGGCGGGTACTTTTTTGCCGGATGCTTTGTTGGCAAATCCCACGGCACAGTATACGACGAAGGCGACAAGGGTCGGCATAATCAGTCCGACATCGGGAGGCAATTTTAACGCGCCGGCTTTTGTGAGCACGAATACGAGGAAGCCTCCGATCGTTGAAAGAATTGCGGCTTTTCCGTCCGAGTGCTTAAATGCGGGGAACAATCCGAGCAAAAGCGGAACGGCCGTCGGTCCGAGCAGTGCTGCAAACCACGAGAGAATCATACCCGCAACTCCGCCGAATTTTTGATTGAGCAAACCGATGATGACGGTGAATGCCATAAAGATAAACGTCGTAATGCGTGCAAGCCGGAGGCCTTCTTTGCCTTCCTGATCGATATCTTTTTTGAAAATCGGAAGGATGTCGCGCGTGATAACCGCCGAAATCGTGTTGCAGTCCGACGTGCACATAGAAAGCGTATTTGCATACATTGCGGCGAGCGATAATCCGACCAATCCCGTCGGCAAAAATTTCTTGCTCAGTTCCGCAAATAAATTTTTTGCCGCTTCACCCTGCGTCCATCCCGGGAATACGAGCGGGCCGAGCCACATCGGTGTAAAGACTACGAGCGGCCATATCAAATACAGCAGTGCGGAAAGAAGTGCGCCTTTGTGTGCATTTTTATCGTCTTTGCTTGAAATAAAACGCGTCGCCAAACTCCACGTACCGCCGTTATAGCTCAAGAAAATGACGAAGAAATAAAACAGCGACCACGTAACCGATCCCTGTCCTCGTCCGGGGTTAAAGATCGAAATATGTCCCGCCGGCAGCGATTGAAACGCTTGAACCAAGCCGAGATTCATTTCGTTCTTTAAGAAGAGGATCGTGCCGACAAAGAGTACGATGCCGCCGACGGTTTGAATAATCCATTGCGTGAAATCCGTCCACAAGTCCGCGATTAAGCCGCCGACGGACATATAGTAAATTGAAACGAGCGCGGAACTCAGGACGCCGACCCAAAACGGAATGCCGGTAAAGCCCTGTACCAGAATACCGATCGAAGCCCACTTTGCACCGACGTCGATAAGCTTGCTTACGATACCCGCAATCGCGACGACAACTTGAGAGGCCGTATCGTAACGCTTTTTGAGATATTCTGTCGGAGACTGGATACCCAGAAATTTACGCAAGCGCGGCCAGCGCGGTACGATGAGTATGGAACCGAGTGCGACCGCGATCGCGATGCTCATACCCCACCAAAAATAAATTTGCGTTCCCGTCGCGTATGCGATGCCCGCGTATCCGACGAATACGACGCCCGAATATCCGGTTACGTGGTGCGAAATTCCCGCCAGCCACCACGGAACCTTACCTCCGGCGACATAAAAATCTTCCGCGGTTTTGACGTTCTTTTTGGAATACAAACCGATCAAAACCATTCCTACAAGGAAAGCGACGACCATGCCGTAATCGACCCAGCTCATTGTTCCTCCTTGAATCGAATTGCAGGCAAATCTCCGCATTTGCAGACAATCCGATCCGTGCGCATTTACGCATACTTGTTATTATTAAAACTCAATAAATTATTTATTTATTAAGTTTCCGGCACATGCAGTATCTATGTACATACGGGTATGTTTCGTCTTTCGCAAAATACTTGCGGGGCATGTTTCCGAAACGGGGCCGGTAAGGGCGGCGCATGTCGCGTCGTGTTTTTTTGCCGTAGGCACGATACAGAAAATACGTTCGCTCGACACGAGCGTCGGTATCGTAACCGTAAGCGCGTATTCGGGTACGTCGACGATGGTCGGAAAACAACCGTCGTTTACCTGCTGCTGCCGGCATATCGGATCGAGTTTTACTTTTTTTACCGTTTTTGCGTCTTTAAAATCCGCAACCCCCGGATCGTTAAATGCGATATGACCGTTTTCGCCTATTCCCATAAAAGTTATGTGAATGCGCACGCCGTCGAGCAGCGCGCCGTACCGCGCCGCTTCTTTGTCGGGATCCGCTTCACCGTCGATTAAATTGATGCTTTTAAAAGGTACTTTTGAAAACAGCTTTTCCGAAAGAAAGCCGTTGAAAGAATGCGGATCACCCTGTTTTAAACCGACATAATCGTCCATGTGATATGCATTGATTTTTTCCCACGGAACGGAAGCGTCCGCCGTAAGAGCCGCTAGAAAATCGTTTTGCGAAGGTGCCGCCGCAAAGATGCAGTTGAGTTCGCTCCTCTCTTTTAATAATTCTTTGATGCACGCGGCGGCATCGCGGGCGGCAGCTTTACCCATTTCTTCGCGAGTGTCGTATACAAATAATTCCACTTCGTCAAATCGCAACTGTTTCATTTTTATCGCCTCACTTTATAGTTGATTTTCCGCACCGATTCCCGTTCGATCAATTTCGGTTCGAGCATGATCCTGCTTACGGTGACCGGTTTGTTTTCAATCCTGTTCAGCAAAATATCCGCTGCGAGCCGTCCCGTATCCACTGCCGATTGGTCGATTGTCGTGAGCGCGGGCACGAACATCGCACCGAACGGAATATTATCGCAGCCGACGATCGAAATATCGGACGGTACGCGTACCCCTTCTTTTTCGAATTTTTTTATCAATCCTATAGCCGTCATATCGTTTACCGCAAAAATCGCATCGGGCAGATAGCGCCGTTTCATCAGCAGTTCGGCGGCATATTGCCCGCGGTAAAAGTCGTCGTCGAAGTCGTCCCGCCGCTGTTCAAAAACGGCGATCAGCGCATTTTGCGCCGAAAAACGCCTGCGCTTTTTTGTAAACGCTTTTTTATACCCTTCAAACAATCGCTTTCTGCTGAACCGGTCGAGCGGCCCCGATACGAAAACGATATCCTTATGTCCCGCATCGAATAAAAACTCTGCGGCGGTTTTTCCTGCCGCAAGAAAATCGAAACTGACGCTGTCGATTTCCGGATAATCATAGGGCTGATCGAACAGCACAAAAGGGACGGGGAGGGCGCGCAGTGTCCTCAAAAAAGCGCCGGCAAGATGTATGCTCGACAACAAAAGCCCCGCAACCTGTTTGCGCTGTAATATGTCCAAATGCTTTGTTTCGAGCTGAAATCGATTTTGCGATGAACAGATAATCGGCATATAGCCGCGCTCGACGCATTCGCGTTCCACAGCCGATACAAGCTCGGCGTAAAAGGGATTCGACAGCGACGGAATGATGACACCGATTTCTTTGCTCGTTCCGCCTCTGAGCATCTGCCCGAACACATTCGGCTTATAATGCATACCGAGCGCGATCCGAAGGATTTCTTTGCGGACTTCGCGGCTTACCGGATAATCCGAACCGCTCAAAACGCGCGACACCGTAGCGGAAGACACGCCCGCTTTTTTTGCGATATCGGAAATAGTCGGCCTTTTTTTCGGTTTATCCTGCATAGTGTCGATTTCCATTACAGCAAACGTTTACTATAGGATAAGTCCGTTTCCCCGATTTGTCAATAATTATTTTTATATTTTAATTTGTTGTAATATAATGAATTAAAAAAAATTGGTGAGAAAATCGAGATATAAAAATTGAAAAACGTATAAAAAAATTGTTTTTTTATTGCATCGATATAGAATAATATTTCTGTTAAAAAACAGAACCGAGCTCGGCTATGCGGCGATACACGGTGACGACACGAGAAAGGCGCGTGTTTTTATCCCGTACGTACATCGCGCGCGCATTGCCGGCGTCGTAAAAATGTAATACAATGCTTCTTATGCATTTCGACATCATCGATACCCTGTATTCCCTGCCCGGAATCGTCATCGGACTTACGTTGCACGAATACTGCCACGCACTCGCCGCGTACAAGCTCGGAGACGGAACGGCAAAAGCGGACGGAAGGCTCACCTTCGATCCGATCAAACACATCGACCCGATCGGTTTTTTGTTTATCGTCATCGCGGGCTTCGGCTGGGCAAAACCCGTTTCGTTCGACCCGCGGAATTTGGCGCATCCGAGACGGGACAGAGTCATCATCGCGCTTGCGGGCCCGCTGTCGAATCTTGCGCTCGGCATCGTCTCTCTTTTTATTGTAAAATTGTTCAGGCTTGCAGGCATTCACATTTCGTCGTTGCCGCTGTTTGCCGTATACAAAACCGTTTTTTACGTGATCCTGTATACGGCGACGATCAACCTCGGATTGTTTATTTTCAATATTTTGCCCATCCCGCCGCTCGACGGCAGTCACGTATTTTTTTCGGGGATGAACTTCAGCAAAGAAAAAGAAGCGCGCTTTATGCAGTGGGGCACTTTCGCTTTGTTCGCCCTCATCGCAGCCGAGCGGGCGACAGGCATCGACTTTATTCCTATCGGCGCCTTTGTCAATAAAGTCGTATCGTTGGTGTTGTGAGCCGTATATTGCAAACTATCCGACGGAACGCTTTCGTACTGCGGCACGGAGCTTTAACGCCGCCGCATCTTCCCATTTTACTTTTGTTACAACTGCAAAAAAAGGTGCAAGTCGCCCCAAATGAGGCGGGTGTCGTATTTTACTAATAATTTATATACTTCGCCTTCTTTTTTTTAAAAGAAAAACTATGTTATCCGGCAGCGAATCGTTTTGTTGTAACCGGGCGATATAAACCATATAAACTCGTCGCTATGTCCGACATCTACTGCAAATACCCCCCAAAGCACCAGCCCGTTGTTCCCGCAGCTATAGCTTTCCCGTCGCGGTCTTTTGCACCTGCCTGCACTTCCACTTGCACCCAATTACTTGTAATGCCGTCGATGGTTTGTTCGGCACCTATGCCGAGCACTTTTACCTGCGTACCCTTGCCGATCGTTACGACCGGTTTACCTGCCGTACTGCCGCTTGAACGCAGGCGTAAGTTGTCGGATGCGCGGTAGCATTTACCGGATTGCAGCCGCACCGCCGTTTCGTAGTCGCATGTGCCGTCGGCGTGACGCGGCCAAGTGACGCGGGAGAGGTCGCATTTATTCGTTTGGATTAGATTTTCATATTGCGTAGCAAACTCTTCATCTACCAAAGCACATGAAATAATCGTCCTGCCGTCTTCGGTATAAAAATGCAGATACTCTCCATCTCTTACTATCTTTAAAGTAATTTCCGCTTTAGGAATAAACGTTTCCTTTATAAACTTATAACTTGCCCTATATTCAAACGAATCAAATTTTAATACCTCCGTCAAAACCTTGTATCCGTTGGTTGTTTTATGTATGTTTTTTACAAGCAGTGTTACTCTTGAATCGTTATTTAAAGTAATGGATACGTTATAAATAGCTGATGGACTTATTGTTACGTTTTCATACCAAGGACCGTCATAGCTTCCTCGTACCTCCTGTTCATAATGCTCTATCGCCGCTTTATTCTTTTCATAGTACGTCTTCCTATCACGAGAAAAAAGTACATCGCAGTCTTCTACATACGTCCAATATTTTCCATTCTTTCTTAAACTGGTTGTTACTATATCCGGGTCAAACAAATCTTTCGTTGCGGCTGGTATTATACAGTTGAAATCTATAGCATATTCATGCCCTTTGTATTCAATTACATATGCATTTTCCACATTCATTTCTTTAGAAAGGACCTGATTTTTATCATAAACGAAATATGATTTAGGTTGCACCAGTGTCCCCTTTTCAATATCATAAAAAACTTCGTTAACCCAATCATAAATCTTTGTCTTTTCCGTTATTTTGAAATCAACGGCACATAAACTATAAAAAATACTGAGCAATAAATTTGCCAGACAAAATAATCTTTTCATCGTCTTTTCCCCGTTAACGGATTTAAGCGATAGTCTTTCCATCTATCCTTCCCTTTGTAAAAACTATCATCTAAATCTTCATTAAACTTCAAAAAAGCCCTCTCGCTTCCTTTTTCTCCTCCGTCCTTTTCATGTAATCGATTATATTCCATATCGAGAACATCTCTCCGAGCATCGTCACCCATCCCTAAATTGCACTGTATCATTTCCAAGTGCAAGTGCGTCCCTGAAGAATTACCCGTGTTCCCCGCATGGGCGACAATATCGCCGGGCGACACGTACTCTCCCGCTGTTCGTCCGGCAAAATCATGCAAGTGCGCCAGTAAATACAGTTTATCGTTATCTCCCTTTATTACCATAACGCGTCCGTATCCCCCGTCAGGATCGCTTTCGTTTATCTTCCCGTTATGCGCCGTACACGCCCATATACGACCGTAAACCAATGCAATGATCGGTGCATTTTTATTTTTCCCGTCATCCGTTCCGGCAAAATCTACGCCGCTGTGCGGAATCCCCACAATATCTTTGTATGAAGCACAATGATAACAAAAATTGACTGCCGCAAAGTCCATCCCATTGCAAGAACAGTTGCTCAAAAACTTATTATCCTTGCTTGAATTCGTATCCGAAGGTACTGCCGGTACAAAGCCGGGATTATATGTAATTTCTACCGTCGTTTGAGCCAGATGTTCTTTATCTTTTACTTTTTTTCTTTCAGCTTCCGAGATAGGATGTCGTAAGCGCACGGGGACACCTTCATACGGATTGAACTCAAACACTCCGGCATTATTCAGATAATACGCAACATAAAGAGCATCTACTTCAAATACCCTCCAAAGCACCAGCCCCTTGTCCCTGCAGCTATAGCTTTCCCGTCCCTGTCTTTTGCGCCTGCCAGCACTTCCACTTGCACCCAATTGCTTGTAATGCCGTCGATGGTTTGCTCTGCTCCGACGGCAAGCACTTTTACCTGCGTGCCCTTGCCGATCGTTACGACGGGCTTGCCTGCCGTACTGCCGCTTGAGCGCAGGCGTAAGTTGTCGGAAGCACGGTAGCGTTTACCCTGCTGTAGCTTGTTTATCGTTTCGTAGTCGCAAGAACCGTCGGCATGGCGCGGCCAGGTGACGCGGGAGAGGTCGCAGGTATTATTTGCAATTAATTGTCTATATTGTTTTTTGAATACATCGTCGACCAACACACAAGTAACAACCAAATGATTTGTCTCTGTATAAAACGACAAATAATCTCCATCAATGTGTAATATTAATGTGATATCAGAACCTACAATAAATGTTTCTTTTAAAAATTTATAGTCATGTTCATATTCTTCAACTTCCGTATTCGATATTTCTGCAACAATTTTATACCCTTTTTTCGTCTTTTCTATATTCTTAACAAATAGGCTAACTCGCCATTCCTTGCATAAAATTAATGCAACATTATAAATTCCTGAAGTACGTAAAGGAACTCCACCTTCATACCAAGGACCGTCATAGCTTCCTCGTACCTTCTGTTCATAATAATCTATCGCCGCTTTATTCTTTT
>ERZ772960.346-NODE-346-length-43248-cov-6.145093_pt1 | contig 43248 bp, 28 predicted proteins | sample MGYA00580678_ERZ772960 | MGnify/ENA primary metagenome ERZ772960 (study PRJEB29015, sample SAMEA2737930) | human oral metagenome | biome: human oral; feature: human-associated habitat; material: dental | place: China | collected 2059 ... | reverse complement strand
CGATAGAAAGATCTCTTAGACTTTAACGATTAAGGGTGTATCAGTTTTGATACACCCTTTTCTTATTCCGGTAATGCTTCCATTATGGCAAGATCACCTTCTCCGACTTCAACTGTCCGTCTGCCATCCTGACACTCTTGACATAGACGCCTTTTGAGGGATTTTCCACACGACGACCACTCAAATCGGTATAGAAAGGCTTGCCCATTGTCATCTCACTAACCTCCTTAATACCGGAAACGACTGTGCCATCGCTATATACAATATCAGTAGTGAGTCGTTTATCCCCATCTAAATAGAATGCTTGTACGCCAATTCGAGATGCATTTTCGTAAATCATTACAGCGTGAGCATTTCCACGATTTTCAAAATCATAACGTGTCTTATCTGAAAAGTCAATAGGAATATCTGTCATATCCGCACCCAACCAAGGATAAACCGAAGGACTAAAAGTATATTTTTTATCGTCGAGGTAGATATTGTAATATACATTCTTAGTATTCATAAAGCTATTGAATTCATTGTATCTGTCAAGACTAAAAACAAACCGTTTCGCATCAACGCTAACATCTTGCAATACAGAGAACACAGGATTCTTCGGCCGGCCTATAGTTTCTGTCCACGGACGGAAAGCCGGTTTCATCATTACCTGCATTTCCAAATCTATAAGACGAAATCCATAGTTTGCCATAAAGCCATACTTTGGACAAGTGAATGATGCAGTATTACGATCATAGTCGAAGGTAATAGAAGGCTGAAAAACTTGGTATGAGCTTAGCTTTCCAAGCACAGACAGGCAGATATTTAGAGTCTCTGCGTATAGAGACGAGTGCATCAACAAGCAGAGATGCCATTTATAAAGCTTCGAGGATGATTAAAATTATTGAGTTCTTTTGCGCATCTGTATTTTAAAATACAAGTCCATTGATGGGCCTAAAAGAATTGCTTTATTTCCTTCTTATGTTTGCCTGAAAAAGTACCTTTGCAAAAACATAATCCCCAATCAATATGAGTGCAAACATAGTGCAAGTTGAGTATCTAATCTCCTTTACACATTGGCGCACGTCTTCTTGAGAAAAATTATAAACCGCCGGTGCGCTCGATAAGTTTACAATGAAACGATAGTTGCTCTTAAGCCCACCATTCACAGTCTCTGTATAGCATGGAAGAGATGAAGAACTTTATTAGCAAACATATTGGAAGAACGGCAAAATACAAGAGTTATTCTCGAGAGGTCTTGGAGAAATGAAAGGCATCATTATATTTAGCGTTTAACTTAAAACAACGCCACCAAACACATTTATTTAACGGAGCAGAAGGAAACGGATACTTCAACAGATGCGGTACAGCAGTAATGTATGAAATAAATAGTAACAAAATGAGAAGCTCAATCAAGCTGGCTACAACCATTTTTGTGGTTGTTCTTTTATCTTCCTGTTATGGAAATGAATATAGCAGACTATTCGCCGTAGAAAAAGACGGACTATATGGATATACTAATGCAAAAGGCGATACGGTCATTGACTGTGTGTACCCATTAGTCTATACGGACATAATTACGCATATTGGGTTTGTCGCAGACAGCACGGGGCATATTAAATGTTTTAATCATAAAGGGACATATCTCTTTGAGGTCTTTAAGTATGATAACGGCCCGGACTATCCCAGTGAAGGACTTTTCAGGATTGTAGGCAAAGATGGTCTTATCGGGTTTGCAGACACTAAAGGAAACCTTGTCATTCCTCCAAGATACAAATTTGCATACCCTTTCACAAACGGGAAAGCAAAGGTAACTGATACGGGAACTCTGATGATAGATAGTCAGGATATAGACCGCCACGAATATTGGCAATCTGATAAATGGTACTTTATATTGCGCAAAATGAAGTAACTTACCCACAACCACATTGCAAATCTGTCAACTATTCCTAAAAAATGAGCCGTATTATCTGTCTTATTGATAATAATCGATTATGATAAGCTTATAGACTTCAAGAGCAGAGCTACCAGCACTTTTCACAGAACGTTTTCATCCAAATAGCTGCCACAAAGGTAAGAAAAACACCTTGCATCTACAGAGAACAATACTGCTTTTGTCTTATCAAAATAGGACAGTTCTTTTAGCTTGACATTAACTTTCCGGAAAGAACAATTGTACTCTTTATCTTCTCTTTGGAGCTTGATTGAAACAACCCTAAGAAAAAACAGACATGGCTTATCCAAAACAGAGGAGTATATGACATCATACGCACGAAAAGGCTGAAAAATAGGTCTAAAACTTAGCTTTCGAAGCACAAATAGGCAGTGCCAAAATTCTCTTAGGTGATCGGAAAAACTTTCATAGGTGATCGGAAAAATTGTCTCCTATGATCGAAAAAATTGTCTTATAAGACAATTTTTCTTTTCTTATAGGAAAGTTTGACGACGCCTTATAACGTTGATAATCAGTAGTATTTTTCTTCCCCATCTCTTATTCTTCTTACTACGAATAGGCCGCTTTTTTTAATTAATGAAGCGAACTTATGACTTAAGCTAACATCTACTGCCCGAAAGAAAACGTACCCAGATTCAGGGATGCGTTGTTTTATGATATAAATAAAGGTACTCTAAAAGGCTGCAGTCAGGGATAGGCTTAAGTCTATTTATATGCAGAAAAGCCAACTTATAGCGAACAGTAAGGTATGAAAAGGATTTCACGAATAACTTCACATCCTCGCGTCAAGGAATAGAGACTTGGAACAAGAGCAATATATTTAGGGGAGAAACTACGATAATCCCTCCCCTATCTCGAAAACATTCGTCGATGTTTAGAACTGCACAATCAAATTGGCGAGTCCGTAAAAATTATCTTGTCTAAAGTCGTACGTGGCAGAAAATCCGGCACCCACTCTCTTCGTGATCATATATTCGTAAGAGCCTTTTACGCCATAGCTCCACAATCCACCATGGCGAACGTCAATGGTCATCCCTTCCGGATTGTTGATTATGAAAGAACGATCATATTGCCCTATACCCGCCAAAGCACCGAGTATTAAGCGGTTCCGCCCCTGTACTTTAAAGGCTTTAAATAGATCTACACCTGCAAAGAGATTGATAGATGAGGTATTGGCAGAATTGTGTTCATTACGATCGTCTCCTTGAGATATTTGTACTGAAGGGCCTTGCGCATTAGTGTAAAATCCTAACCCATGTGTTTTTGATGTGGAGAGCGTCTGTGAAGAAGCATGATGCAGTGAGAGACCGAACTCGAATATGTTTGCATCATAACTTACTTGAACTCCTTTTGCAAATCCTAAATTCATTGATTCGCTACTTGAAAGTCCCAACCCTACTGAAACTTTCCACCTCAAAGGAGAGGTCTGAGCATTTGCTACTTGTGTCTGTGACAACACAACAGATAGAAGCATAGCAAATGATAATAATGTTTTCTTCATATATTTGATAGTTAACAATGCCTACTCTTTGGTTAGAGTTTTTCAGCTTACACTCTCCTTTTATATAGTTTGGTCTATAGCAATTTGGGGGTACAAAGGGATTGCTAACCTTATATTGCATGGAGCTTTAAGCATCCATAATTGTCTATTCTGAACATATGCTCAAAATATAGAGCTATACCAAGCTCTTAAGAATCTGCGCACACTGATTATCTTAACACCGGCAAAAGTATAAACTTATAGAAATCGTAACAATTCCAAAAAAGAGAAATTTCGTAAACTTTCCCCGAAAACGATGTTTTTTACCCTTTAGGGTAATGATTCTACGGCAAAAAAGCTATCTTTGAACTCGATTAATATAGTATTACTTGCCAAATGGAAGCCTCTTATCACGATCATTATTCACCTCAACCACCACAAGGTGTTCGTCCTTTTATAAAGGATGAGGAATACAATGACCTACAACCTTATATCGATTCAGCAAAAGCTTTAGCTCGAATCACATACCAATCTCTTTACATCATTGACTACAACAGGATGAACTTCCTGTATATATCCGACAACCCATTGTTTCTCTGTGGAGAGCGGGTAGAAAATGCACATCAAGAAGGATTTAATTTCTATTATCAACGCATTCCAAAAGAAGACCACGAATTTCTCTCTCAAGTAAATCGAATTAGTTCTGTGTTTCTTAGAGGGATCCCAGCAACAGAACGCACTCAGTATGTCATCTCTTACAACTTCCGAATGACTCAAAAACATTCTAGAGAAAAAATCTTGCTAAATCATCAGGTAACTCCTCTCAAATTAGATTCAATGGGAAATGTTTGGTTGGCTCTTTGTATAGTTTCGTTAGCACCTACGCAAGAAACAGGTGTCGCGTTTATGACGAAGATTAATTCAGATATGAAGTGGAAGTTTTCCTTAAATAGTGAACGCTGGGAGCAGATTGACAACATAGAGTTGAATGAATTCGAAAAAAAAGTAATCCGATTAGCAAACCAAGGCTTGTCTGTTAATCAGATTGCCGAAGAAATCAAACGTTCGAAAGATTCGGTAAAATGCTATCGTAAAAGTCTATTCCTAAAACTTGGTGTAAGTAAAATATCTGAGGCTATTGCTATAGCGACACACCACAAATTGATTTAAGCTATCAGGGATTTTAATTGTTGTAGAGATAAAAAAATAAACAATTAAAGAAGGCGCCCTTAGCGTAAAAGACGATTAGGACTTAAACCTGATAATTGTTCTAAAAGTATGCATGATCAAGGCACTTCGGTGATGCACGAAACATCTTGAGGAACAGGGAAACCTGCTGCCGACAGCAAAGAAAAAGAAGACTGCAAAGTTGTAACCAGAGCGGTAGTAGACAAAAAAAGATTGCCACGAACAATACTTTTATAGCATTGTCCGTGGCAATCGCCTGCCTCCGTGCTCAAAGCGGGACTCGAACCCGCACAGCCATTTCTGGCCAAAGGATTTTAAGTCCTTCGTGTCTACCATTCCACCATTTGAGCAGATTGCGAGCGCAAAGATAAAAGTTATTTTTCAAATAGCGTAGACTTTGGGCAAGTTTGTTTTGATTAAGCCTGCTAATTATTAATAATCAAGACATCACTAGCCCGGCTATAGCCTTGTATGCGATACTTAAACAGCTTTATACCAGCCTCGCCCGCCACAACAATGCCGCCGTTGCGTAAACTATAAGACCTATTGCAGCGCGGGCAAAGCATCGTCAGTCTGTCTTGAAAAACAAGCTTACGCTCTATATCCTCTTTCGTATAGCAATTGGGACAAACCAAGTCGTAAGCCACAGGCAGTAAAGTGCCGTTTAGATCAGGCGTGTCAGACGTACCCACGATAAAGCCGGCTATCATCTCCGGCCGGTTATAAGCTTCCAAAGCCGTGACTGATAAAGCAACCTCCTTGCCATCCGCACTACGGATGAGGTAATGACTCGGTTCACGAGAAATCGTACAGAAAAGGCCGGGACTGTTCAGCGCCTGAAAAAGCGGGGGAACGGCTGAAACGGGCGACAAGCGCAAGAAAGCATGCACTTTCGCATACTCGCTTTGAGGCACCTCTAAGCAGCCGGAAAGAAACAAACTTACAAATAACAAGCAAAACAAGCGCTTCATACGCTATATATACGCATAGAGCAGCGACTTATTGCCGTCTGACTGCTTAAAAAGCTTAAAGAGGGGAGGGAATTAGTCGATAGCAACGGCAGACAGCATATTGGCCAGTCCGTCGGCCGCTTTCTTCAAAGGCTTAGCCACCATCGCACGCATAAACATATTAACTTCTGCGCCTATCGTCACCTTCAGCTTTGAGCCTTCTCCCGAGGGCATTAGCTGAATCCAAAGGTTCAAGGGCACAGGACTGCCTGCACTTTCAAACTTGATCAGCTTCGGCTCCTCGCGCTCAACGACCGTAAGCGTGACTTGCCCCACGGGCGATTGAATCGTCACGTTGTCAGCATCGAAAGTAAGCGTCTCCAGTTGCTTTTTCGCTTCGGCCACTTGCTCGTCGGACAAGGCCGCTTGCATCTTCTCTTGCACAAGCGGGTCATTCAGTCGTTCGCGCAGCGCTTGCAAATTGCGCAAATCGCTAAATTTCTCATAAACGCGCACTTGCGGAGCACTTAGTTGCTTTATTTCACTCTCAAACTTTTGCATCTTTTCTGTGTAAAAAGGAATAAGGTCGGCGAAGTTAGGGAGTTTTTACGGTCTCCGCAAGTTTTCCGCTTAAAAAGCATCATTATGTAACATTTCCCGGCAAGAGCAGCACCCTACACGCCAAGCAAAATGCCTATAAAAACGCTTTGCCTTTCGCGTTGTTTGGCGTATTTTTGCAGAAAATACGTGTATGCTGAATTATAAAGTTATACTTTTTGTCCTCGGACAATTGCTTTTTCTTGAGGCTATAATGCTGGCCGCCTGCTGCGGCGTAGGCTTTATCTATCATGAAAGCACACTGATTGACTTTGGCATTCCCACGTTTATCTGCGTCTCACTCGGCTTACTTTTCCATTTTTTAGGAGGCTCAAAGAACCAAGGAATGGGCCGCCGCGATGCCTTTTTAATTGTGTCTACTACGTGGCTGCTCTTCTCCATTATAGGAATGCTGCCCTTCCTCCTAAGCGGTATCGTCACGCGGCCATCCGTAGCCTTCTTTGAGACGATGTCCGGCTTTACAACAACCGGCGCGACGGCACTCAACGGCATAGATGCACTGCCCCACTCTATTTTATTTTGGCGCAGCCTCACCCATTGGGTCGGCGGTGTAGGAATTGTCTTCTTCACGATCGCAATTCTACCCAACGCCGACGCAGGCGAACAGAAGATGTTCACAGCAGAATCTACCGGCCTTAAGATCGGCAAACTGCACCCACGCGTTCGCTCCACGGCGCGCTGGATTGGCGGCCTTTATGTATTCCTTACGCTGGCCTGTATCGTTTCTTTATATCTCGGTGGAATGGATACTTTCGATGCTATCAACCACGGACTCTCCACAATTTCTACAGGCGGTTTCTCAACGCACCAGGATAGCATTGCCTTTTTCCATTCGGCGCGCATCGAAAACATTCTGATGGTCTTTATGGTCTTAGCCAGCCTCAACTTTACCGTTTTATACCTCGGCTTGTTCAAAAAACATTGGAAAGAAATGTGGAAAGACGATGAACTGCGCGTCTTTCTCGGCATCGTCCTTACCATTGCCATCATCGGGATGCTGGTGCTTTACTTTCGAGATCACCGAACGCTGGCCGATGCTGCCCGTCTCTCGTTTTTCCACACCATAGCTATACAATCGACCACGGGCTTTACGACAGAAGACTTTATGAATTGGGACCCTTCCACGTGGGTTTTCGTCGCCTTTATCACGATAGTCGGCGGCTGTGCAGGCAGTACGTCGGGCGGTATCAAATGTATCCGCATCCTGACCATATATAAAGTAATCGTGCGCGAGTTTAAGCGTATGCTGCACCCACATGCCGTCTTTCCCATCCGCATTAGCGGCACACTGATAAGCAACGGCGTCGTGCGAAACATTTTTGTTTTCATCACGCTCTACATTATTCTGACGGCTTTAGGCACAACAGCAATGATGGCGATGGGACTTACGATGCTCGACTCCGTATCTTGCTGCATCACGTGTTTGAGTAACGTCGGGCCGGGCTATGGTTACGTCGTCGGGCCGCTGGATTCGTGGGACGTATTTCCTGATGCTGTACTTTGGATAGACTCTTTTTTAATGTTGGTCGGCCGTTTAGAGATCTACTCTATCCTGCTGCCGTTTATGCCGGGCTTCTGGCGCGACAATTAAGGCGGCCTGCAGCTACGCTTCGAGCCATTTCTGTTCTACGCGCTCCTTCCTTCACCCACCAAACACAAGAGAATAAACCCGAGGGGATCAAGTTTCCTCATCAAAACAATAATATGAAACACTTATTGATTATGTTTTTTGCGCTTTCTACAGTCGCCTCGGCCCAGTCCGACAAGTTTAAGTACACTGACGAGAAGTTTGCAGACATTCAAATGCTTCGCTACAAAGTCGAAGGCTTTGAACAACTCACGCTCCGTCAGAAGACGCTCATCTACTATCTATCAGAGGCCGCCTTGCAAGGGCGCGACATCCTCTTCGATCAGAATGGGCGCTACAACCTCCGCATCCGCCGTATGCTGGAGACGGTTTTCACAGATTATAAAGGCAACCGCAAGTCGAAGGACTTTCTGGCGCTCCACGACTACTTGAAGCGCGTTTGGTTCAGCAGTGGCATACACCACCACTACGGCAATGAGAAATTTCAGCCCGCATTCTCGCAAGACTTTTTCCGCAAAGCGCTCCACGAAGTAGCAGCAAGCAAGCTTCCGCTCCGACAAGGGCAAACGGTCGACGCACTCTGCGATGAGATCTTCCCCGTGATGTTCGACCCGAACATTATGAAGATGCGTACCAACCAAGCTGACGGCCAGGATCTCATACTTACGTCAGCCGGCAACTATTATGGCGAGGGCGTAACGCAAGCTGAGGCGGAACTCTTTTACGAACAGCGCAAAGCGCCTAACGATCCTTTCCCCATAATGACGGGTTTAAACAGCCGTTTGGTTAAACAAGACGGCCGCTTAACCGAACTCGTATGGCGCGAACACGGACTTTACGGCAGCGCCATCACGAAAATCATCTACAACCTCCAACAAGCGCGCCCCTATTGCGACACACCGGCGCAGCAGGCCGTAATCGACAAGCTCATCGAGTTTTATCGCACGGGCGACCTCCGCACTTTCGACGAATACTCTACGCTTTGGGTTCACGCTACCGAGGATTTGGTCGACTTTGTCAATGGTTTCACGGAGACGTACGGAGACCCGCTCGGCTTGAAGGCATCTTGGGAGGCTATTGTCAACTTTAAGAACATCGCAGCCACAAAGCGCACGGAGAAACTCAGTAAAAACGCGCAATGGTTTGAGGATCATTCGCCCGTAGATCCACGTTTCAAGAAAGAAAAGGTCAAAGGTATTACGGCAAAGGTTATTACGGCAGCCATTTTGGGCGGCGATTTGTATCCTTCGACGGCAATCGGCATCAACCTGCCCAATTCTGACTGGGTTCGCAAAGAGGTTGGCTCTAAGAGCGTCACGATCGGAAATCTTACCGACGCATACAACAAGGCCGCACACGGTAATGGCTTCCAAGCGGAGTTTGTTATCGACAAGGCCACGCAGGATTTGATCAACAAATATGGCGACAACGACGAAGATCTTCATACGGACCTTCACGAATGTCTGGGTCACGGCAGCGGAAAGTTACTCGACGGCACAAATCCCGACTCTTTGAAGGTCTACGCATCGCCGATTGAAGAAGCACGCGCCGATCTTTTCGGTCTCTACTACTTAGCTGACGCCAAACTGGTCGAGCTGGGACTCACGCCCGACGCAGATGCTTACAAGGCGCAGTATTATACGTATATGATGAACGGACTTATGACGCAGTTGGTCCGCATTCAACCGGGCAACAACTTGGAAGAGGCGCACATGCGCAACCGCGCGCTCATCGCTCATTGGGCTTACGAGAAGGGTAAGGCGAATAAAGTGGTCGAACTTGTGAAAAAGGGCGGTAAGACTTACGTGAAGATCAACGACTATCCGGCTTTGCGCGAACTCTTCGGAAAACTGCTTGCTGAGATTCAGCGCGTGAAGAGCGAAGGCGACTTTGCCGGCGCGCGCCGCTTGGTTGAGGATTATGGTGTCAAAGTTGACCCGCAGTTGCACAAAGAAATTCTGGCACGCTATGCGAAATTGAACATCGCTCCTTACAAAGGTTTCATCAATCCGGTTTATACGGCCGTGAAGGATGCCCAAGGACGCGTGACGGACGTCAAGATCTCTTACACGGAGTCTTACGACGATCAGATGCTGCGCTATAGTCGCGACTACAATACTTTGCCCGACATCAACTAAGCCTCAACTCGGCTTGCGGCCGCCTTATATGCGAGTCAGCAGGTCAGGCCTACGCACTAAGGACAACAGTCTTTCGAGATCTGTTGTCCTTATTTTTTGCACTTTGCGCCTCGTTACTCTCACCGCCGGCCCTTCTCATCTTGTTTTTGCCGGATGGGCGAAAGCTGAAAACCGGATAGCGCCTCAGACCGCTGCTTTTCGTTGACGACCGGAGCTTGAATCTTCATAGCCGATGCTCATTTTCCTTTATTCTCTCCTCGCCTTTGTTTGCGCAGCACGCATCTGTCGATGGTTTGCCGGCAGCAAACCATTGTTTGGTGGCGGCAAACGATAGTTTGGTACCAGCATACGATAGTTTGCTGCCGCCAAACAATAAAAGTATGCGCCACAGAGAAGTCAGTAGAAGAGTGGAAACACTAAGAATCAATATTTTAGCGAACAACAACAAGTAGCGATGAAACGAAAAGGAGCAAACGACTAACAGCGATCAACGCTCGTTATGAGAAGTAAAGCGTTTGTTTCGCGTCGATGCAGACCTGCCGTAAGCGCTGCGGACGGTAGGATCTTCGTATACAATCGTCTCCGGAGAATCATAAGACGAAGCAGGGGGCAACTTGATGCAAGGCCACAATAAAGCCCGACTATCGGCAGATAATCGGGCTTTTTATAAACAGATATTCAACACAAAGCGCGCACAAGCGGATGTCGCGAACTCGGCAGCCTACTTTTGGCCTTTGGGGTCAAAGTCATAGCTAAACGAAAGTCGCACATAGTGATGCATTCCGTTGTGCCACTGCTCTGTACGTTGATAGGCGTTGAGCGAAGTTTCGTAATACGTTTGTTGATTCAAGATGTCGTCTACATCAAGCCGTATCCAACCTCTTCCTTTCAAGGTTTTCAGAGTCGCACCTGCGCCCCAGATAAACATATGGCGTCTGTTCGCACTGAGATTATAACCATGGCGATTGATCACGTTGAGCTGCGTATAGAAAGTCCAAGCCCGCAAACGATATTTTGCAGTGACGCCATATTTATAGAAGAGGTAATGAGGATAGGCGTTGATGCTCTGATCATCTATATTGTGGGAGTAGGAAAAGAGTGCGTGTCCTTTAATATCCCAAGCGTCTTGCTGGTATTCGAGGTCGATTCTATCGCTCCAAATCCATTGATGGCGCTTGTTGAGCAGGAGCGGCAGGCTCGGATTCGTACCGGTAAGATAGACATAACTGCGTAAGGAATAAATATTTAAGTAATTGGCAAGCGTCAGTTGGTCGTTCAGTGCGCGCGAGTAATTGGTTCGCAGTATAAAATCATAGCCACCACGCACATTGGCGAAGCTCGTCTGCATAACGCCCGTTGCGGGGTCGTAGAAGAAAGTCGTCTGCACCGGATTCTTATACTTATTAAACTGCAAAGAAAACATGATGCTCTGCTCGTGGTTCGTAAAATTGCCATAATAAGCCAGCTCTGCTTTATGCTCGTGTGTGTTGAGCAAAAATGGGTTACCGCGGCGTATAAAGAGCGGATCGCTCTTGTCTACATAAGCTATTGTATTGATCAATTCGGGCGGAGTGGTCTTACAACCATAGTTAGCCTCAAGAATTGAAGTCGGCGAGAATTTATACTCGACTTTCAGATGAGGAAAAAACAGATGCTGATGGCGCACAGCCATAGTATCGATGCTGCCTTGGCGATATTCGATGCGCTCATTCGCATATTCCCAACCCAGTTCGGGCTTAAAGCTGAACTTTCCCCACCTCAAGAGGATGGAAGCTTCGGCTGAGTTGTTCGTTTCTCGGAAATGGTGGCGATAGCTACTGATCGGATCAAACACAGATAGGAGTCGCTGCTCTTCAGGAGCGTGGTAATCGATTTGTACGGCGTCGGGGTTGGCATATTCCGGCAGGCGATCAAGTCGAAATAAGTCGCGCCGACGCAGACCTCGCTTATACTCAAAGCCATATTCGAAGGTGAATAGCGCTTGCTTGCTCAACCATTTATTATAATAGAGCGTCGCAGACGTTTTCAAACTCCGCTCGGGCGAGCGTAAATACTGATTCTCATAGGCGTTGCTGCCGGCCGAACGGAAGTAGCGCAAGCGGCGCAGCGTATTGAGATCATTGCGCGTATGGCTATAATTAGCCTCGGCGTGTAAGGCTAATTCGCTCTTATCCGGGAAGACGTGATTCAAATAAGCGAAAACGTTGGTTGTAAACGCTTCGGAAAGGCCGGAAGTAGCGGCCCGCTGCGTGGCAATCGTGTGGCGAAGCAGCGTATCTCCGGGCAAAGCGTCAAAAATCCGATCTATCGGCTGCCGACTAAAACCGTAGGGGTCGATATCTGTGGTAATGTTGCGGTTAATGCGACTCGACTGCGTGCGATTAAAGCTTACATCGGCGGTCATATTGAGTGTCGTGAGCGAATCTATGTTTGCAAAGAACGCAAAATTAAGTTGCGGCCGCAGCATTCGCTTATAGCGCGATTCCTCTCCCGCTCCAAACGAATGCGCACCGGAGCTGAGGAAATTTTCTTGCGTCGAATAGTCCGTCCCATAGCCATGTTCGCGCCCTAAACTGCCGGTTACTGCAAAAAAGTTATCAACTTGTCCTTCCGGTTTATGGGCTTGTTGCCAACTATGTTTGTAGCCGAAAGCGGCGGCCTTTTCGCGGCCGAAATTATCTATGGAGTTGTTGTAACTATCATTGAAATCTATGCGCGAACAATAAGAATTTTTATCGTTAATATTGGCATATGCTAACAAGGGATCTTGCTTACTGAGCCGCATTGCATCGACTTTGAGCGCGTAGCGTTTGAGCGTCTGCCACGAAGCCCCGAGCGTGCCGTACCATTTATCGAGCCAGCCTTTCTTAATCGTAATATCGAGGACCCGATCCTCTTTCCCGTCGTCGCGGCCCGTGTGTCGGGCAAACTCAGACTGCTTGTTGTAAGCTTTAATCTGATCTACGGCTTCCACAGGCAAGCGCCCCATCAACACCTCTCCATTAGAGAAAATTTCGCTCCCATTCATCACGATGCGCAAAGGCTTGTTCATCCAATAAAGTTTACCATCTTTGGACGTCACACCTGGAAGTTGTTTCAGCAATTCCTCAAGCCGTGCGCCTTCGTCCAACTTAAAAGCGCGCGGATTAAAGAGTACGGTATCTCCGTGCACGACAAAGCGGCGCATTTTCCCGGTTACGGTCGCCATCTTCAAATATGCATCCGACGGCTTCAAGGCTATGTCGCCCAAGCGTATGGTATCCTCGCCCTCGCTTGCGAGAAAGTTGCGCCTAACTCTATAATAGCCCAAATATTCTACGCTCAGCACGCACTGACGTGAGAAAGCCTGCAGCTCAAATACGCCCAGGCTGTCCGTAGTGTAGGAAGAGGAGATTAAAGCTCCCATAAAGTGTTGTTGAACTTCGATTTGCGCATCAGGCAGTGGGGCTTTCGTTTGCGCATCTACGACTCTGCCGACGACAATATCGGCAAAGGCGCTACTAAAGCAGGCCGAAAAAATCAGCAAAAGGGATATAAGGCGGATTTTCATAGGTTTTACAGTCTTCATATTAGGATTAACGATGCGCAAATATAGTAATTTATTCACAAAATCCGACTATTACACAACAAGGAAAGGATCTCTATTTACTTTTTTCTTATGTAGCGCGTTTTAGGTACTATTTTGTCTCAACAATAACAAACCAAGCAGCGCCGGCATCTGATTTCCGACGCCCTCGTCCGCAAATGCGCAAAAGAAATCCCGGCAGAAGGAGAGGATTTCTGCCGGGATAAAATGATTAAAATCGAATTTTAGTATTTGACAACCTTTTGCCCGTTGACGATATACAGCCCTTTAGGCAAGCGGTCCAAACTTTCGTTGACCTTCAAGCCGCTTAGCGTGTAAATAGTTGTCGTTGCGCGCGGCGAAGTTTCCACTTGAGCAACACCAACACTGCGCGGCGCAATCACGACCTCGCCCTTTACGGCTTTTCCGTCCAATGCAATGCCCATGTAGGTCAAACCTTCGTCATCGGTCAGTTCAGCTATTTTCGCACCGGTAGGCTTTAAGATCTCACAATCTTTGAGCGTAATCTCCTTAAAGCCAATCACGCCGCCGCCATCGTTCGACGTACTCTTCGCTTTGAGCGTAGCATTGTCGATCAGCAACGCTTCCTGCAGGTTGTAGGAGTTGCCGCTGACAGCCCACTTCCCATTAGAAGTCACGGTGCATCCGTCTGCGATGGTCAGTTTACTACGATTGTAAATGTAGATACCGCAATTTTCCTCGCCGGTAAATACAGCTGCCCCCTCGCCTTTGATCGTGAGCGGTGAGCCCGAACTTAGGGCCGCGCTGCGTCCGGATGAGATCTCGTTGTTCGCACCTTTGAGCACCAAAGTATAGGGTTCTGAAGTCTCGTCAAAGTCTATGGCATTCTCCAGCGGGCCTGTCATCTGAATCACCGCCTCTTCCAGCGTCAAAGTACGCGTTTTGGGATCATAACTTACCTTTCCGCTAGTGATTTGGTCGCGTTTAATGTCGCTAAAGTCATCTTCTGACGTCAACGGCTTATCGCAAATATTTATGCCGTAGCGCATTTCATCAGGCACAATTTTGATCTGTGCGGTGCAGATCTGGTCCCCCTGCATCACGTTACCATCTTTAAATTCGAGGCCTTCGGGCTCGGCGAAGTGGCATAGATCCATTGCAAACTCGGCTAAGCGCCCGATGGAGGCCGTTGCGCCCTGCGCTTTCACGGTCGCATCTTCGATCATCAAAGACGACGACTTATCAGCAGCACCTCCGATACCGTAAGTCTTTCCGCGCAGATCGAGGCGACAAGCATCGCTGATCGTGAGCTGCGAAGCGTTTTCCATCAAAATAGCAGCGTCGTTTTCACTGATGAAAGTAATGGCTCCAGCACCGAAAATCTTTATGGGAGCTGCTGATGACAAGGTTGTGCCCTTAGATGTAATGACTGTATGCGAGCCATATACCTCTATGTTAAACTCTTCGTCAGTTTCTGCAAAGCGGAAGGCCACTTCATCATTCGGCACATTAAATACGGCGTTGTCAAGCGTCAGCTTGCGAGCGCCGGGGTCGTAACTAATCGTTCCGCTCACCCAACCTTCGGGGCGCAAATCGCTGAAATCGTCCTTGTCAGTAACCTCTTTGCCGGCAATAAACAGCCCGTAGTGTTTTTCAGTTTGCGCTTTGAGCGACTGCAGACCAGTCAAAATAAGAAGCGTACACAAAATGACGCTCCGTCGAATAGTAATGAGTTTTGATACCATAGTAAATAAGTGCGTTAAATGTCGATTTGCGAAGTCGCATCTCCTCTCTTCTGATGCTAAGCCTCGCAAAGATGGTTAATAGGTTTATAAGTTGATTCCATATCAAGCTACTTTAGGCCGTTTATCATCGACTCTCAGTAGGCTGCGACGCTCATGGCGGCGACAGACTTGCGTGTTTTACAGCTGCAAGTTGGGATTTTATTTTCATTCGACAAAATTTCAGCCGGGTTTGTTAGGATATTCAGCTACATTTCTCGCATATCGGCACGAAAAAGGTCGACTTTCAGAAAAATGGCAGCAAATTACAGCGTGTAAATGTAAAAAAATGTGACACTAAAAACGGACTATAAAACGGGCCATCCGCACTATCCGACAAAGTGGCTAAAAGTGAGGTTAGCGAAACTTGAATTGGCAAAGAGGAGTAGGCTTTTGGGAAGACGAACAGCCCAAAGCGCACCCCGCAGTTCCATTGATAATGGTGAGAAATACGTGGCTATTAAGCCTTCTATGGCTTATTTTAAGACTTACGCCGCGATGTGGCATCGAAAAGCAAGTAATTTGCGCCGCCCAATGCTGCACTGAAGCGAACGCGAGCGCGGCATAACCTTCGTTTGCTGCCACCAAACAATGGTTTGCTGCCGCCAAACGATAGTTTGCTCCCACCAAACGATGGTTTGCTGCCAGCAAACAATGAGCGGTGCAATGGGATACAAAAAAGACCGATGCGGATCGGTCTGAAAATAGGGATTAAGCAACAAATTTATAAGCTTTTATCGCTGCTCATTAAGCATTTGTATCGTCAAAGGACGGCCGGCCAACTTTATTTTTCGCCCTAAAGATAAAAAGCGGCCTACAAAAACTGCACTTTATGGGCAAGGGCGATGATGAAATAAGCGTTCAGCGCAGCAGGATCAAGCGGACGGAGATAAACGAAAGAGGCGGCGGGCATTATCGGTGGTGATAGCGGCCACGAATTCCGGCGTAGTATCGTAAACTTCAGCCAATTTTGCTATGATATATGGAATAAAAGCACTCTCATTGCGTTTGCCGCGTTGCGGAACGGGAGCCATATAGGGTGCATCGGTCTCTACGACGATACGATCTAAGGGCACAGCAGCGCGAAGCACATCGGGGAGTGTAGATTTCTTGAACGTGACGATACCGCCTATACCCAAATAGAAGCGAGAAAAGCCAAGGAGTTCGCAAGCCTCATCGGCCGTTCCGGCAAAGCAATGGAAGATGCCGCCGCAGAGGGACTTGGCATAAGGCGTCAGGGCATCGACAATCTCGCGATGAGCCGCGCGGGCGTGAATCAGCAGTGGCAGGTCGAAGCGAACGGCCCAACGGATTTCTCTATCGAAGACGGCCAATTGCTCTTCGCGCCGGCTGGCGTCCCAATACAGATCTACGCCGACTTCGCCCACAGCTGCATAACGGCCCGTGGCTAAGAGTTGCTCCATTTTGTCGAGCAAGGGGCGAGGATCTGCGGGCAACTCTTCCGGCTGTAAGCCCATCGTAGGCAAACACAGGTCGGGGTAGGCATCGCAGAGGCGCTGCATCGGCTCGATCGAGGCTTCGTCAACATTGGGTAGGATGATCTGCTCCGCACCTGCGGCCAGAGCGCGCCGGATCACGTCGTCGCGATCGGCATCAAACTCCTCACCATAAAGATGCGCGTGGGTATCTATAAACATAGCGTGCTTGGGCTTCGTCAGAGTGACGGTAGAGATTATTTATTGCGATGTAGCATCTTCTCTGCAAAGTCCCATAGCGGCTGTTTGCGCTCGGGGGCTACGTTCAGCTGATTGAAAACTTCGCGCGCCGCTTCGTAATAGGCTGAAATGCGGGCTTGGCAGCGAGCGGGTATGTCTAAGGCATTATATATCTGTATGACGGCGGCTAATTTCTCAGCACGCGGCATCGCTTCGTCGGACAAAAGGCGGCTCAAGTCGGCACGCTGCTTTTCGTCGGCGGACTCTAAAGCGTTGATAAGCAGATAGGTTTTCTTCGCTGATGCGATGTCGCCGCCGATCTGTTTGCCGAAAACGGCCGGATCTCCGTAGCAGTCTAAATAATCGTCTTGCAACTGAAACGCTAATCCGATCTGTTCGCCAAAACGATAGAGCAAATCAGCCTGATCCGCAGGTGCGCCGGCCACGAGTGCCCCCATCTTGAGCGCACAAGCGAGGAGGACGGACGTTTTCAAACGAATCATTTCGATATACTCCGCTTCGGTGACGTCGTTGCGTTGCTCAAAGTTCATATCATATTGTTGTCCTTCACAAACTTCGCGCGCCGTCCGGGCCAAGAGTTGAAGGAGTTGGGCCGCATTGGGATAGCCGCCTTTCAAGAGGTGATTAAAGGCCAAAATAAGCATCGTATCGCCGGAGAGAATCGCAGTATTCGCATCCCATTTTCGGAACACGGTAGGGCGTCCCCGACGCAAGTCGGCCCCATCCATAAGGTCGTCGTGGAGCAGCGTATGGTTATGATAGGTTTCTACGCTCAACGCAGCGGGTATAGCCTTCTCGGGCTCGTCGGAATAAAGCGAACAGGCCAGCAAGGTCAGATGCGGGCGCACGCGTTTGCCCCCTCCCGAAAGGGCGTAGGCAATGGGTTCGTAAAGTCCGGCGGGCCGCGTGGGGTATGCCTGCTGCGATAAGGCGTTTTCTATTTGTGCTAAGAAATTTTCCATTGTATTTAGAGCGTATAAGCGACATTAAAAAGCAAACTCCCTGCGCCGACACGATATTTTGCGTAGGAGGCGCCAAACTTGAAGCGCTGAAGTTGCAAACCTGCGCCCAGCGTGAAGCCGGCCATCTTCTGCGCGTCGCCGACTTTGAGCTCATAACCGCGACGGAAGTTATAACCCAGCGCGATATAGGTATTGTCGGTCGGCAAGATGTCTACGCCGACGACTACGTGATTCAAGAGTTTCTGGGTAGCGCTCAAACTGGTTTTACCCGGGGGCAAGTAGAAATCAGACGACTTCCAATGGGTCAAATCTGTGAGCGTAAAGTTGAGACGTGCGGGAAAGTGGGCGAGTCCTTTTGTCAAACCAAGCTGCATATCAAAAGGTAGTTTGTCGCGACTGGTCTCATAAAACGATTTTACCTCCATCCCGATGTTGCGTAGCGCGATGGAAAAAGAAAAATCCGTCTCCTCATTAAAATAATTCAAGCCCAAATCAACGCCCATTGCGAAGCTGGTGTAGCCGGCATAGTTTCGATTGATAAAATGTAGGGACGCACCGCCCGTCCATCGCTCCGAAAGCAGATAACTATAAGCCAAAGAGAGCATCATATCCTTAGGCGAAAAACTGCCGATGCGTTGTCCTGTTTCGTCGGTCTCATCCATTTTACCGTAGTTCAATATGCTTAGTCCGGCAGCGACAGTATGGCGCTCGCCAAAGGCTTGGACGTATTGCGCACCCAAATAAAGGCTGCCGGAATTATAGGTCATAAAATCAAGCCCTAAGGACTTATCACTCACATTTGCGAACAAAGCCGGATTACTCCAACCCGCCGCCGGCGAATCGTCGATGGCCGAAATATTCTCTCCACCCAAAGCCGCCGCATGAGCAGATGCGGGGAGCTTAAGAACTTGATATGTTGTCGTGCCTTCTTGGGCCAAAGCGGGAAATGCTAAGACCGAGAGGAATAAAACTATGACTGCGTATAAAGCTTTTTTCATTACGTTGTGTAAAATTCTCGCCAAAGGTACGCCTAATTTTAGATTTTGGGCGTACTTTTGCAACTTAAATAAGGGCCTTCAGCGCCTTGATTTTTTATATGGCAAAGCGGCTGACCGCTGCTAAGGAGCGGATAATCGTCGCCGGGAAGCGGACGACCACTACCTTGGTGCGGCTTGGCCCACTTCTTGCCTTATTAGGGTAAACGTGAGTAAGGACAAATTATTATCAAGAGCCTGGTGTAATCTTATATTCGAGGGAAGAAACAAAGATTATGGGGCGTACGAGCTCCGGAGGACTGCCGGGCGTCGTTACGCTCGGGCTTTGTGGGCGCTCCTTATCGGTTTATTCTTAACTATCTCCATTCCTTTATCAATTAGCCTGTTTATTAACCACCGCCTGAAGCAGTTTACGGCTGAGCTTAACAATGAATTTTCCAAGTTGCATCCGGATCAGGCTAAGGAGGGCCACGAATTTAAGGCTTTGGCCGCAGGCCGCCACGTCCCGAAGGTGCGTGCGCTTCCAGGGGGCAAGCTTAATGTGCCTGATGTCGTAGATACGCCGGTTGAGGAGAAGGATTTCGGGATGAATGCGCCCAATACGGAAAACGACGATAAGGCCACGAACACAGAAGAACGCGCCGACTCGGCCCACAACGCTGATCGCAAAGATCTTCCGGAAGAAGGAAAAACGCTAACGCCCACGCAAGTGGTCGAACAAATGCCGGAATTTCCGGGCGGCATCAAAGCTCTGATGCAGTATCTTGATGCTCATATCGATTACCCCAAGGCCTGCGTCCAGTATGGCGTACAAGGAGATCTTGAGGTCTCATTTCTGGTTGACAAGCAAGGGCAAGTGCGCGAGGCGTTCATATCTCGCAAGCTCCACCCCGCATTAGAACAAATTGCGCTCAAGGCTGTGCGCGAAATGCCCCAATGGAAACCGGGCCGAAGCGGCGGAAAGGTAACCATAGTTCAAATTTCCGTGACCGTCCATTTTCAAATCAAATGATATAGTTCTCAATTATGAAAAAGATTATAGTGGCTATCGACGGCTATTCCTCGTGTGGAAAGAGCACAATGGCTAAATCCTTAGCCCGACGCGTAGGTTACATCTACGTAGATACGGGTGCGATGTATCGCGCTGTGACGCTCTTCGCCTTGCGTCAAGGACTTTTCAGCGACAAGTCGATAGATGCAGAAGGCCTGCAAGCTCTGCTGCCGAAAGTCAGCATCTCGTTTCGCCTCGATCCGGCCACGCAGCAGCCGCATACACTCCTCAACGGCGCCGATGTCGAAGAGGAGATCCGCACGATGGAAGTTTCCTCGCGCGTCAGCCAAGTTGCCGCACTGCCCTTCGTGCGCAAAACGCTCGTGGCTTTACAGCAATCGATGGGCACTGAAAAGGGCATCGTGATGGACGGGCGAGACGTCGGTACAGCCGTATTTCCGCAAGCCGAACTAAAGATTTTTGTCACGGCATCGCCTGAAGTGCGCGCCCGCCGGCGTTACGACGAAATGCGAAACAAGGGTTTGGCAGCCAATTATGACGAGATTCTCAAAAACGTATCTGAAAGAGATTATATCGATACGCACCGCGAAGTCGACCCGCTACGAAAAGCGCCCGACGCGTTCGAACTTGACAATGGGCAACTCTCCATTGCGGAGCAAGATGCTTGGTTGATGGAGCGATTTGAACAAGCCACGCGCTAAGAAAGGCTACTTTTATGAAGATAGAAATAGATATACACTCGGGCTTCTGCCACGGCGTGACCACGGCCATCAAGAAGGCTGAAAGCGAGTTGGAAAACGATCCGTCGCTCTTCTGTTTGGGCGACATCGTCCACAACGAAAGCGAGGTGGAGCGCCTGCAAACGCTTGGGATGAAGACGATCGACCACGCCTCGTTCGCACAATTGCGCGATGCAAAAGTACTCTTGAGAGCTCACGGCGAGCCGCCGGAGACGTACAGACTGGCGGCAGCCAACGGGGTCAAGTTGGTTGACGCGACGTGCCCCGTTGTGTTGCAGTTGCAAAAGCGCGTGAAAGCAATCGACAAGGAATCGCCCGACGCGCAACTGGTTATTTATGGCAAACGAGGCCATGCGGAGGTAGTAGGTCTGGTCGGTCAGACGGAAGGGCGCGCCATCGTCATCACAAGCCTTGAAGAGGCAAAGCAGTTGGACTTTAAGCGCGACATTCACCTCTTTTCGCAAACGACCATGTCACTGGATGGCTTCCACGAAGTGATTGATTACATTCGGCAACACATTGAAGCGCCGGCCCAATTTCAATTTGTCGACACGATTTGTCGCCAAGTGGCCAATCGCCTGCCCAACATTCGCTCTTTTGCTGCTCGCCACGACGTGATCATCTTCGTAAGCGGGCAGAAAAGCTCCAACGGGCGAATGCTCTACGAGGCTTCTCGGCAAGTTAATCCCCGCACATACATGGTCGACACGCCCGCTGCGATCCAAGCAGATTGGTTTCAGGGAGCAGAAAGTGTAGGAATCTGTGGTGCAACGTCTACACCGAAATGGCTGATGGAGGCATGTCGCGACGCGATTCGCCAACTCTGAGCGCCCTTCTACCCTATGCTGCAGATGCGCCTGCGATGGCGGGCCATTAGTATTAGAAAAATACACATTTAGCATACAACAAGGCTAACGAACTTGCGGGTTCGTTGGCCTTTTCTTTATTCGTTTTTATCTATATACCAAGTCTTTATCATTCTCTTTCTTGCAGTATTGAGCAAAGCAAAAAGCGGCATCTGCAGGTGGTCTTTTAGCAGCTTTCAGTCTCTAAATCATAATTTCATTGTAGGCTTAAAGCGGCCAAAAGGCGATTATGCGATTAAGCAACGTGTATTATTTTTCTCTGTGATTACTTAGTGACTTCACATAAGTTTGGCGGCCAACCGACTGAATCGGCATATACTGCAAGAGGAGGCAGATTTTATGGCGAAACTTCGTAAAAAAGCACAAAAAAGCGTGCGCTTGGCCTACTTATAAGCGTAAACGCAAAAGCATACACCATCTGCGAATTCTAAACATTTGCCATAAAGATTACAGGACGCATTAACCAACTCTTTTCCAATTCATTTTCAAAGCAAGAAGCGTTTTATTTCCTCATTTAATCCTACCCACGTATCGTTTGCTCCCACCAAACGATAGTATGCTGCCGGCAAACGATGGTTTGGTCGCGGCAAACGATGGTTTGCTGCCGCCAAACCATAAATTAGCAAGAAACAATCAGCGATAAATGAGCGCTCGTAACAGAGCGATGGAGCAAAGGGAAGGAAGCATTGGCAACGAAGCGTTTAATATTCGTCGTTTCTCTTTATCATATAAGATGCAGACGAAAACGGACTTGCGCACCAAGCAAGATCAAGATAAAGAGATCAAGAAACAGAAAAACAGCAATTTACAGAAACAAAATTTACCTAACGGGGTGAAAATATCAACCTGTATGGCCGCCTTCGTGATGCGCCGCTTCCGGGTAGAGGCATGTAGGAAAATAGGGGTAGTCGGAGTCGGCTTGGGGAAAGATGGCAGGATCGGCTATAAGGACTGCAGCCGGCCGTGACCTACAAAAAAAAGCCGCCTCGAGGATATCGAGGCGGCAGGATAAATATATTCTAATCCTATGGACGAAGATTAGCGAACTGAAATTTTACGTGTGATGTTTGCATTTGAAGTATCGACGCGCAAGATGTAAACACCGGCATTCAACTCGTTGAGGTTGATCGTCTCTTCTTGACCGCAACGAACGTCATTCAGCGTGCGGCGCAGCACTTGCTTACCATCGATCGTATATACGGCGATGTTAGCGTAAGTTTCGTTGTTGTTGAAGAGCAGTTGCCAAGCGTCCGGCTGCATAGAGATGGAGATCGGCGTCGTAGAGTTGGTCGGGATGTCAAGAACGCCAACACCGGTCTTGATTTGCAAAGCCTTCTTCAAACCTTTGTAAGCATTGATCTTACCATAACCGAACTTTTTGTTCCATCCGGGCTTAGCATATCTGTCGTGATTTGCGGTCTCCTTGAAAATTTCTATCATCTGATCGTACGTCAGATCAGGGTTGGCGGACAACCAAAGGGCTACGATACCCGTAGCTGCGGGAGAAGCCATAGAAGTTCCACTCATTTGGCCGTAATAGTACTTTTTGAGGCCTCTTTTCTGAATGTCTACGATGCTATAATCAGTCGAAGAGAATGCCTTGTCATACTGAGAAATTGCAGATTTAACCAAGAAGCCCGGCGCAGCAATAGTTGGTTTGTCGATCGGACCGAGCCAAGGACCGGGACTTGAGAAGAAAGTAATGTCGCCTACGTCTTGGCCGCCTTGCGTATAGGTTTGGTTGTTGATAGCTGACTTGTACTTATTCGTAGCTGCGAAAGCTGCGACACCAAATGCGTGGGGGATGGATGCAGCACCTTCGCCAACCAAATAATCATGGTCCGGATTGATAAATTCTGCAACTGCTCCGGCCGGACGCTTGAATGTTCCGTAGCCGTCATTCAACCATCCGTGAACAACATCACCATTATTACCTTCCATTTCTACACCGAACTCAGCACCGGTTGCACCTAAAAGGCGACCCATGCTTTCTACAACCAAGCGGAAATCGAAGTGGTGCTTACCGTTGTAGGGGTTTACTTCATCAGAGAAGACTGCAAAGCCTGCATTTTGCATTTGCTTGAGCTGCGCAGACGTGATATAAGTCTTCTTTCCCTTTAAGAAGTAGAAAGGCTTAAAGGTTATGTGCTTCGTACCATCGGTATTCTGCGCCCAAAGCTGACCCATGATCTGCGAATATGCACCCATGTTTTTGTTAGGCGTCTTCACGAGGACGCTTTTCGTTTCGCCGTCGCTCGTAAATGTGTGAGTCGCGTGGATAGCCAAGTCGCCCTCGTTACCCATTGCGGCACAAACGAAACCTTTTCCTTCCTTCAAGAAGTTATTAATAGCCTGATCAGTCGGCTGCGAACCATCGTGCGGGCCGAGTTGCGACCCAAAACTCATATTAATAACATAAGGCATGTTTTTGCTCTTAGCAAACTCCTTGATTTTCTTAACGTCTTCAACTAACTCTCCGTCCATGAAACTGGAAGGTATGAGATAGAGATCTGCCAACGGAGCATTACCATACAAACCATTACCTACGTCGGAACCGGCTGCAGTATTCGTCACGTGAGTTGCGTGACCATTGGCCGCCATTCCGTCACCGCCTGAAGGGATGTTCTCTGTCGGCACCGTTGCGTTAGGATTCGTGTAGTAATTTGTGCGATTCCACAACTGCTTAATACGAGTTTTGCCGTCCGCATCGTTGAATGCGATGTGCTTATACTCGAAGCCTTGGTCGATAACTGCGACTAAAACGCCGGCACCTTTGAAGGGCGTTTCCAAATCTTTGCCTTGGTGAACACTATCTACACCCGTAACCTTACGAGTGTTGTCCATTGTGGGCTTTAAAACGCGTGTCGGGTTGATGTAAAGCACATTTTCGTCTGCTGCCAACTGAGTTAAGTAAGCGGCAGGCACACTTGCCGTCAACAGCGTATTGCTAATAACGGTAGAAACATAGCCTTCAGCTTCAATTTTGTCTGCTACGCTCTTCGCATCTGAAGCACTGATGATCACAGCAACGGGAGCGTCGCTCGCTTGCTTTGTAAGAATGTGCTTACCTTCTTTATTTACTACGACGGTAGTGCCGTTAGAGACAAGCTGCTCCAAGACACCATTCATTTTCTTACCAGTATTGAATTTGGGCACTTGAGCTTGCGCTGCCGCAGCAAACAAGAGAAAGGCCCCGGTAAGGAGATAATTAGCTTTCATTTTTCTTTTTGGATTATAGACGGCCACAAAGATAGAAAAACTTTTCTTTAACAGCCAACAAGAATGTAACAATATTATTATATAATACGTGTTTTTTTCGCCAAAATTCGCTTCGAAGGAAAAAGATTTAAGTTTCGCTCTCTTATGTTGAGCCCGCGCGGCAGGCCGGCTTGCCGGCCGCCGGCGCGGGCTTGTTGTTTACGATTTACTAGTCATAATATCGAGCACACAACGGTCGGTTTCGTTCATTGAGCCCGATCCGATGGAGACGAGATTCAGGATACTCTTCTCCACATCTTTGTCGATAATGCCTTCAGCTGAAGTTACAGATTCTTCCTGCATAGCCATCATCGCCGACAATACGGCTGTGCTGACGCCGGTCGTGAGTTTGAGCGCGCAACTCGGTTTCGCACCGTCGCAAATCATACCTGTAAGATTCGCAATCATATTTTGGATGGCATAAGTCATATGTCTGTATTCACCACCCATTAAATATGTAATACCGCAACTTGATCCCGTGGCAGCCACAACGCATCCGCAAAGCGCTGAAAGCGCGCCAAGACGCATCTTTATATAGATTGCCGTAAGATGAGAAAGCGTTAAGGCGCGTGTCAACTCTTCGTTCGTATTATGGTTTTCCCGTGCGAAGACAACGACGGGGTTAGTTGCACAGATTCCCTGGTTACCACTGCCCGAGTTGCTCATAACAGGAATCATCGCGCCCGCCATTCTTGCATCGCAAGCACAGGTTGTGCTCGAAAGGATATGTGAAAAGATGCTATCCCCCATTATTCCTCGGCCCATCGGGCGCGAAAGAATTTTGCCGAGCTTATGTCCATAGTTACCCTCCAAAGACTTTTGAGCTGCCTGGAGGTTCATTTTACCAGCTTCGTTGATGAATTCGAGTTCTTCTATCGGAGTTGTCGTGGCAAACTCGTGGATTTTGCGCAGCGTAAGTTCGGGCGTATCATCGTCGTCGACTTTTGCTTCCACAGCGCCCAACTGCTTTTCGAGCAAGACCTCCTCCCCTTTCTTCTCCAAGATGAAGTTAGTGTGTTGGCGCGCGATGGCTGCCGTCCCGCTGTGTTCACCGGCGATGGCCTTTACTTCGACAAAAAGTTTGTCGGGCGCATCTTCGGCCAGGGAGATTTGGATATGCCCCGCCTCATCATAAGCCTTTCCTTCTGCCACCGCTTCCGGCGTGCAGTCCTTCAAAACTTCGAGTCCGTAGCTCGACTTTCCGATAAGTGCACCCAAGGCTATGGCTATCGGCAGTCCGACCATTCCCGTCCCGGGTATGCCTACGCCCATCGCGTTTTTCAGAATATTGGCACTAAGCCTTACCTCTACGCGCTCCGGTCTTTGCCCCAGCAGCTCTGTGGCTTTAGCCGTAGCCAGCGCCACGCAGACCGGTTCCGTACAGCCTATGGCCGGCACTACTCCTTTTTTAATTATGCGAATAATCGCTTCGCGTTCTTCTTTATTGATCATAAATGGTTTTAACAAGTTGCTTTGTTGTAGGCCCTGCAGTGCGATTATCGCCGCTCTATTTTGGTTGGGTTCAAACTTTTTCCTCTTCCCATTGATCGACGTCTTCGTCCATTCTATATTGTTTGGGCGTTACTTCCCGCTCGCGATGGAAAGCCAGATAAAAGGCTTGGCGCGAGGAGAAGCCACACATCAGACCGATTTCCTCAATTGTATATTCACTATATCTTGGGCTGCGTAGCATTCGGCAAGCATCGCGCAGGCGATAGCCGTTTACCAATGCATTGTAGTTATCCCCCGTGTGCAGCCCTACGACCACAGAGATGTAGCGCGGATTCGTGTGCAAATCAATCGCCAGTTTCTTCGCAGAATAATCCGGATCCAAATAGCGTTTTTCGACGCCTAATTTTTCAACGATTTGGACAAAAAGCTTGTCAGATAATTCGTCACGTATCCTCGCGTAGGAAGCTCTCTCTTTCGACTTTGAAGTATTTGAATCCTTCATGATATTACTATTGTGTAAGTTGGATTAGCGCAAAGATATAGCTTCTCTTTTTTTTGCGCAAGTAGTTCTATAAATATTTTCTCCCAAACGCTTTGAATGCGCTTTTGTTTAGTAGTCTTTTCACTCTGAACTTACAAAATACAAAGAATGCTAAAGCTGCAGAGCACCATTTACGCATCTTATTTTGGAAAAATCTTATGTAAAAATTCGACTTCCTCAGTATGTAGGAATAAAGATCAGGCTACAATTTGAGCAAGTACTGATTGATGGCAAAAGTGCGCGAAAAATTATGACAGAAAATTCAAAACCGACCGAGCATATTGCATTCAGGCTTAGCTCGTAGCCAACTCAGGTAAAGGCTCTCGCCAATTATGAATAGCGAAACCGGAAACAGCGGACAAATAGAAGTGTTTTTGAAACTCCAAAGTCGATTTGATAATTGTTTGGCCCCACCAAACCATCGTTTGGTCCCGGCAAACCATCGTTTGGCGCGAGCAAACTATCGTTTGCTGCCGGCAAACAATGGACGACAAAGGATCGATGCGTCAGGCAATCAGTAGGACGCCCTTATTTATTATACTTAAAGCAACAAACAATCAAATACTTATAAGACGATCGGAAGCATTAAAGCGCGGCGCGGCAGACCGGCGCGAACGAAAAAGGTGTCAACAAACAATGAGGGAGAAGCTAACACATCGCTTCCCCCTCGTTACCTAACCTCAACAAATAATGGCCGCTCATCAATGGGACATAAGGAACCGGCAAGGCCTATTCAGGCACATAAATTACCTCTCCATTCTCCAACTGATAAGCCACGCCCACTTTCTTTCCTCGCGCTCCGTCTTTGTTCGTCTGATCCTGCGAAGGCGTATAACGCTCTATCTTATCGCCTTTCTTGGTTATGATTTCCATATTATCCTTGCCCGGATTTTTTACCATAGTATAGTCGGACTGACTAAAGACTTCGGTCATATTAAATCGCGTGACGAGGGCTACCATCAGGGCCACGGCAAACACCATGGCAACGTCGAAGAGATTGCCGACAACGTTCATCGGGTTAACCTCTTCCTCCGTATCCATAAATCTTCTTCGGCGTCTCATTTTTCAGACTTTTGATGAATGAGATCGGCTACATATTCGAGTCGGGTCAAGTCGTACATAAACCATCTCCGCTTCGCCTGTTGCGTAATAACGCCGATGGCGGCTGCAAACAAACCGACAACGGTCGTGGCAAAGGCCACCTGCATATTATAAGCCATCGAAGCGATGTCGCCCTTGGACAAGCCGACCAAAGCCGGCCCCATCGGGATGAGCGTTCCCATCAAACCGAGCATAGGCCCCATCTTAGCCAGCGTTTTGGGCGCATTGAGTTCCTTTTCCATGAGCAGTTCGTAATCGGAAATCAGCCGCTGCACTTCGGCAGGCTGATCGCGATGCTCCAAGATAGCCAAGAGAGAGCAGATGACCGGAGCTGTAGAATTGTGCGGCAGCTTTTCGGCTACGGCATCTAAGCTCTCCGGCGTTAAATCTTTCAGGGCAGCATTGACCGTGGCCTGCGCCTTGCGTACACTCAAGTATTGGCCGAAGAAGCTCCCGATGAGCAGGAGTGCTCGTCCAAACAAAAGAATTAGTAAGACGATAACCGGAATGAGCAGACCGGTAGAAATCCAAAAAAGTATGTCTGAAATGTAATTCATATAATGAGTTATTTACGAGTAAATTTATTGTGATCATATTTAATCTTGAATCGGCGCAGCAAGCATCCGACTACGGCGCCTCCGGCTGCGATTGAGAGAACGAGCAGCGAAGCTCGCCAATCGACATTGTTGGTCGAGACGGCGCCGGTAGCACCATTGACCGTCACGATGACACCGATAAGCGCCACCAAGACGTTGGTCAGGAAGAGCAACTCCAATCGCGTATCGCGATCAATCAGCATGCGGCGCAAACCAAAGGATGCTGCGATAAGCAACATCAGCAGCGTGCCGCTCACCCCCGCAGCAACGAGGGTGAAGTCGACACCGGGAAAGGCAAAGATGCAAGCTGTGAGCAGACTAAACGCGGCGGGGAAGATAAAAAAGCCGGGATAGAAACGCAGAAAAACATCTAAATAGCGCTGCCATCGGCTGTCGCGAGCGCGCGAACGATCTCTTCGGGCGATGCGCAAACAGAAAGCTGCCTGAATCAAAACGTCGAGACTCAGCACCACAGCCAGGTCGCGCATCAGCGTGGGCGTGGCTAACCACGTAGCAATCTGCGTGCTCGATTGCTCGATGGCGTAAGGCCACATTGCGTAAGTAAAACTACAAACTGCGACCGTCGTAAAGAGCATAGCCCGCACGGAGACAAAGGTTTGCTTCAACACGAAATTGAAGCAAACCAATAGTAGCAATAAAGTGAACAATTGTTCCATCGTAACAAGCGTTTATTGGCGACGCTTCCGATTGCGGCGCACAATCCATAGGAGTCCGCCGAAGATAACTATGATCAAGCCCACCATCAGTGCACCGTTGATCCACTGACTACGCTTTTGCTCTTCCGGGGTTAACTCCTCCTTCTTCAAGACTTTGCCGTCTTTGCCTTTCGCAGCACGTATATCGTCAATATTTGCTTTGTAGGCCTTAGCCGTTGCGGCATCGGACTTGGAAGCTATGAAGTTGCGCAACTTAGCATTGTCGCAGACGAAGCCGGAGCAGGACGGCTTATATTTGTTCACGAGATCAGTATGCAGTTTGGCCAGTTCGCGCACTTGCGTCGGGTTGGCCTTCCACATCCCCTTACGCGCCGCTTCAAGCATCACGGCCGAGATCTCCTCCAAGGCGGCAGGATTGCGATCTTCAAAGTACTTGCGTAAGCCTAAGTTGAACTTGTCTTTCGCATATACGTCATAGATCTCCGTCCACATTTCCTCGTCGATGGCGCCCGGCTTCATCACTTCCCAGCCAAAGGTGTTCTGCACCAATTCGGCAAAGCCGTTGGCGGCACTCGCCTCCCCTTTCATCTGCTCCTTGATGTAGGTAGGATTGAACAAGGTCGTGCGGCTCTCTACGCCGATAGCCTCTTTCACTTCCTGCATCCGCATACGGTTATGGTTGCGGTAATCGCTCAGATAGGCGTCAGGCTCCTTGCCCGTCACTTGCTTGACGGAAAGGTTCAAACCGCCCATAAATTCATATACGTGGTCGAGACTCAAAGCTCCCCACGTGTTGCTCTGACGCGGTTGAATAACAACGTCGGTCCGCGTTAAGGCAGCTTCAAAGGCAAACTGATCGAAAGCTTCCCATTCTTTCTCATCGCCATAGAAAGCTCCCATATTATTGATATAAGTATCAGCAATCTCAGAACGCTTCTCCCAGCGATCGCTGCTCATTACCATTCCTTGAATTCCCGTTCCATAGCCTCCATTTACGCCGCCAAATACGCGACGGGTAGCCATTGCTCGCGCCGCTTTTGGCGAAACGCCTTTCTTCGTCAGCGTGCGTTCGGCCTCGACAACACCAGCTGCGACCTGATTGGTATAGGCTTCGTCCTTAGCGGCAGCGGCCATCTCCACAGCCCGATTGATAAGGAAGAGACGGGACGCAGCCAAATCACGCAACTGACCTGAGGTCTGCACAACGACATCTATACGCGGACGGCCCAATTGGCGCGAAGGAATCAAGCGTAAGTCTGTGACGCGACCGAAACTATCGCGAATAGGTTCGACACCAAGCATATAAAGTACTTGAGCTATTGTGGCGCCTTCGGTCTCTATAAACTCGCCGCTCCACAGCGTGTAGCTGACTTTGCGTGGATATTCTCCTTTATGGCGCTTGCGGTAAAGCGAAATTGTATTCTCGGCCAACTCTTTTCCTTTCTCCCAAGCAGATTCTGAAGGTGTATTCTCAGCATTGATACCAAAAAGGTTACGCCCCGTGGGCAAGGTATTGGGATTCACGATAGGATCGCCACCGGGAGAAGGTTTCGTATAGCCGCCGCTCATTGCGTTGAGCAGTGCATTCAACTCCATTTGAGGAGATTCCCATAAGGCTTGCTTATAACGTTGGATGTTTTTGATCGTACGCTCGACTTCCATCACAGCATAGGCGAAGTCTTTCTCCTGCTTCGTGAATTTCGGACGCTGCGATGCTTTCATCATAGCGGACATCATAGCACCGGAACTTTGTGAGGAAGTAGCGGTCTTCGACTTTTGCTTATTGGCTGCCATAGGATGAACTTTGGCAGCAGCGGCCTGAGACTTACGGTTAGATTTGCCGTCTTTCGCGCGCTGTGATTTAGTCGGCGTTGACGCTGATGAATGCTGCGCAGATGCTTCTTTTGCTTCTGCCGCATCTCCACCGGACATCATCGCCTTCATCGCTTTCATTGCCTCGGGGTCGGGCTTCCCGCCTTTTGCAGCCATTGCTCTCATCATCGCAAGAGCTTCCGGACTTGGTTTTTCGCCTTTTGCAGCCATTTCATGCATTGCCTTCATCGCTTCTGCATCAGGTTTGCCGCCAGCCTTAGGCATTTTGCCCATCGTTTGATGAGCTTTAGAAGAGGTCTTTTGCTTACCACGTGCCGACGAAGATTGAGCCGGACGCTTTGATGATTGAGTGGCCGACTGCTGCGCTTGCTTCATCATAGCTTGCATAGCCTGCATCATCTTAGCATTCGGTTTACCACCGCCTCCACCGCCCATCATCATCGCCATACGATCGTTGGGGGCAGACAATACATTATATATAGTGTGGGCACGCTGCAACTCAGCGGGCGTAATATGAGCTACGTTGCAGATAAGTGCGTCAGTAGCCGCAGCCGGATTGGTCAAAATGCGCCCGACAAGAGCACGGGCCGGATTCAAATAGCGTTGTGTGAAAAGCGCATTATGTTTTAATGTGGAATCATCGGCTTTACCACGCATCTTATCCAAGGCTAAAAGGGAATAAGCAATAGGATCGGTGCACATCGCAAAGATACTACTCTGAATACGTTGAGGCTCGTAGGGAACGCCCAAGGTATAAGGCTGGCCAATAATCTTGGAAGTAGCAATCTCTTCAGCATAATTGTCTATACGCAAGATTTCATCTTCCGTATAGGGCTTTTTCATATCGGCATCTAACTCCAATTCGCGCTGTATGCCTAACTTAATCGCAAGCGCTTTTACGTCAAGTGAGGCGCGATCAATAGCCGCTTTGTTTCCATCAGCCACTCGCGCATTGAAGATTTTGATTTTCTCTTCCAAACTTTGATAGATGCCGCGGGTATTGCTCTCCAAGAAAGGCGGTGTTAAGTAGGAGATGAGTCCGGCATAGGAGCGGCGCTTGGCAATGAGCGCTTCCCCGACATTGCCTATGGAGTAAATATAAAAATGCGGCAAAGGACCGACTAAGCGATCGGGCCAATCAAGCGAGCTCAAAGCAACTTGTTTGTGAGGCGTAAACTCGAGGCTGCCGTGTGTACCGAAATGGATGAGTACATCTGCCTTGAAGCCGAAACGTGTCCAAAGGTAGGAGGCAATATAGGTGTGCGGCGGAGCGGCATCCGTTCCGTGAACGATTTTGAAAGCGTTGTCGCCTTTTCCTGCCGCATTTTGTGGCAATAAGACGACGTTACCAAAACGCAAACGAGCCACGCCAAGACGCCCATCGGCGGTAGACATATACGCTCCGGGGAAATCGCCGTTTGCTTTGACGACTTCAGCATACTTTTCGGGACGCAAGGCTTGCTTAACCCAACTTTCGTATTGTGTTTTATTGATTAGTTCGGGCTTACCTGTACGCATAAAGTTGGTAAACGCACCTTTGGCGTACAAACCAAAGGCGGCGCCCTGCGCTTGCAACATCTGACCAAGTATTTGCGGAGAGGCGGGAAGACCGGATACGTTATAGCCCTCCTGCTGTAGGCGCTTCAGCAAATTATATAGAGATGGTACGACTTCCATACCGGCGGCGGTGAGGGCGTTTTGGCCCGGACCTTTATAATAATAAATGGCTACGCGCTTATCTTGATTTGCTTTGCGCTTTAGATCAATATAGCGCGTAATGGTTTCAACGAAAGTTTCCAAGCGCTCAGGAATTGCAGCCACGTAAGGAACACCATCTTTCCCTTTATAATGAGCAAAAAGAGCAAAGGGACGGAGGGCGCCATCAATCTCCGGCGTCACAACACTCTGCGACAAAAAGCCGCCACTCATTCCCATTTTGTCCTGCTCCCAGTCTTCAACCGGACGACTGACATTCAAGGGCGAGAAGAGAGGAATATTGGCTTGCGTAAGATAATCTACGACGGCATCACCCAAACGCCCGTGGGCCATATTCACAACTGCGGCCGGCGAGATACTATCCGCCGCTTCGCTCTGCAAGAATTTAGGCAGATTGTGCAAAGGATAAACAACTTTGCCCGATTCTTCTAATTTCGCAATCAAATCTCTGGGATCTCCCATCACACCTGTGAGAACAACTGCTGGCGCATTGGGTTTCCAAAGTTTGTTTTTCTGCAAGAATTGTCTGTATTCAGCAACCGTCTTAAATTCTAAATCTTCTCCGTCCTTATCATCCAAATTTGGGTGATACAATACGCCCATTGCGTGAGCTACAAGAGGTTTCGGCTCAGGATTAGATAGGAATTTCTTGTCAATATATCGACGCACGTAATTCAACACACTGCGATAGTTTTCATAACCTCCCTCTCCCAAATACTTTTGAAGCGTATCCGTTTGCAAGGAATCGAGCGTATTAAAATTGTTGTCCGGGTTTGTGGACATCGTTGTCAGCATTGGCAAGCCTTTATCGGCGGCTTTTTGGATTTGTTCGCGTTGTTCTTGCGTAAGTCGTAGGCCCATACCATTTACAAAAACCATGTCGTAGTCGTCTAAGTCGCCGAGCTGCTCCAGACTTACTTCTTCCAGTTTCACAAATCCGTTATCATTGGCCTTAGCTATTTGTCCGAGATCAATAGCTTGGTAATGGAGGAAGCCTATCCTCGTCGCGCTACACCATTTTATCCACACAAAAGCGAGCAGAATTGCGACAAGCACAACGGCCAACCCGCCCAAGATTAACTTTTTCTTTTTCATAGAGGGTTACTATTAGAATTTCACAAGATCAGAGATGTTAAGCGCCAACGTAGCTACATAACTGACGCCATTCAGTGGCGCTTGCACGGTAGAATCAGCGGCTTTATCTTTATAATTAAACAAATTATCCACCATCAAGCCCAGTTTTACGCCCCGCAAAAATTGCACGCCTAAATTAAGCGAGCAGATAGCACGAGCATCAAAGACGTATTGGCGATAGCCTTTCAACTTGGCGTCATAAGAATATCTTGTAATGCGCGACGCCCATTGGCTATTAAAGGCTACGGTTCCCTGCACTTTATGAAAACTGTGCTTGTATTGTAAATTGAGTTTGGCGCTATGCGGACGAACCCACGACGCGTTATAACCATTCACTTTCTCATAGTTATTTACATAAGCATAAGCCGTGGTAACCTTCAACCCCCAAGGCAGTCGATAATCTGCCGTAGCTTCGATGCCCGTTGTCTTAACATTTTCCGCATTGACGTAATGCATATCATAAGAAACACCGGGTTCAAGATACTCATACGAGATTTTATTCTTGAAGCGATTATGATAGGCCGACACCGTCAAGTTTAGACCACCCTTATTGTACTCTGCCGACAAAGAATATTGCTGACTCTTCTCGGGTTTGAGGTTTTTATTACCATACAGCATAAGGATTCCGGCCATATTAAACTCTTGATACAACTCTTTGAGCGTAGGTACGCGATAGCCCCGCGCATACCCGCCGCGCAAGGTCAGGTTTGCTGACGGGCGGTAAAGAACTGAAATCTTCGGCGTCAAATGAAATTTATATTGAAAGGCTTTATCGCCTCGCACGCCGGCCACAATATTCAATTGGGGCGTAATTCGCCAATCTTCTTGCAAATAAGCGGCATAGTGTGAACCGGAAACCGTCCCTGTATCCTTCATCATATAATGTTTCAGGCGTTCATACTGCCATTCACCGCCAAAGCTTAGCGTATGCATTCCATAGTTGCCCGTATAATTAAGGCGTCCTACACTATTAGCATTACCATAGCTGCGCACACTCCTACCCGCTTGGAAATATACGGCTCGTTTAATATAGTTGTCAAAGCTATAGTTGAAATCGAGGGTATGGTTATCGTCGAAGATATACTTGATTTTACTGCCTATGACCCAATCTTCGTATTTATCATAAAACTTCCGACCACTCTTGGGCGGACGACGATTGCCGTAATATGAGCCCGACAGCTGCGCGCTCAAATGTTCGGTAAAGGCATAATTAAAACGCTGCGACGCATCCCAAATGCGGTAGCCGTAGATCGCCGCTTGCGAAGGCGGCAGTTCGCGCGTATCGGTCGTGCCATCCGGATTGATAATATCCACACGCTTTCCTGCGCCATCTTTTATTTTATAAGTACTTCTATGTCTGAATCCAAGCGTTGTAAAAGAAGAAAATCGCTCACTGCGATATCCAAATTCAGCCCCATATTTTTGCCCATTCACACCGGCATAGCGCGCTGTGAAGTTTGCGTTTATTGGGCGCTCGGCGCGCTTCGTTATAATATTGATTACGCCCCCGATCGCTCGGCTATCATAAAGCGTTGAAGCCGCACCGCGCACGATTTCTACGCGCTCTATGTTGTCTACATTCAGGCGGTTAAAGTCTATGTTGTGATCGGCGCCTTCGCCGCTAAGGCGCTCGCCATCTACGAGAAAGAGTACCGACTTACTATCCATCCCCTGATAACTTATCTCCTGCGTCTGACTCATTGAATTGTAAAAAAACTGTATGCCGGGCAGCGTATATTCGAGCAGACTATTCACATCTATGGGGTTCACAGCCGCAATCTCGTCTTTACCGATCACGCGGGTAATGATAGGAACGTCCTTCAGTGGTTTTTCTATGCGCGAACCAGTTACGACGACTTCATTAAGTCTGCCTGTAGTCAATTCGAGCACCACTTTTAGCAGCGTATCTTTTGTGCCTTCGAGATCAATGGTCTTTGATGTGTAGCCTAAGGCCTGAACGACGAGCGTATACTTCGGTCTTTGCTTCACTTGGAGCACAAATTCGCCCTTCGCGTTTGTACCGCTGGCAAGCGTTGTGTTGACCAAGCGCACGGAAGCTGCGGCTATTGGTTTCTGATCTTCGTCGACAACGATGCCACGAATGGTATGACGTACGACTTCAGCAATGTTATCGGCTGCGGCCTCTTTTGGCAAAGCCGTCACGACAAGCAAGAGCAGGAGTAAAGCTATATTTTTCATCATACTGGGGTAAACTATACATTATATATTGTAGTTACTACTCGCCCTCAAGCAATCTTGAAAAGGCTACATTTTCTTAGCCGAATAGCAAAATGCGTGAAAGGCGACTTCCGATTTATTCGGAAGTCGCACCTGTCACAAGACAATAGTAGAATGTCTTATTTGGTAAACGTGAAAGCTGCATGGCCAAGTCTGATAACATAAGTTCCAGGCGTGAGCGTAGCAATATTTACCGTCGTTGTTGCATTGGCTATGTTTCCACATTGCAACAATTGTCCCGCCGTTGTAAACAGTTGCCATTCGCCGCCTACGAGCGACTTGTCCACATTGAGAATGAGCTGACCGGCTTTGATCTCTACCTTCACTGCGTTCGTGCCGGCTTGCGTTGCTGCGTTGTGCACACCGGTAGTTTCGATTTTCTCATACGCCATTGTAGCAATTTCGCTTTCCCCCTCATCCTCTTCGCCTTCATCGTCCGGTGCCGGTAGTTTTATGCTTGCCACGGCGTGCGTAAAACTGTTTTCCTCCGGCAAACCGAAAAAGGCTGCACAATTCCGCTTTCCGAAATACGTCAGATCGCGCAATGTATGGCGCGGGAAAAAGGTCTTTTCGGCCAATTTATCCTGATCATACGTATATTCAAACATAAAATCAGTGCGTCCGGCTTTAACAATATCTCCATGCTCATCATACGTATAGTCCTCTATCAGATCATTCTTACCCGGGACTACAAGCTTAAGGCTGGTAACCTTCCCTTGCTCGTTGTACATCAGATGTTCTGTTTCCAAAGTCGAGCCATCGGCGAACATAGTCACCGTTTCGAGTTGTCCCTTCTCGTTATAGGCGAGCTTGCACGTTTTTCCTTCATACCAATCATTCGCTTGCTCATCCCAAAAATCATATTCAGCACGTATAGGTTTGTGTTGTTCATCATAGAAATACTTTCCGTGCACGTCTTCGATAAGTTCCAAATCCTGGGGCGTCAAAGCGCGACGGCGAAGGCGTGTATACTGCGTGATGTATCCCTGATCATCGCGTGTATAGAGGTGGCGATAACTCACGATAGGATCACCGCCGCCTCTCGGATACTCGCGCATCTCCATCTTAATCAAATAATGGCGGTCATCATACGTGTAAAGCGTTTCCTCTGCCAAGTCACCTCCCGATTCATAGACTGATTCTTTCACCAAGCAGTTGGCATTGTCATAATCGTAGTGCATATCCTGCCCATAACAGTTTTTCATATCGGTCAAGCGATATTGATAGCGCGCAGGATCAGCGCAAAATTGTCGTTCAGCCATTGTTGATTGTGCGATGGCTTTGAAGCAAAAACTGCCAAGTATGATAAGCGGCAGTAGAAGTGCGGTCTTTTTCATAATGTTTTTTATTTGATACTTTTACGTGGCCCTTTCTCATGGGTCCAACGTGAGTTGTGTTTTATAATCTCTCGTGTTGCGACGGCAGAGGCGGGAGCGGAGAATAATCTCCGCTAATCCCCGGCCGCCACATTGAGAAAAAGGTATGGATTAAAATGATCTCAGCACACGATTTTTGCTTGATGCTGAGCAATTTTTACGATGTAATTACCGGACGCCAAATCAGTGAGATCGATGCGTTCGATGGCTTTATTCACCTGCTGCATCTTGACGCAGCGGCCGGATAAGTCGAAGATGCGCAGCATACTGCCCAATTCGGAAGCACCGAGCTTTATGCGCAGCCAGCTGCCTTCGACGCTAAGGGCGTCTCGCTCGGCATTATCGCCAAGCATCACGGTTTCCACAGCCGTTTTGTCTATCGATTCATAGACCATGCCAGCACCGGTCGTATCTTCCTGCCGGATGGCGTGCACATAGCTGTTTTCCGTAGGCGCAGCATACCACGTGATGGCATTGCGTAAGCCATAAAGCGTTTTGTCGACAATGTTTTTGCGCGGAATGAACGTCTTATCCAGCGTCTTGTCTTCGTAATAAGAGTAATTGAAGTAGTATCCGGGGCGCCCCGATTGGGTAATGTCGCCTGCGGCATTATAAGTGTACATCCAAACAATGTCGTTGGCACCCGGCTTAGAAAGTGTCAAACCGACAATCTTGCCTTGTTCGTTGTAGGTCAACTCTTCTTTTTCAAACAAGGCGTTTTCCACGGTTTTTGTCTGCGATTCAAGTTTACCATCTTCGGTATAAGTCAAATCGACTACAAGTCCTTCATACCACTCCTCCTTCTCGCCATCATAATACATATAAACGGCGTGCGTAGGTTGCTGTTTTTCATTATAAGTATAGCTTCCACGAATATCTTCGATCATTTCGTAGTCGGTTTCCTCCTGTGCCCTACGCTTCCAGCGATTATACCCGATGATGTAACCATTGGCATCGCGCGTATAGATCTGACGCAGGTCTACGACAGGCGTTCCGTCATCTTTCTGGCCTACGCATTCTTCATGCTGCTTCAAGTAATGATTGGCGTCGTATGTATACACATTCTGCTCAATCTCCACGCCGTCTTCTGAAAGTCCTACTTGACGAAGGAGACAGCCGAAGTTGTCATACTGAAATTGGAAATCTTGCCCGTAATCGCCTCGCACTTCGGCTATGCGGAAGTCATATTGTGCAGGCGAGGCTCGAAACAAGTTGGGCGCCGGCGGAATATCCGCCATGGCGGCCAATGGCAAACAGCACGAGGCCCATGCTGCGAGCATAATGCTTGTCTTTTTCATTGCGAAAAATTTAATTATAGATTGTTGTTGTATATGGTCGTAAAACCGAGTGCAAAGTTAGGGGGGCTTTCTCGGCTCAACAATACCTATTTTACGGTATTTTGTGAACGCAACTTTCTTCTTTCTATTTTCACAACTGATTTACGGCCCATCATCACCGACCCACCCTTACACTTGTTCTATTATATACCGACGACGAAATGTTTATTCTACATTCTCGCACACCGTTTAGGGGCGTAGCACGCATTTTTTCACGTGCGGATTGGGCTGGTCCTTCATCGCCTTTTGTTTGCATTTCGTTTGCTCCCACCAAACGATAGTATGCTCCCGGCAAACCATAGTTTGCTCCCACCAAACGATGGTTTGCTGCCGCCAAACGATAAAACGCCACAAATGCACAACTCACAAATGCCGACAATGAAAAAGAAGGGCGGTTGTTTGCACCTCAAAAACAAGGAATGCACTGTTTTTCATCGATTTGCCGAATCTTTTTCCACACATATATTCATCGAAATTCAAGGCAAGGCCTCACCAAAACAAGGCGGCAAAGGAGCGCAAAGAGCGCAACTTTCGTCCAACGGAGACCGTCTCGATCATACGTTAAAGCCGGCTGACGGAGGGCCTTAACTACGCGCCGCGCAAAGCGCCGGCCGAAAGCGCACAAGCACACAAGCGGCATTTACGGTGGAGGTCTGGAACGGCGGCTCAAGGCTTATTGGGCATCGCTTGATGCTGTTGCATCTAAAAAGAGGGTTGGGCGTCATAAGCCCGGAGTTTGTCACTTCCAATTTACGATTAAGCACCTTATATCCTAAAATTAGTTTTTCAATTTTTTGCCATCCTGCAAAATCCCCTCTTTTAGGTATTGTCGAAAATGCGTTGTGCCTCTACATTTGCACGCACTAATCAAGCGGAAAATGAAACTGCGTCCACACTCAATCGATTTCTTGCCACTCGACTTCAATGCAAGCCGAGACAAAAGGCCGCTGCACCGAGTTTATACCAAGACCGGGGCAACAAAAGGCGGGGCAGTCCGATTCATTTCCTTGCAACAAGCCTTCAATAAGCCGATGGGCGCAACGCAAACGGCGAAGTTGCTCCGCTCAAACCCCAAAATCGACAAGAAAAATCGCGCGACCGGCCTATTATATAGGATGCACGGCACTTCTAAAGCGTTCTTTTCAAATACCCTAAAAGAATATTCTACTTTATGAGTCTACAGCCATTACTCATATCAGCGCTATCGGCGCAGCAGGAAGCAACTTACCGACAAGGGCGCTTATCCAACGGATTGACTTACTATATCCGCCACAACGCAGCTGAACCGGGCTTGGCCAGCTTCTATTTGGCGCAACGCGTAGGCTCTATTTTGGAGATGCCACACCAGCGCGGCTTGGCGCATTTCCTCGAGCACATGGCTTTTAATGGGTCGACCCATTTTCGCGGCGAGGGGGCATCGCCCGGCTTGGTATCTTGGTGCGAAAGCGTCGGGATTAAGTTTGGCACAAACTTGAATGCCTGCACCGGCGTTGACCGCACGGTCTATCATATCTCGGCCGCTCCCGTGCGGCGTCAGGGCGTAACAGACACGTGCTTGTTGATCCTGCGAGATTGGTGCGATGGACTTTTACTCAAAGAGAAGGCTATCGACAAAGAACGCGGCGTCGTGCGTGAAGAATGGCGAACGAGGCGCACCGGAATGGCCGTGGCGCGAATGATGGAAGACGCTTTTCCTGTCATTTTCAAAGGCTCAAAATATGAAGATGCGATGCCGATCGGTCATTTGGACGTCATCAATAATTTTTCGCCCGATGCGTTGAGAGATTATTACAACAAATGGTACCGGCCGGACCTACAAGCGGTCGTCATTGTGGGAGATGTGGATGTAAATGCTATAGAAAACCAAATCAAACAGCTATTTGGTGACATCTCTCTGCCGCCCAATGCGCCCCAACGCCGATATTATCCCGTGGCTGACAACGAGCGTATGATTACGCACGTGATGCGTGACGCCGAACAGCCGATCGCATTGGCGCATCTCTATATGAAGCGCGACGCGAAGCCAACTTCGGCGCGATCTGACGAGCACTACCGGAAAGAAATCTATGAGAAAGACCTGATTTGCTTGATGCTTAACGAGCGTTTGTCGAAGCGGCAAAGCGAGGCGAAAGCGCCTTTTACCGCAGCATCAGTGAAAGATGGAAAATTTCTGATTGTTCAGACAAAGAATGCCTTTTCGCTAAGCGTTTCTTGCAAAGGTGATCAGGTTGAAGAAGGACTATCGGCGGCCGTAGGCTTGATTGAGCAGGCGCGGCAAAAGGGCTTCACGACCGAAGAACTGATGCGGGCGAAAGCCATCTTGCGCAACAAGGCCGAGCGCTGCGATAAACAGCGCGGACAATTGGCCAATCATCATTACGTAAAGCAATGTTTGGATCATTATCTTTATGGTGAACCGATACTTTCTGCGGCGAAAGAATTGCATTTACGGCGTAAGTTTGATGCGGAACTGACCTTGGCTGATGTAAATGCAGCCATTAAAGAATTGGTAACGGACCGCAATCAAGTATTGCTACTTTATGCACCCCAAAAGGCGGACTTCCGCGTACCCTCGACCGAACAGTTGGAGCGCTGTGTGCGTGCTGCGCAAGAGCAAACCTATCCGGCTTATCAGGAAAGTGCACGCCCGAAGATGCTACTCACGACTTTCCCGAAACCGGGCAAGATTTTGGCGGAATATGATCATACGAAAGCGGGCGTGCGCGTATTTAAGTTGAGCAATGGCATAAACGTCTACGTAAAACTTACGACTTTCGGCGCCGATCAAGTGAGTTTCAAACTCTTTGGCAAAGGCGGCAAGCAGCTCTTTCCCGATGAAGATGCGCCAAACTTAGCCTTGCTCAAAGGCGCAATGGAAGCCGGCGGATGGGGACAACTCTCAGCGACAGATTTACGCAGTTGGCTGGCAGGAAAGTCGATGCGAGTCGCGCCTTTTATCCATGAACGAACGCAGGGCGTTGAGGGTACGGCTTCGACAAAAGACTTAAGGGCGCTTTTTGAGTTGACTTATTTATATGTAACGCAGCCGCGCAAAGATCAGGTCGCTTACGAAGGTTTCAAAGAGCGGATGCAGTCGTTCTTGATCAATCGCGAAGCAAACCCAAACGTAACCTACAACGACTCAATTGCGACAGCGCGCTACGGAAACAACCCACGCACCGCACCAACTACGATGGAGACGTTAGAAAAAGCAGACTACGAGCGTATGCAAGCCATCTATCGCCAACTTTTCTGCGGGATGAATGACTGCAACGTGATTCTTGTGGGGAATATTGACTTACAAACTTTGCGTCCCTTGCTCTGTCGTTACGTGGCTTCTTTACCTGCGGCAACCGGCATCGGTACGCAACGAAGTGAGACTCTTCCGGCGGTGAGAGACGTGGACGAAACGTACATTTATCGGCGTCGGCAAGCTACGCCATACGCTTCTGTTTCAATCTTCTACGACTTTGAACTGCCCTATGAACCGCAGAGTAGCATAACGTTCAATGCTTTCAAGCACGTTCTTCAGATGATGTACACAGATACCATTCGCGAAAAATCGGGAGGTGCTTATCACGTCAGCGTAAATACAGAATTAGATAACTTGAAAACGCCTAATGCGCTCTTAAAAATCGCATTCTGCACGGACCCACAGCGCTATGAGGAGCTAATTCCTTTGGTCTACAAGCAGCTAAAACGCTTGGCGGAGCAAGGACCTGCACAAGAGTTGTTGCAAAAATCAAAGGAATTCTTGCTGAAAGCGCATCAACAGCAAGCGCGCTCTTGCCATTATTGGCTACACATCTTATATAATATAGTGTATAGCGGAGTAGATTTTGATGCTGACTATGAAAAGATGACGCAAGAGGTCTCTGCGCAGGACGTACAGCAACTTTGCAAGGCGCTACTGGCTCAAAAACGGCGCATAGAGGTAACGATGTTGCCGCTTGAAGCGAAAAATCGCGTCCGCCCTAAGACATCGTCAGCAACCCTTATTGATTAAACGGGCGCATCTACAAAGAAAGCCTTCCGCACTCTATGCTTGAGAGGCGGAAGGCTTTCTTTGTAGATAATGGTGGCTGATCATCAACTACTCATTACTACATCACTTCTTCACAAGCTCTTTGCCATTGACAACATATATACCCTTCGGCAGATCTTCTACCTCGCCGTTGAGTACGACAGCATGCTTTGATTCATCGAAAGTTGCTCCTGAGGGCTGCGTGATGTTATAATATTCCAGCATGAGTGAAGCGAAGTCGCAAATAGAACCATCTTTTCCCCCTGCCGTTACCGTAGCATTTCTGATAAGTAACTTTTCTTTTGAACCATTATATCCCGAAATTCTGTATTGTCCCTTGGCATTCACGATATAGTTGTTGATAGTGAAATCAGTTTCACTTGTGTAGATTCCACATTGTTCCTGACTATTTACATTGAACGTGCCACCGCCGCCAAACTTTCACCTATGATCCGAAAAATTCTCCTATA
>ERZ772960.345-NODE-345-length-43269-cov-6.546628_pt1 | contig 43269 bp, 42 predicted proteins | sample MGYA00580678_ERZ772960 | MGnify/ENA primary metagenome ERZ772960 (study PRJEB29015, sample SAMEA2737930) | human oral metagenome | biome: human oral; feature: human-associated habitat; material: dental | place: China | collected 2059 ... | reverse complement strand
GCAACCACCTTATGAGAACAACATACCCCGACGCTTGCGTCGGGGGTGTTGATTATCTGTCAAGTGAAAAATTTTATCAAAAAGCAGAAAACAAAAATGACTATATACATGAGGGATTATGGACGGGGACACAGATATTTTTAGGCTTCGTCGGTTTTTCCGGCGTCGTCACCGTCGTAAACGAAATTATGAACTACCGTTGCTCAAAGCCCGGCAAAGATAAAACGATGACGAAGCTGAAACGTATTTGGGCGCTGCCCGTAAAGAAAAGCGCGGAAAATAAAGCGGCACGCGAGCGGTTTAATAAATTGCTTGAGCATTAATTCTTTCGAAACAATAGTCCGAGCGCGACGAGTAAATCGAGTTTTTCGGGAGCGACGGACGGGAGTTTATCGTCGAGGCGTTTATGAACGGCTTTAACGAGAAGCCATACGAGGTAGTAAAAGCCTAAAACGGCGCCGATTATCACGGCAAGAATAAGTAAAGCGATCATTGCACACCGCGTTTTTTAAGCGAGCGCTTTATAAAAGGAGAAAGTAAAATTGAAACAATTTTACCGATAAAACCGCCGATACATGCGCCTATAATACCGGCAACGAGAAGATACAAGATGGCAAGAAACAAAACCATATTATCACCCTCGTCTATAGTATCAGTATAAAATGCGTTTTGGAGATGGGGGGAATTGAACCCCCGTCCGGGTACGTAAAACAGGTACATCTACAGGTGTAGCTGTGCGAGGTGATTGTCGGGAGCGTTTAACGGCACAGCAGGTGTCCGCTCCGTATTCCGATAGATGTCCTGCGCGCATATCGGACAGTGCGCGCAGCAAGCCCCGTTTTACGACGGAAATCCCGCCAGCTCGGAGCGGCGCGGACGGGTTTCCGGCTCTTTAAGTCGCCGCTTACGCAGCAAGAGCTAACTGTTCGTCTTCAGACACGAAGTCTTCTTCACGTTTGGCAGTTATGTTTTTTTGCGTTTTCAAAGGAAACGCGGCCTTACCTGCAGTACAAGCTTTCCCATATCCGTCGAAACCGGTGCACCCCCGATCTGCGGAATCGTTTTAAAGATACTCATGCTGAGTGATTTTGTCAAGCGTATTTTCGATTTTTATCGATTTTTTTTCAGATTTTATCCGCGTATCTTTTTTGTATACATGTAAAAAGATCCCGAATCGAGCGCCTTGCCGAACGCATAAAAAAATATTATTATTTTGACGAAACTCCGGTGTATGACAAAGCGCAATAAAAACGGCGCTCATGCATCCGGCTATGAAGGGATACTTTTATAATGAAAGCACTGATTCAACGCGTAAGTTCCGCATCGGTATCGGTAGACGGTGAGTGCTGCGCTTCCATTTCTCGCGGCTTTCTCGTTTTTTTAGGCATTACGCACGGAGACACAAAAGCGGACGCTGAAAAGATCGCGGAAAAAATCCGTAAGCTTCGCATTTTTGAAGACGAAAACGGAAAGACGAATTTATCGATCGAAGACGTTGCGGGCGAACTTTTGGTCGTATCGCAGTTTACGCTGTATGCGGACTGCAGGGGCGGCAATCGGCCCGGCTTTGAAAACGCCGCCGAACCTTCTTATGCCAAAAACATATATGAATATTTTTTATCGTACTGTGAGAGCCGATTCCGCTCTGTCGGTCACGGTATTTTCGGTGCCGATATGAAAGTTTCGCTCGTCAACGACGGTCCCTTTACGATTATGCTTGAAACCGTTTGAAACTATCCGACATATTGTTCCGACTCATCATTTTGATAATTTTATCGGATGTTTTATACGCGATTGACTTTTCTTTATTCCAGTACTAGAATACTAAGCATGGATATATCATTGACGGAGCTGCTGCTGCTCGGCATTTTAGCCGAAAAACCGCAGCACGGTTATCACATCGAACATCTCATCGAAGAGCGGGGCATGCGGAAGTGGACTGAAGTCGGCTTTTCTTCAATTTATTACGTTTTGGATCGACTTGAAAAAAAAGGTTTGGCGGCCGGCGCTCATACGGCGGGCAAAGCGCAAAAGCGTTATTCCATAACCGATAAAGGTATGACGGTTCTGAAAGAAGAAACGAAAAAACGAATCGAAAAGCGGCGGCCTTCGAATATGCACTTTATGACGGGATTGGCCGGAAGCTGGCTGCTGGAATCTTCGGAACTCATCGACGCTTTTAAAAATCGGCGGAACGAAATAAAAAAAGATTTGCAAGCGCTGCAAAAAAAGATTACGGAAAATAAAAATGCGCCGCGCTCTGCACGCGAGCTGTTCTCTTTGAGCGAAGCGTTGTTGAAAACCGAAGCGGATTGGATAAGCGCGGAATTGAGGAGGATAAAAAAATGAACGTATCGGTAAAACCTTTTATCGGACAGCACTGCGAAACTACGGCGACGGGAACTTTGCTGCATCAGTTGGGGATCGAGCTTTCAGAACCGATGCTGTTCGGGATCGGCGAAGGTTTAAACTTTATTATATGGAACATGAAAACGATGGCATTTCCGTTTATGGGCGGCCGCATCAAGCCCGACGTGCTCACTGCGAATATCGCAAAAAATCTCGGATTGAAACTTACGGTACGGGAAACGAGTTCGCATAAAAAAGCGTGGGAAGGAGTTAAAGCGCTGTTGGATGCCGGCAAAGCGGTCGGCTTAAAGCTCGATTGCTATCACCTTGAATATTTTTCGCATCCGATACATTTTGCGGGACACTACGTCGCCATTATCGGTTATGACGATAAAAATGCGTTTTTAATCGATACGAAACAGCAGGGTACTTCTTCGGTGACGTCGCTGGAAAGTTTGGAAGCGGCTCGGAGTGAAAAAGGAGCGATGTCGTCGAAAAATCTGTATTATACGATCGAAAAAGAAAAATGCATTCCGTTCAAAAAAGCCGTCGTCAAAGCGATCCGCGGTAATGCGGCGGCGTATCTTTCTCCTCCGATTAAAAATCTTTCGTACAGGGGCATTGAAAAAGCGAGCGGCGAAATCATACGATGGTTCGACGGCTCCGGAGATGTTAAAACGGAATTCGCCGTGAGCGCGATGTTGATGGAAAAAGCGGGAACCGGCGGAGCTCTGTTTCGAAATCTTTACCGCGATTTTTTAGCCGAAGCTTATCGCTTGACGAAAAACGATGCGATCGAAAAAGCACATAAAGCCTTTACGGATATTGCGAAAGATTGGTCACGCGTCATCGCGCTTTTTGAAAACGTCGGAAAAACCGGTGAAAGACGGTACGTGCTGCAAGCGTCGGAACTCCTGCGAAGTCTCGCAGAAAAGGAAAAAGGAGCGATGCAGCTGCTCAAAACCGTTTGACAGCAAAAGGAGATGCCGTAAGCGGATGCGGGAAATTGTACTGCAGAGCTGATCGAAACCGTCCGGCCGATGAAAACCATGCAATTAAAAATTGATTTCCGCAGCGAATGCAATACGGGCAATGCGTGCATAAGTCTACGTACCCTTGAAGTCGCGCGGTGAATTCTATTATACTGACAAAAGATACAGAAAGTTCAATTTAATTTTTGAGGCTTTTGTCAATGAAAGAAAATTGCATCGACTGCATTTTGCGTACTGATACCGACATAACGCCCGAACAGCTTTTTTTTATGACGCGTTATGTTCCCTATCGCGTCGTAAAAATGATGGGCGAATCGCCATGCTGCTTTTTCGAACGGACGATAGAAAAATTCCAGGGCGTCATGGTATACCTCGATATCATCGGATTTACGAAAATCGTCGACGGCTATATGAAAACCGGCCGCGACGTTGCGGATCTTACGAATACGTTGTCAGATTATTATTCGGTCGTTATAGAAACCGTCCGCGGGTTCGGCGGTTCCGTGTTCCAGTTTGCAGGCGATTCTATCCTCATCTGTTTCGAAAGATTGAAAGACGAAAACGATGAAAACAATTTACGCCGTGCGCTTGCGGCGATGATCCTTATCCTCGAGTTGAGCAACAATTACAATACGGTTTCCGAAGAATTCGTTCATTTTAAGCTGCGCCCGAAAATCGGCATGGGGCGGGGGGAAATCTTTCAGATATTTCTCGGCGATACGGAATATTCGATGACGCCGGTGCTTACCGGGGCGGCCGTCATCCAAGCGATAAAAATGGAAGAAGCGTGTACGACGCAGGAGATCGTCGTGAGTATTCCCGTGTGGGATCTTGCGTGTCAAATAGGGCTCGAACGCTACTTTGCCGAACAGGAAGGTTTTTATCATCTTACCGATATCCCGGAAGATTTTGCCGCTTCGGTCGAACGTCCCGAATACATCGACGTGGAAACATGGTTTACAAATCCGCGTTTTTACAATCGTCTGTATTCGTTTATCAATCCCGTTATCTTCAGCCGGATAAAAAACAATGTGCAGGGCTTTGACGGCGAATACCGCAACGTAACGTGCTGCATGGTTCGCTTCGACGGAGTTTTCGGACAGGTCGTCAGCGAAGCGTCGATTGCCGAAGGTTATGAAAGTCTTAATAAAATTTATAAAGATCTGCAGGATATCGCGAATCGGTTTACCGGTTATTGCGGAAAGCCCGATTTGAGCGACAAGGGTATCGTGTTTCCCGTCTTTTTCGGTATGCCCGTTGCAATCGAAAACAAAGAACGCATGGCGTTGCTGTTTGCGTATAAGCTGATCGAAGAAGAGGAAAAGGCGGGCGGTAAAATTATCGTAAACGTCGGTATTTCCACGGGCGTCGTCTATGCCGGAGAATTCGGTGCGAATATGCGCAAAGATTTTACGATCGTCGGCAACGCGATCAACTTTGCCGCGCGCCTCATGATGAACGCGACGAACCACGGAAGTTTTACCGTCTTTATCGATGAAGCGACAAAGGCGGAAACCGATGCGATGAGCGAAACGGAAACGATGCCCGGCATCATGCTCAAAGGTTTTTCCGAAATGCAAACCGTATACCATCTTTTGTCGATCAAAAGAGATATCGAAAAAGTACGCCATAAAACGGAGCTGTTCGGAAGGAGCGGCGAACTTTCGGCTCTTCGGGCATTGTATGAAAAAACCAGACAGGGAGAGCTGTGTTTTGCTCCTATTGTCGGCGATATCGGTTTGGGAAAGTCTTACCTTGTACAGGATTTCATTTCGGATATTATGGCATCATACACGGATACCGTCATCATGTACGGCAGAGCATATTCGTACGAAGGTTCGACCCCGTTTTTTTTGTGGAACGACATCATAAAGCGCGTCGTCGGCATAACCGATTCGATGCAGGGCGAAATGCTTTTGCTGCACGTCGTTAACAAATTTGTACGCGAGCTTCCGGCTTATAAAAATTGGGTGTCGTATTTTCTGTCGGTACTCGGCTACGGTTTCGCGGAAAATCCGGTAACCGCGCGCCTTGATGCGGCGGCAAAGCAGCAGCAGTTTTTTCTTCTCGTATATACGCTGCTCGTAAACTATGCGGAAAATCATCCGCTCGTCATCGTTCTTGAAAATCTGCAATGGGCGGACAATCTTTCGCTGCACTTGCTTTCGTATATTTTCCGACAATCTAAGAACGTACCGATTCTCATCATACCCGTTTCGCGTGAATCGAAAAAGATAAAGCGGATTTTTTCCCTGAACAATATTAAAGTGATGCGTCTTGCGCCTTTAAACGATACCGCCGCTTCTCGGCTTACGGCAAAGCTTTTAAATTTCGAAACTCCCGATAAACTGCTTTCGGCGAAAATAGTTGCTCTGTCCGGCGGCAATCCGCTGTATATCCAAAGCATTGTCGAAAGTCTCATTTCGAATAAAAAAATTGTTAAAAATGATGCAGGCTATTATTATCCCGTCAAGCCTATCGATGATATAAAGATTCCGTATACGATCGAAAATCTTATCGTCGTACAGCTCAATGCGCTTTCGTATGAATCGCAGGTTATCTGCAAAAATGCTTCCGCTATCGGCAGAACGTTTTCGCTTTCCGCGCTTGAAGCGCTTATGTCCGAAACGATTTCTTCGGAAGTTCTCGATCGCGCGCTTACCGAACTTGAAGAGAGCGGCTTTATCATTTGCGACAATGCAAAGCGGACGCTCTTTACGTTTAAAGATGTGATGGTGCGCGATGTCCTCTATAGAACGATTATCGAGTCTACGCGGAAAAGTTTGAATATCGCGATGATCAATTATCTTGAAGAAAAATATAAAGACAATATTCGATCTGCTGTGGACAAATTGCTGTACTATGCGGAGCAGGCGAAAGATACCGATGCGATTGCAAAGTATACGAACCTTGCTGCGGAGAGCGAATGCAATGCGTGAAATCATTTTTGTTAATCCCGTTTTAAAAGATACGGTGTGGGGCGGAAAGCGCCTCGCCGAATACGGTTATGAACTTCCGAGCGATCATGTCGGAGAAGCGTGGGCAATCAGCGCGCATCCGAACGGCGACTGTACGATTTCGGGCGGCACTTTCGCCGGTATGCACCTCTCCGAGCTTTGGAAAAATCATCGCGAGCTTTTCGGCGGATCGGCGGGAGAGCGTTTTCCGCTTTTGACGAAGATTATCGATGCGGAACGCGACCTGTCCATCCAAGTGCATCCCGACGATGCGTACGCAAAGATACACGAAAACGGCTCTCTCGGTAAAACCGAATGTTGGTATATTCTCGATGCCGCGCCCGGTGCGAAGATCGTCATAGGGCACAATGCGAAAGACCGCGGCGAAGTGCGCGATATGATCGAACAAAAGCGCTGGAACGAGTTTATCCGCGAAGTGCCGGTGCGCAAAGGCGATTTTCTCTTTATTGCGCCGGGAACGGTTCACGCGATAAAGGGCGGCACGCTTTTGCTTGAAACGCAGCAAAACAGCGACGTCACTTACCGCGTCTACGATTACGATAGGCCGGGAAGCGACGGAAAACCCCGCGCGCTTCACATTGCCGAGAGCATCGATGTTATAAAGGCGCCGTTTGAAGAGAGCTTGCCGCAAAAGAATCCTCATAAAACTATCAATAAAAATCTCGACGAACTCGTAAGCTGTCAGTATTTTTCAGTGTGGACGCTCGACGTGCACGGGAGGGCGGAAATCGTGCAGGATCAAAAGTTTATGCTCGCATCTGTCGTCGAAGGCGCAGGGATTGTTGACGGAAGGGCGATTCGGAAGGGGAGTCACTTTATGCTTCCGTATGAATACGGGCGGGCGGTCTTCGAAGGCGATATGCAGCTCGTCATATCCGCAGTGTAAGCGCGGCGGGGCCTTGATTGACGGCGTTCGATACGGAAAGCGCGACGGGGGCGGCAGTGTCCGCGGCGGATGCCGCGCGTAACAATGCAAACACCGGCGATGGAAAAGCAGAATGCGCTCGAGCCGATGAAGAGCGCTTTTCGCGGACGAAGATGCTCATCGGAGAAGACGGCGTCGAAACGCTGCAAAAAAGCCGCGTCATCGTGTTCGGCATCGGAGGCGTGGGCGGCTTTGTCGTCGAAGCGCTTTCGCGCGCGGGTATCGGTTCGCTCGATATCGTCGATAACGATACCGTTTCAGCTTCGAACATAAACCGGCAGATATACGCGCTCGACAGCACGGTCGGCGCGTATAAAGTCGATGTCGCCGCTTCGCGCATCCGCGACATCAATCCCGAATGCGACGTAACGGCTCATCGCTGTTTTTTTCTTCCCGATACGAAAGATCGATTCGATTTTTCCCGCTGGGATTACGTCGTCGATGCCGTCGATACCGTTGCGGCAAAAATAGAAATCATTAAAAGAGCGAAAGACGCGGGGACGCGCGTTATAAGCTGTATGGGTACGGGAAACAAACTCGACGCATCGCGCTTCCGCATTGCCGATATAGCCGAGACGAGCGTGTGTCCGCTTGCGCGCGTCGTGCGGCGGGAATTGAAAAAGAAAGGCATAGAAAAAGTTCCGGTGCTGTATTCGACGGAGCTGCCGTCCGTCAGCGGAAAGGTACCCGCAAGCATTTCATTCGTACCTGCGGCTGCGGGGCTTTTGATCGCGCAAAAGGTCGTGTGCGATTTGCTCGGCCAAACTCAGGGTTGTTGATATTATTAATAATTAATAAATTGAAAAGGAGTGCGCTTTCGACAATGACGGCGGCCGCCGTGTCGTAAAGGGTCTGCTTTCGACGGTGCTTTTACACCGTCAGCCTACGCCCGCGCGGAGCGGTGCCGAAGGCAGACGCCGGAGCGAGCGCAAGCGAGGGACGCGGCCGAGCGTGAGCGAGCCGCGGAGGGCGGGTTCTTCCGACCGCGTCGTCCCGATTTTTATTTTATTAATCCGGCTGAGGATGCCGCAACGGTGACTTTTCCCGATTTGATCGCTTCGAAGGCTTCGGTCGCGCGCTTTTGCGCTTCCGCCGAGAGGTTCGGGTTTTTCAAGGGGATGCCGACGCCGTCGTTGTTCGCCGTAAACTCGAGTTCTTTGCCGCCGGGGAATTGACCTGAGAGTTCGGCTTTGATCATGTCGTACGAAGCGCGGTCGAGGAATTTCATAGCGGATGTGAGTACGACGCTCTTTCCGTTCGGCATGAGACCGTCGTTGTATTGATCGACGTCGACGCCGACGACCCATACGTCTTTGCCGGTAGAGCGCCTCGTTTTCGCTTCGCTGATGACGCCGACGCCGACACCGCCTGCCGCCGCATGGATGACTTTGACGCCTTTATCGAACATGGAAGCTGCGAGCTGTTGGCCTGCCGCGACGTCGCTGAAAGTTCCCTGATAGATGACGTTTTCGGCTTTGATCGTTATCTTCGTACCGAAGTTCGCATTCGCGTATTTGATGCCCTGCTGCCATCCCCAGTTGAATTTTTGAACGGCGGGGATTTCCATACCGCCGATAAAGCCGAAGCTGCCTTCTTTGACCTGCACTGCGGCCGCGACGCCCGCGATAAAGGCCGACTGCTGTTCGAGCCACGAAATGGCTGCGACGTTCGGCGCCGTTTTGTATACCGAATAATCGGCGTTGTGCGGTTTTCCGTCGAGGATGACGAATTTGACTTTCGGGTATTTGTCCTGCGCTGCGAAAACGGCGGTTTCGAATTTGAAGCCCGGGCAGACGATCAGCTGATAGCCCGCATCCGCGAGGTTTCCGATCTCTTTGAGATAGTCGGCTTCCGTCGTTCCCGCAGGCTTGAGATATTTGCATTCGATGCCCATATCTTTTTGAGCGCGGAGAATGCCTTCCCACGTGCCTTGGTTGAATGATTTGTCGTCGATGGTTCCGGCATCGGTTACCATGCCGACGCGGAGCGATTTTTTTCCGGCTGCCGAAGAATCGGCGTCTCCCATTGCAAAGACTGCACCGGCTGCGAGCAGTGCGCACAAAATTGCGATTGTTTTTTTCATAGTGTTCTCCTATATTTTCTTGCGGGCAAATACTAATTGGTTCAATTTCGAGTTTTCTAAAACTCGAAATTTTCCATCAGTTTCGTGTAATGCAGGAATGTTGAGTTTTGAAAACGAATAAAAGTGTGCGAAGGCGAGGTTCCGGCCGCGTGCCGTTTCGAGCGTTAAGCTTGCGGAAGCCTACTCTAAAAGCTCGACCGCGGCTAAGTGGACGGGTTCTCGCCGAAAGCATAGCTTTATTCACGTATACTTTCAAAACTCGACATTCTACCTAATAAATTTGCCGGAACGCCGAAATCCTGCGCGTCTCCGGCATTTTCAATTAGTCGAAATTTCGAAAAAATCGCTAAAGGCGAGTTTTTCGAGATGTCTTATCGCAACAGCGGAGGAACTATGAACGGCGATGTTATGCTTTCTATGAAAAATATTTCCATAACATTTCCGGGCGTAAAAGCGCTTCAGCATGTCGATTTCACGCTGCGCCGCGGAGAAATACACGCGCTGATGGGAGAAAACGGCGCCGGAAAAAGTACGCTTATCAAAGTTCTCACCGGAGTACATACGCGGGACGAAGGGACGATACTGCTCGACGGTAAAGAGATCGACAACCGTTCGCCCGAAGAAGCGCTGCAAAACGGCATCAGTACCGTATATCAGGAAGTAAATCTTTGTCCGAATCTTTCCGTTGCCGAAAATATTTTCGTCGGCCATCAGCCGAAAAAACATTTTGCCATCGATTGGAAAAAGATGAACGAGACGGCAAAAGAAATTCTCGGTAATGTCGGACTTTCGCATATCGATGTAACGCGCGCGCTCGGCAAATACTCCGTTGCGATCCAGCAGATGATCGCCATCGCGCGCGCGGTCAACTTCAACTGCAAAGTGCTCATCCTCGACGAGCCGACGAGTTCGCTCGACGATCGTGAAGTCGCAAATCTCTTTGCGGTTATGAAAAAATTAAAATCGCAGGGAACGGGTATCGTGTTCGTTACGCACTTTCTCGAACAAGTATACGAAGTGTGCGACAGAATTACCGTGCTTCGAAACGGAGAGCTCGAAGGCGAATTTCCTATCGGCGAACTGCCGCGTGTCAAACTCGTTGCGACGATGCTCGGCCACGAATTCGACGAGCTCGCGTCCATCCGCAGCAATACGCAGGGCGGCGATCGTTCCGATCACGCAGCGGAAGTCGTTCGTGCGGTCGGACTTTCTCACACGGGTACGATAAAGCCGTTCGATATCGCTATCAAGCAGGGTGAAGTCGTCGGGCTGACGGGATTGCTCGGCTCCGGCCGCTCGGAGCTTGCGCGCACCCTGTACGGTGCGGACAAAGTCGATACCGGTACGCTGTTTTTCAAAAACGAAAAACTCAAAGCTTCGGAACCGATCGACTCCATGCGCGTGGGAATGGCGTTTTTGCCGGAAGACCGCAAAGATGAAAGCATCATCGCCGATCTGTCGGTGCGAGAAAATTTAATAATCGCGCTGCAGGCTAAAACCGGCGTTTTCAAACTGCTGCCGGCGGCGAAGCAAAACGAACTTGCCGAACGGTACATCAAAGCGCTCAATATTAAAACGCCGTCGCCGGAAACGCTCGTTCGTCAGCTGTCGGGCGGAAATCAGCAAAAGGTGATCATCGGGCGATGGCTTATAACGCATCCCGATTTTTTGATTCTCGACGAACCGACGCGCGGCATCGATGTCGGAACAAAAACGGAAATTCAAAAGCTCATCGTGCAGCTTGCAGGGCAAGGCATGACTATTATGTTTATCAGTTCCGAAATCGACGAAATGCTCCGTACGGTGAACCGTCTGTGTGTACTCCGCGACGGAAAAAAAGTCGGCGAACTCGAAAACGACGACCTCACGCAGCACGACGTTATGGCGGCGATAGCCGGAGGAGAAAACAATGGCAACGAATAAATCGCTGCGGCAATCGTTAACGCGCAATCCTCTGCTGCTGCCGGTCGCCGCGCTTATCATCATGCTTTGCGTAAACGTAATCATCACGCCGTCGTTTTTTAAAATATCCATTCAAAACGGTGTGCTGTACGGCTATACGATCGATATCTTAAACCGTGCGTGCGAATTGGTCATTTTGTCGATCGGCATGACGCTCGCCGTCGCTTCTTCGCGCGGTACGGATATCTCCGTAGGTGCGGTCGAAGCGGTCGCGGCCGCAGTCTGCGTCCGCCTGCTCGGTTCAAGCTACGACGCGTATGCCGTCCCTTTCGCATTCGCGGCGGTGATGTGTCTGATTGCAGGCGTCGCGTGCGGCGCGTTCAACGGGTTTCTCGTGGCTCGCCTTCGTATACAACCGATGATCGCCACACTTATCCTGTTTACCGCAGGGCGCGGCATCGCGCAGTTGTTGAGCGCGCGGGAGATCAACGGCGTCATGGTGCCCGGTCAAATTCTCTACGTGCGCATGGAATCGTTTAAATACATCGGGGGTTTTATTCCGGGCGTCGTCATTCCCACGCCCGTTTTTATCGCTGCCGCCTTCGTCATCGCGACAACGCTGCTGCTCAGAAAAACCGCGCTCGGCATGTATATTGAAACGGTCGGCATAAATCCGAAAGCGGGCAGGCTCGTCGGCATCAATTCGACGCTCGTCATCTTTTTTTGCTATGTGTTTTGCGGACTCGCATCGGGCCTCGCAGGCCTCATCTCGTCGAGCCGCATCTATTCGAGCGATGCAAACAATATCGGACTCTACATGGAGCTTGATGCGATCCTCGCGGTAGCCCTCGGCGGCAACAGTCTCGGCGGCGGTAAATTCAATCTTGCCGGTTCCGTCATCGGCGCGATTACGATTCAAGCGCTCACGACGGGACTCTATGCCGTGGGCGTTTCGGCGGATCAGCTTCCCGTATATAAAGCGATCGTCGTCGTTCTCATCGTGACGCTGCAGTCGGAGGAGTTCAAACGGATCCGTGCGGTGTATAAGCTGAAGCGCAGATATGCCCGCAGCGCAACGATGGAGGCATCACAATGAAAACTCAGCTGTTCAAACGAAAACTCGACGGCAGCAATTTTTTGCTCTTCGTCACGATCGTTCTGTTCGTCATAATGTATATCGCAGGCTGCATCATCTTTGCCGATGCGGGTTTCGGTAAATTTCAAACGTTTTGCAATATGCTTATCGACAATGCAGGATTGATAATCGCCGCTTCAGGTATGACGATCATCATGATCACCGGCGGCATCGATATTTCCATCGGTTCGGTCGTCGGCCTTGTGTGTATGATGCTCGCGTATTCCATGCAAAACATGGGGATGAATGCGTGGGCTGCGATTTTTTTCGTGCTGCTGTTCGGTGTCGTATTCGGAGCGGTTCAGGGGTTTCTCGTCGCCTATATGAAGCTGCAGCCCTTTATCATCACGCTCGCGGGAATGTTTTTTTGCCGCGGACTGACGGCGATCATCAGCGTCAACCAAATCGCCATCACCGAAAACCAAACCTTTCTCGCCATCGCGAATAAAGATATCCATCTGCTTATCGGCGCCACGGTAAACAGACGCGGTGTAAAGATGTATCCGTTTATCCATCCGAGCGTTATCATCGCGCTCGCCGCAATGGCCGTCATCTGGTACGTTTGCAAGTATACGAAATTCGGACGCAATCTTTTTGCGGTCGGCGGCAACGAACAGTCGGCTCTGCTCATGGGTATCAATGTGCGCAAAACGAAATTCCTCGCGTATATGCTCAACGGATTCCTCGCCTCTCTTGCGGGATTCGTCTTTTGTCTCAACACGACGAGCGGTTTCGTCGAACAGGCGCGCGGCTTTGAAATGGATGCCATCGCATCGGCGGTTATCGGCGGTACGATGCTCACCGGCGGCGTCGGCACCGTTATCGGAACCTTTTTCGGCGTGCTCATCAAAGCGACGATCGAAACCTATATCCGGTGCAACGGAACGCTTTCGTCGTGGTGGAATAAAATCGTGCTGTCCGCACTGCTCTGTTTTTTCATCGTGTTGCAGAGCGTATTTATCATGATGAAAAATCAAAAGCGGCAGTAAGTGCAAATGCGCGCATCGGCGCGTTCGGTATGTCCGCATCGTTTGTATTTGCAGCCGTTACGGTGTATAATGCGCTATACGGAAAGTATTATGCGTAACATAGGCCTTTGTATCGGAGCCGCGTTTTTGTGTGCGCTCTCCGGCTGTACAAAAAAAGCAAACGAAGAGCGGACGCAAAGCAGTATCATACTCGGATTTTCGCAGATCGGCGCGGAAAGCGCATGGCGCACGTTCAATACAAAATCGATGCGCCTTGCCGCCGAACGCTCAGGTATCCGGCTCCTGTATGAAAATGCCGAACAAAAGCAGGAAAATCAAATCAAAGCGATCCGTTCGTTTATAGTTTATCAAGTCGATGTCATCGTTTTCGTTCCGATCGTGCAGGACGGCTGGGACAATGTATTGCGCGAAGCGAAAGATGCGGGTATTCCCGTCATCGTGTACGACAGAAAGCTCACCGTGTCGAACGAAGACCTCTATGCCGGATACATCGGAACGGACAGCGTCGAAGAAGGGCGCGCCGCCGCGCGTTTTTTGCTCGGTAAATTTAAAAACAAGGGCGGCCCGTTCAATATCCTCGAAATACGCGGTACCGACGGGTCATCCGCATCGGACGGCCGCTCAAGCGGCTTTCGGGAAGTGCTCGGGGACGATGACCGCTTTTCGATCGTATACAGCGAAAGCGGAGACTTTATCCGGTCGCGGGGAAAAGAGATCGCAAAGACGATTTTAGCGGCGAACGGCTCCCTTTCGATAGACGGAAAACCGATCGATATAATCGTCTCCAACAACGACGGGATGACGCTCGGTTTTTTGGACGTGCTCCGCGAACACGGAATCCGAACGGGAAAGGACATCGTCGTCGTAAGCTACGACGCGGAACAGGAAGCGCTCGATAGGCTGAGGGCGGGAGAGATCAACTGTGTCGTCGAATGCAATCCCGACAGCGGTGAGCGTGTTATGGAACTCGTCAAACTTTTGGCGGCGGGAAAATCCATTCCGCGTCGTACCGATATACCCGAGCGGGTGTTTACTGAAAACGACAATCTCGATGATGTGCCGCCGCGAGGTTATTGATATACGATCATGCAAAAAACGAACAGCATAAAAAAGCGCTTGAGCTTTTCCTATATCTTCATCATCGTCCTCATGATCATACCGACGGCTTATTCCATAATTGCGCAGCGCATGTACACGCTGCAGTACGATAAAATCATTACCAACGTGAGCCGTGCGAACAGGCTGAGCCAAATCGTCAAAACCGAAATTTCCGACGAAATATGGGACATCGTTGCGGGAAAAGTCGATTTTGCCGAAGGACGGCAATACGTCATACTCGAACGCATACGGTCGGGCATCGCCGAGATAGCGCGCTCGACGATACGCGATGACAACCGGCAGCTGCTTGTCGTCGTTTCGCGGGCGGAAAAAACGCTTGAAAATTATGTCGATATGCTCGGCAGGCAAATCGGCTCGGGCACAACGGTCGCCGAAAACGAAAAGACGATGGATGAAATACGCGGCGTATCATCGCTCATCTACGACATTTTGCAGGATTACATCGTTGCGGAAATCGAATCGTCGACGAATACGAACGAAAGTTTAAAACACTCGTCGATCACGCTTATGTATATACAGATCGGCATCATAATAATTATTATTATGATTTCCGTGTACGCGTTCACTTCGGTATCGGAAAACATACGGCGTCCGATCCACGACATGGAAATACTGTCGTCGCGCATCGCGAACGGAGACTTGAGCGCGCGTGCGGAAAAGCCCTATGTAGAAGAGCTCGACAACCTTGCGCTCAATCTTAACATCATGGCGGGAAAGATAACCGACCTCATCGATGAAAATATTAAAGAGCAGCAAAATCTGCAAAAGGCGGAAATGAAAACGCTGCAGGCGCAGATTACACCGCACTTTTTATACAATACATTCGATACGATTATCTGGCTCGCCGAATCGGAAAAAAAAGACGCCGTCATAAAAATAACGCGCGCATTTTCCGATTTTTTTCGAATTTCGCTGAGCAAGGGACACGAGTGGATAACGATCGCGCAGGAGCTCGATCACGTGCGGAATTACCTGACGATCCAGCGTATCCGCTATGCCGACATCCTCGACTATACGCTCGACGCCGACGAAGGGATCGGCGACATCCCCGTCCTTAAATTGGTTTTGCAGCCGCTCGTCGAAAACGCGATCTATCACGGTATCAAAAATAAACGAGGGCGGGGGATTATCTCCGTAACGGCAAAAAAAACTGCGGCAGCGGACGGCGGCGATACGCGCATACGATTTACCGTCGAAGATAACGGCATAGGATTTACGGAAGAGCGGCTTAAAATCATCCGCGATGAGTTGCTGCAAACGTCTCCTGCGGAAAACCTGCACACATACGGTCTGTACAATGTGAACAAGCGCCTCAATCTGTATTACGATACGTCGGTGTCGCTTTCGATAACGAGCGAACGCGGCAAAGGGACGCGCGTTTCGTTTACGGTGCCCGTCGAAACGTACGGGAGCGGGGGATAATATGTACAGCGTTTTTATCGTCGATGATGAAATGATCGTCCGCGAAGGTCTCCGTACAAAAATCGATTGGGAAAAGTCGCGCTTTTCGTTTGCCGGCGAAGCGGGCGACGGAGAAATCGCGCTTTCGATGATACAGGATATAAAGCCGGACATCCTCATCACCGATATCAAAATGCCGTTTATGGACGGGCTCGAACTCGCGCAGGCGGTAAAAAAATTGCAGCCGAAAATATCGATCATCATCCTGTCCGGACACGACGAATTCGATTACGCAAAAAAAGCGATTTCGATCGGTGTGGAAGATTATATTTTAAAACCGTTTACGCTCGACGAAATTCTTCGCTGCTTAAACCGCGTTGCCGAAAAGCTCGACCTGGAGCGCCGGCAATTTACCGACATCTCGCGGATGAAAGCGGAACTCGAATCGAATATCGTGCTCGCTCGCGAAAAGCTTTGTTCGGATATCGTACTCGGCGCACTCGATACGCATACGGCCATCCAAAAAGCGGAAGCGCTCGGCATCAATCTCGTCGCGCGCTTTTATATCGTAAGCGTCAGCACGATCGCAAGCGCGGACGATACGGTCGATGCGTTGATCGCCGCAAAATCGATTGTCCTGTCGGTAAGCGCAAGCATGCCCGACAGCATCGGATTTTTTATCGCGCCCGATACCTTCGTTTCGATCATCAAAAGCGGCGCAAAAGAATCGTGCGAAGAGGCGGCGTTCAACATCGCCGACACGATCCGGCATGAAATCGCAAAAAACACGGCGTGTACGGTTATCACCGCGATCGGTTCGGTCGCCGAACACATATCGCACATCGTCAATTCGTTTCAAGACGCATCGTCGATTTTAAAACGCTGCCGCATTTCGGACAAAAATAAAATAATAAGTGCGGGCGATATCGACGCATCGCAAAATAATTCCATCGTGCTGCAGGAAAACGATCCGCTGGTCGAACGCCTCAATTATGCCGACGAAAGCGAAATCGATCAAATCATACGGGAATACATAGCGCTGCTCGGCGACAATCGGGAGCGCTTTTCGATCATCGCATCCTATCTTCTCGTCGACGTGATCATGGCGGTGTCGAAGATAATCGAACAGTTCGGCGGAAACATTCAAAGCGTTATGCCGGAAATCCTCACGCATGCGTTTATCGATGCCGCCGTGCAGAACGAAAAAACCTTTATCGCGGAAATCGAAAAAGTGCTCGCTTCCGTGCTGCGCTACCGCAACGAGCACGTACGCGGACACTACGCCGACGTCATCCTGCGCGCAAAAAAATATATCGACGCGAATTTTGCAGACCCCGACATTTGCCTGCGTTCGGTTGCGGACGCGGTGCATTTCAGTCCGAATCATTTCAGCACGATATTTTCACAGGAATGCAATACGACGTTTATCGAATATTTAACGGGGGTACGGATCGCCCGCGCAAAAAAATTATTAAAAGCGACCGATATGAAAAGCGCGGACATCGCATACAAAACAGGTTTCAACGATCCGCACTACTTCAGTTTTATTTTCAAAAAAGTGACCGGGCTTTCGCCGCGCGAATACCGAGCCGATCCGGCAAACGATACATACGCACCGCGGCAATCCGGCTCGGTTTCGGACAACGACTGAGCGTTTCTAAAACCCGGTCGGATGCTTGGAAAGGCACGGCTAATTATTTTTTTCATATTGTCCGGGAAGCGATCATTTTTTCACCGCGAGCGTACACCGTTCAACTTCGTCGAATGTCGGAATCGACGGGGATGCGCCTTTTCGCGACACCGCAATGGACGACGCTTTCGATGCGTATTCGAGCGCTTTTTCGACGGGCATACCGAGCGCGCGGCACACGATAAAATAGCCGGTAAAAGTATCTCCCGCTGCCGTCGTGTCGACGACGTCCACGTCGTAAACTCCGTGACGGTACGTGCCGCTCGCATCTTTGTAAGCGACGCCGTGTTTTCCGAGTGTCAGCACGACCGATGCTTTGTCGAATTTTTGTGTCACGGCGCGAAGGAGTTCATCGCCGTCTCCGAGAGGCGTTTCCGCGATATCGGCGGCTTCCACTTCGTTTACGAGAAAACAATCGACATAGTGCAGCGGCAGATCGAGAATGCTTTTTTCGAACGGTGACGGATTGAAAAAAATCACGAGTCCGCGCTCGTGCGCTTTTTCGATGATGTAATCGAGCATATTGATTTCGTTTTGGAGGATAATAAAATCGCCTTTTGAAAAATGAGAGAGCACGCCGTCGATGAAATCTTTCGTCTGCATTTTGTTCGTTCCGGCGTAATAGATGATGCTGTTTTGCCCCGATGCGTCCACTTGGATAAGCGCGTGTCCCGACGGCGCATCGTATTCTCCGAGCAATGCCTTATCGACGTTCATATCGATGATCGCCTGTTTTAAAATCGCGCCGTCGTTTTTGCCGATCCCGCCCGCAATGCAGATTTCAATACCGGACGCTTTGCCGAGCGCGCGGGTAAGCGCCGTCGTCTGATTCAATCCTTTGCCGCCGGGAAATATGTCGCGCCGCACGGCCGCAAGCGTTTCGCCCGGACGCACGAAATGCGGCACCGTATAGACATAATCGATATTCAACGAACCGAAATTGACTATTTTCATACTTCCTCCAAAACCAGACAGCTCTTTTTGTTACAGTATACCGTATGAAGTACCGATTGGAACAGCAGGGTACCGCGATATTGCGGCTATTCTTAATTAAAATTGTGTTTTCTTATTTTCCCTGTGTCAATAAATTTCTTGTTGACGGCCGGAGTTTTTTTTATTATTCTTAATAAAGACAGGTTTATGTAGTCTTTTTAAGATTGCACAAAAATCAAACGTTTTAACAAGAGGTCTATATGTCAAAGGAATTGGAATCGAAATTAAATCTGTATCTTGCAAATCAGATGATCGATTATGTCAAAAAACATAATCTCCATTGGAACTTAAAGGGTACTCAGTTTTTTACCCTTCATGCAAAACTCGAAGAGTTGTACGAAGAAGCGGGCGACATCCTCGATGAAGTTGCCGAACGCATTCTCGCCCTCGGAGGCAATCCCGTTTCAAATATGAAAGAAGCGCTCGAGATGGCGACGATCAAAGAACTCGGTGACGGTCCGAAATCCGCCGACGAAACGATCCGCGCCCTTATTTCCGACACCGACTATTGGATCAAAGATTCGAAAGAAATCGCCGATCTTGCGGACAAAGAGGGCGACAGCGTTACCAACGATATGTTCAACGGCTACACGAAAGCATATCAAAAATTGGCGTGGATGCTGAAAGCGTATAACAGCTGATAACGGTCTTTTCCGCGAAAATGCGGGAAAGCGTAAAAAACGCGGCATTTGCTTCATTGAAAGCGGTGCCGCGTCGTAGTTATTGATTCGATCGAGCGAGTAAAGCTATTTTCGAAAATTATCCAAAACACCGAACATACCGGTAAGCGATGCGCTTTCGATCTCGTGCCCCGAAATCGCGTTTTTGAGCGCTTGCACGTCGCTACCTGCGGGAAGATCGAGCATCGCGTCGAGCGCATAGAGGTAAAAGATATAGCGGTGCGTACCGAACGGCGGCTGCGGTCCGTTGTAGCCGCTCGTACCCCAGCTCGTCTTTCCTTCGAGGGCGCCGCGAGGAACGGCTCCCTCCCCTATCGCCGTCGTCTCGGGCGGGATATTCCATAGCGTCCAATGATAAAAACCTCCCGCCATCGGTGCATCCGGATCGTGCATGATGACGGCAAGGCTCTTTGCGCCGTCGGGCACACCTTCGATTTTCAGCGGCGGAATGCGGTTCGCTCCCATTTTTGCAAATTCTTTCGGCAATTTTTTACCGTCGGCAAAGGCCGTACTTGTCAATTTCATAAAGCGTTCCATACCTCCGCTTTTCATTGTATCGCAAGTGCGCGGAAAGTCAACACACGCGCTGTGCCGCAGTATCCTGCGAGCAGCGTAAAAACGATATCGATAAAAAAACACAAAAAACTCACCGCTTGTATAAGACACCGATACTCGGTATCCTTTTGTTATCCTTGCGGAAACGAAATACGCGAACGAAATCGATGCAGAGCAGCGCATTCGGGAGTTGGGTATGAATAAATTGAAAATCATCGCCGCCTTTGTTTTCGTCTTTGCGGCGCTCGGCGTACACGCGCAGCCGAAAGAACGGAAATCGCTCGTCGTCTATTTTTCCCGCGCGGACGAAAATTCCAAAGTCGGCTACATAGCCGAAGGCAATACCGCGATCGTCGCAAAACTCATCGCGCAAAAGATGCACGCGGACGTATTCGAAATCGTACCGGAAAAACCGTACCCCGCCGATTACGAAAGCTGCGTCGCGTATGTAAAAAACGAACAGCGGAATAATGCGCGTCCCGCCTATACGGGTGATGTCGATATCTCGCCTTACGATACGATCTTTATCGGCTATCCGATTTGGTGGGGCGACTTGCCGCCGGTCGTGTATACGTTTATCGAAGAACACGATATGGACGGAAAGATGATCATTCCGTTTTGTACGCACGAAGGAAGCGGTATGGCGGGAACCGCCCGCGTGTTCCGCCGCATGTTTAAGCATTCGACGGTAAACAGCGGTATTTCGGTGCTCGGTCACGTCGCGCAAAACGACAGACACAAAGCGGATATCGCGGTAACGACGTGGCTCAAGCTGACGCTGCGCTTTATACCGTAATTTATTAATTTTTTCTATCCGATCGAAAACGTTCTTTGTTGCATGCTCTTTGTTGCAACGTTGCGCATTTGTTTTCCTTGTGATATATTTTTTGTTATGAAGGGCATCATTCTTGCAGGCGGGTCGGGCACGCGCCTCTATCCGATCACGAAAGCGGTTTCGAAACAGATTTTACCGCTGTACGATAAACCGATGATTTACTATCCGCTGTCGGCGCTCATGCTTTCGAAAATTCGAGAAGTTTTAATAATTTCAACACCGCGCGATCTGCCGGTTTTTGAAGAACTGCTCGGAGACGGAAAGCGGCTCGGTATGCGTTTCGAATATGCGGTACAGGACAAACCTCGCGGACTTGCGGACGCCTTTATCGTCGGAAAGGATTTTATTAAAAACGATACGGTTGCTCTGGTGCTCGGCGACAATATTTTTTACGGACAGGGATTTTCGCGCAATCTTTCAAACGCGGTTGAACGAGTCGAAACAAAAGGCGGTGCGGTCATTTTCGGTTACTACGTCAAAGATCCGAGCGCATACGGTGTCGTCGAATTCGATACAGACGGCAAAGCGGTCGGCATCGAAGAAAAGCCCGCTCATCCGAAAAGCAATTACGCCGTTCCGGGTTTGTACTTTTACGATAACGATGTCGTCGACATTGCATCGAACGTACAGCCGTCGGCGCGGGGAGAAATCGAAATTACGTCGGTAAACAACGCGTATCTCGAACGCTCCGCTTTGTCGGTCGAACTGCTCGGTCGCGGCATGGCCTGGCTCGACACCGGTACCTACAACGATTTGCTCGAAGCGGGCAACTTTATCGCGACGATCGAAAGGCGGCAGGGCTTGTACGTATCGTGCATCGAAGAGATCGCATATCGGAACGGCTGGGTTTCGCGGGATGATTTGTTAAAACTCGCGAGCGGTTACAAAACGGATTACGGCCGATACCTTGAATACATCGCAAGCTTGTGATGCGGTCTGTACGCGCGGGCGCGGGCGCTGAAAGGTATACGCATTTTTACGGTCATACGCCTCGTGCGATACGATACGAATTATTAATTATTAATTTTGGAGTATGCGGTGTCGTTTACGTTTAATCAATGTTCGATCGACGGAGTCCCTATTGCGGGGCTTTTTGAAATAGTGCCGAAAGTGTTCGGCGATGCGCGCGGGTATTTTTTCGAATCCTACAGCGCACGCGACTTTGCCGCGGCAGGGATCGATGCGCGCTTTGTGCAGGACAATCAGTCGCGATCGACAAAAGGCGTTTTACGCGGTCTGCATTTTCAGACGAAACATCCGCAGGGAAAACTCGTGCGCGTCATATCGGGCAGCGTATACGATGTCGCCGTCGATTTACGAAACGATTCTCCGACTTTCGGAACATATTGCGGAGTGGTGCTCGACGGAGAGAAGCAAAATCAATTTTACATTCCGAAAGGCTTCGCGCACGGATTTTACGTGTTGAGCGGTGAGGCAATTTTTGTGTACAAGTGTACCGATTTTTACGATCCTACAGGCGAAAGCGGCATCATGTGGAACGACAAAACGATCGGAATCGATTGGGAGCGCGTTGCACCGGACGTGACGCCGCTCCTTTCGGAAAAGGATAAAAAACATCCCTCATTCGATAAAGATACACGCTATTTTTCAAAGGACGGTATATGGCTCGGAAATTAACGAATATCATGGTCACCGGCGGTGCCGGTTTTATCGGCTGTAATTTTATCCGCTTTTTGCTCGGAAACGAAAGCGGTTTTGCCGGGCGCGTCGTCAACGTCGATTGTCTCACTTATGCGGGCAACCTCGAAAGCCTTTCCGACATCGAAACCGAGTACGGCTCGTCGCGCTATTTTTTTGAAAAGGCCGACATCTGCGACAGGGCGGAAATCGAGCGTATTTTAAAACAATACGATATCGACACGATCGTGCACTTTGCGGCGGAAAGCCACGTCGACCGTTCCATTTTGGGGCCGGAAGCGTTTATCAAAACGAACGTGATGGGAACCTTTACGCTGCTCGACGCCGCGCGCAATTTTTGGCAAAAGCCGGACGGTTCGATGCGCGAAGACGTGCTCTTTCATCACATAAGCACCGACGAAGTGTACGGCTCGCTCGGAGCGACGGGAGCTTTCACCGAAACGACGCCCTACGATCCGCGCTCACCGTATTCGGCGAGCAAAGCGTCGAGCGATCACATCGCGTCGGCATACAGCCACACGTACGGTTTGCCGCTTACGCTTTCGAACTGTTCGAACAATTACGGACCCTATCAGTTTCCCGAAAAACTCATTCCCCTCATGATCGCAAATATCCGAGACGGAAAGGAGCTTCCGGTATACGGCGAGGGTAAGAACGTGCGCGATTGGATTTACGTCGAAGATCATAACCGCGCGGTTTGGCTTATTTTGCAAAAAGGCAAAACCGGACAAAAATACAATATCGGCGGAGAAAACGAACTGCAAAATATCGAACTGCTGCAAAAACTCATCGAGCTTACGGCAAGCGAACTGCATAAAGACGTCGCTGCCGTTGAAAAGACGATCGTCCACGTAAAAGACCGCCCCGGACACGACCTCCGCTACGCGATCGACTGCACGAAAATCAAAACCGAACTCGGCTGGCGGCGTAAAGTTTCGTTCGATGAAGGACTTCGCCGTACGGTGTCGTGGTATCTCTCGCATCGGGATTGGATCGATCATATTCTCTCCGGCGAATACAAAACGTGGATTGCGGAAAATTACGCGAAACGGTGAGAAAAAGATATAAAGCTTCTGAATAAAAGATATATTTTCGCATGTCAATAGTTTTCGCATTGTCAATTTTATTTTTTTGCAGATAATTTTCTTTTATCGTTATTAAATTTCTTCTTGACAAAATGGGGGGGGGGGTAATATAGTAGAAAGTATAATACAAGGGGGCTATAGGAAATGAAAAAACTCTGTGCGGTTTCGGCAATGCTCTTGTTTGTGTTGCCGTTTTGTTTTGCGCAAAACTTTTTGCCGAAAGGGACGTATCGTTCTCCGTTTGAAAACGGTATGTCCGCAATAAGCAAAGGCGGAGGCATACGGGGGCAGCGTTTTCTTACGCCGATCATCGGATATGAAAATTATGTTGTTCCGGGTAACAGAAATGCAAATGCGGCGTTATTGGGCTTGGATTTTATGTACCGCAGAAATTCGGGCTTTACCGTTTGGTTTAACAACGCTCTTATTTTAGGGAATGCTATTTATACGACTCGCATATATGGATACTATTATGATTATGATATTAGGGATGGCGGTTTCGTGTTCGGCTGGACAGGCGAGTTCCTTTTAGGATATTCAAAAACGGCAGGAAGGCATCAATTCGATTTCGGAGCGGGACTGCAAACGGCATTCGGATTCGGCGATGCACTTTTAGCCGAATTCGCAGCACTCGCATTTCGCTTCGATTATGCGTGTTTTTTCAACGGGAAAGTCGGCATAACGGCCTGCATTACCGACGGATTGGGATACGGCATGATAGGAAGATACCCCAACTTTATAAACGCTTTCAGCATAAAACTCGGACCCGTTTTTAAATTATAATCAATTTATTTTCAAGGAGCATTAATATGAAAAAAATTTTCAGTCTTTTTTCGGCGGCGGCAACGATATTGATTTTGGCATCCTGTTCGAGCATTCCGCCTTCCGTAAGTGAAATAAACAGAATGCGGCATAACGAACCGGTAATGTCGGAAATTCCTTATGAAGCGTATACGGCAGTCGGCCGCGTAAGCGGAGAAGGGAGCGTTTCAAGCGTACGGACATCGACCGGTTTATTTGAGGGCGATACCGGAAATTACGGCAGCCTGGATAATTTCGACGCCATCTACCTTAACATCAGCGAAAAAACGGTAATCGCTCCGCCGACACCTTTCGACGCGGCGCTTGCCAATGCGGTATACAAAATGGTCGAACGCGCCGACGAACTCCAAGCCGATGCGGTTATTTTCGTACGCACAAAAACGAAGATAACCGATGACAAAGGCAAGCGAACGGTTTCCGTTCACATAAGCGGTTTAGCGGTAAAATTAAAGTAAAATCGAATATCGATGCGGTCGAAAAAACGAAAGTCCGAACGAGCCGTTGAAAAGCGCGTTCCGTTTAACGTTTTTTAAACGATTCGACCGCTCAATTCGGCATGAAAGTCCGTCCGAAGCCGCACGAAAGCGCTTTTTCGGCAGATTTTTGTGCCGATTTTTATTTTTGATTTATTGAAAATCACCTTGATTTATAGTCCGCAATCGTGTATACTGAATGTATCAATTTTATATTGGGGTACAGTGGGTATGAGTGATATTTATGTCAATTATAACGGAAAATCGGGATTCAGCAGAGCGTCCAACAAAGGTGCGCTTGCCGGTACGCCGATAAGTTATGCGGATTTCAAAGGTGTCAGCGGTGATATACAACCGGGCAGCGATGTCGCATACGGCATTACGATGAGTGACGGAGACGTACAGGATTTTATCGCGAACTACGAAGTGGAATCGATTTTTACCGACGCGGAAAGGGGCTGATTTTTCTTTCGAACGGTAGATTGCAGCCTGTTTTATTCCGCAACTGATTCGCAAGGGAAACTTCGTTCCGAGGGGACGAAGTTTTTTTATTTTATCGTCGGCAGGAAAATTATTAATTATGACGGAATTACTTCTCAAATACGGATGTAACCCGAACCAAAAACCTTCCCGCGTGTTCGTGGAAAAAGGAGAGCTGCCGTTTGCCGTTTTAAACGGGAAACCGGGCTATATCAATCTGCTCGACGCGCTGAACGGCTGGCAGCTTGTCAAAGAACTGCGTGCCGTAAGCGGTATAAGCGCCGCGGCTTCGTTCAAGCACGTGTCGCCTGCGGGAGCCGCCGTCGGTTTGCCGCTTTCCGATACGCTCAAGCGCATATATTTTACGGGAGATGTCGAACTTTCGCCGCTCGCTTCCGCCTATGCCCGTGCGCGCGGCGCCGACCGTATGTCGTCGTTCGGCGATTTTATCGCACTGTCCGATCCGTGCGACGAAGCGACGGCTCGCCTCATCGCAAAGGAAGTGTCTGACGGCGTCATCGCACCCGGCTACGACGGCGCCGCACTCGATATTTTAAAAGCGAAAAAAAAAGGCGCATACGTCGTCCTTCAAATAGACGACTCTTATGTGCCCGAAGAAATCGAGCGGAAACAAGTGTTCGGCATTACGTTCGAACAGGGACGAAACAACGCAGTCATCGACTCGTCGTGTTTGAAAAATATCGTAACGAAAAACAAAACGCTTTCCGATACCGATAGATTGAATTTATTAATTTCGCTCATCGTGCTGAAGTACACGCAGTCGAACAGCGTCGCCTTTGTCAAAGACGGACAGGCGATCGGAGTCGGTGCGGGTCAACAGTCGCGCGTTCACTGTACGCGACTCGCTGCAGGCAAAGCGGATACGTGGTGGCTCCGTCAGTCGCCCCAAGTGCTCGCACTTGAATTCCGCGACGATATAAAGAGAGCCGAACGCGACAATGCGATCGATGTATACGTCGGAAGCGAATCCGCCGACATACTCGCGGACGGTGCGTGGCAAAAAGTATTTAAGACGAAGCCGCCCGTTTTTACGGAAGAGGAAAAGCGCGTGTGGATTTCGAAAAATACCGGTGTTGCCGTCGGAAGCGATGCGTTTTTTCCGTTCGGCGACAATATCGAGCGCGCGCATAAAAGCGGAGCTTCCGTCGTAGCCGAACCCGGCGGTTCGATCCGCGACGACGACGTCATACGCACATGCGACGCATACGGTATGGTTATGGCCTTTACCGGTATGCGCCTTTTTCACCACTGAACAAGGAGCGACTTTTTTCCCGATGTACGATTCGGCGGCGCGCAGGCGATGTATCGCCGTTTTGCCGATCGGCCGCCGCTCGACATTTTACGGATCATGCAGAGCGCGCGCATTTTTGCGGCGGCTCCGCGTTTTCAGCGCTTTGCACCCCATCGGGCGTAGTAGCCGTCGAGCGATTTTTTGATGTCGTCGGTGATGATCGTTTTATCGCCGTGCGTGTAAAGCGCGTCGATAACGTCGTCCATCGAAACGATCGCGCGGGCGGGAAAGCCGTAGGATGCCGAGATTTCGTCGAGCGCGCTTTTGTCCGTCGTAAGTCCCTTTTCCCTTCTGTTTATCGATACGATCAAACCGATGATCTTCGCTTTTTCACTCTGCGCTTTGATAATCGGATACGTTTCTTCGATCGATTTGCCGCTCGTCGTCACATCTTCGATTATTAAAACTCTGTCGCCGTCGGAAATTTTTCCGCCGAGCAAGATGCCTTCTTCTCCGTGGTCTTTCGCTTCTTTACGATTCGACGAATAGCGAACGGCTTTGCCGTACAATTCGTCATAAGCTATCGCCGTCGCGACGCCGAGCGGAATGCCCTTGTACGCAGGACCGAAAAGCACGTCGAAATCGTCGCCGAAATTGTCGTGAATCGCTTTCGCATAAAATTTGCCGAGCTGTAAAAGCTGAGAACCCGTCACGTATGCGCCTGCGTTGATAAAAAACGGGGAATGCCGCCCGCTTTTGAGCGTAAACGATCCGAACGCGAGTGCGCCGCACGAAACCATAAAATCGATAAATTCTTTTTGATAATCGGTCACAGCGCTTCCGACTTCGGCTGCAGTTTTTCCACTTCTTTTTGTGCGAGTCCGGTTGCCTTTGCGATATTTTCAATCGACAACCCCATATCAATTAAGTTCTTTGCCGTTTCGAGCCTCGCTTGATATGAGCCTTCGGAGATACCTTCTTGCTTGCCTTCAAGAATTCCTACACGCCGAGCATCCGCTTCAAATGCACTCATTATCATATATTCGCGCCTCCTATAAAAACTTTTGTAGGGAATATCAATTCCCGAAAAAGTTTTTAGCCGTGTGCGTCGAGCGCACAGACAATCTACGAGTTTGCAAGGCAAACTCGAGATAAAAAGTGTCGGCGCTATTGCAGCCGGCATTTTTTATCCGCCTCCTTTTGTCGTTTTATTTTACCTCGTTTACTTTGTTTTCGAGTTCGATAATAAAATCACTGTTACTTTTTTTTCCATTCATATAATCTAAAAACGCTTGAAGTTCCGGTTTCTGCGTTTTTGCTGCTGCCCTGCCGTTAAGTATAACCTTTGTTATCCCGTCGGGCAACAGTATTTTATCGTTTTCTGTACAGGTTGTTTTAACGAAAGAATTCGCCGATGCGTGCCTTCCCATATATAAAAAATATTATCCCGAAGTGCTGGATGAAATCAAAGGGCTTGCCGACGGGCAGCGCAGTCCGCACGAAGATTTTTATACGTTTTTGCTGAGTATGTACTGCTTTGAATTTTCCAATCGGTGCACGTGTTTTGCCTTTAAGGATGACGAACATATCGTATTTGCGCGGAACAGCGATTTCCTTGTAAAACTGGAAAAGCTGTATATGAATTGTCTGTATGCGCTCGACGGTGCGTACGCGTTTAATGGAAACACGACCGCGTTTATCGAAATGGAAGACGGAATAAACGAATACGGTTTGGCTGCGGGGCTGACTTTTGTGTATCCCGTCATAAAAAATGCGGGATTGAATTCGGGTATGCTGGTACGCTATATACTCGAAAAATGCAAAACGACGGAAGAAGTGATCGCGTGTATACGGACTTTGCCGATCGCATCTCAACAGACGATTTCCGTCATCGATAATACCGGAGCGATGGCAGTTATAGAATGTAATTGCCGCCGAATCGAAATCATAAAACCGGCTGCCGATGATAATTTCATTGCGGCGACGAACGGTTTCCATTCCGAAAAAATGAGGGCGTATGAAAAACACGGCATCGATAACTGGAGATCGGAAGAGCGCTATGAAGTTGCCCGTACGGCGCTGAAAAAAAATCAGCACGATTTTTCAACCGAATTGGCGGAAACGATTTTAAAAGGACGCTTCGGATTTATGTGTCAGTATGACAGGAAGACCGGTGCCGATACCGTTTGGTCAGTCGTATACGACATCAAACATAAAAAAATATATCGTGCAGAAGGGAATCCCGGCAGAAAGCGATTCAGAGAGGACACGCGGTTACGATTTATTTATTAATTCATTACAGCGTACGCCTTGAGATGTATTACACCGCGCTTTCATACGCGGCACAGGACGCACCTTTTTTGACGACCGTTTCGTAGACGACGCGCTGCAAAAGAACGTCTTCGAAAAGCGCACCGCTCGAGCGTATTTCCATGTCGGCGCTTGCGATGCCGGCAAGGATCGCCGCAGTCTGTCCCGCCGTCCAAATCGAAGAGGCGTGGCTGTACTGCGCTTTCGCTTTTTTGCTCGAAAAGCCGTGCGTCTTTAACGTAAAATCGTCGATTTGTCCCGACGACGAGAGCGCATGCCACAGCGCAAGGCGGCGGAAACACGAAGCGAGCCCCGCGAGTATCATCACCGGAGAAGAATCTTTTGAAAGACGGATTTTTTGCAGTACGTCGAGCGAAAGTTCAAGCCTTCGCGATGCGCTTTCACTCGATGCCATCGCCGCGAAGAGCGTAAAAGCGCTTTCGGCCCTGTTGTGCGAAAGCACCGCTTCGACGTCTTGCGGCGTGATTTCGTGCGATTTCGGAAAGAGCAAAAAAAATCGCGAACATTCGGAACGGAGCGCCTGTGTATTGTTTTCGATCATGTCGAGGATATCTTCGGCGGCTTCTTCACCGATGCGGTATCCGTTTTTTCGGAAAAAGTTTATAAGCCACGGCACTTTCCGGTCTTCGAACATTTCCCAAAATATTTTTTTATGCGCGGAAGGCACAAGTTTTTCGAGCTTTGCGTCGACTGCAATTTCATCCGATACGAGGATAAGCGCGCTCGTCCCTTCACCGGCCGTCTTTACCCATGCGGATATCGCACTGACGTCTTCCTTTTTTTTAATCGATTCCGCAGAACGAACGACGACGCACGATGCGTTTGTAAAGAGGGAGCCGCTCTGCAAAATCGTCACTATCTCCGAAACGGGCGTTTCGTTCGCATAAAAAAGGTATTCGTCGAGTTCTCCGTGCGTTTTTCGCATCGCTTCTTTTACGGCTGCAACCGCATCGTTCCGTTCGCCGAATTCGGGTCCGGTGTAAAGGTAGATCGGTGTATCCATATCAATAGGTGCGGACGATATTCGATAGGATGCCGACGACGCGGACATCCTGACTGTAGATCGCTTTGAATGCGGGGTTTTCCGGCTGCAATCGGATGCGGTTTTTTTCTTTGTAATACCGTTTTAAAGTGATGGCTTCGTCGATGACGGCGACGACGATCTGTCCGTTTTCCGCATCCGACGTCTGCTCGACGACCGCCAAATCGCCTTCGAGAATACCCGCGTCGATCATACTCTGTCCGCGCACTCGAAGGGCAAAATAACGCTTTCCCGGGCGTACGAAGGGTTCGGTCAAATTGACATAGCCGTCGAGATTTTCCGCGGCGAGGAGCGGCTTACCTGCGGCGACCGTTCCGAGAAGCGGCACTTTGTCGACGTAGGGACGTGGATCCTTGAGTTCGCCGTCGGCCAGCACGCGGATCGAACGCGAGCGTTTTCGACACAGCGATAAAAATCCCTTGCGCTGTAAAGCCGCTATGTGATCCTGCACGGCGCGCAGCGATACGTCGAAGTGATCGCTTATTTCGCGCACGGTCGGCGGATACGAATTCTCTTCCGCAAAATCGGCGATAAACGCCAAAACCTGTTTTTGTCTGTCGGTGATTTCCTTCATGCTATTCTTCCGCAAATTTCGAATCGAAGAGCGCTTCGATCGCCTGCACCGCTTCCTTTTCGTCGGAGCCGTCCGCTTTCAGCGTGATGCTCGTATTGTAGCCCGCCGCCATCGTGATGACACCCATGATCGATTTCGCATTCACTTCCGTGTCGCCGAAAACGAGCGTAAGCTCGCAGTTGAATTTGTTTGCGGTCTGTGCGATGAGCGCAGCGGGCCGCGCGTGAATGCCTGCACGATTTTTTACGATCAGCGTTTTTTCAATCATATCGTCATCCTTTTATAAACTCAAAATTAATAATTAATAGGAATCATCGCTGCTGTTGTACGCAGTCTGCGCTTCTCCCGTTTCGATCCATTTGAGCACGTTTTGATTGAAGTCACGTGCGGAATTGTATCCCATGCGCTTTAAGCGTTCGTTCATCGCCGCAGCTTCGATGATAATCGGCAGGTTCCGCCCCGGCCGCACCGGTATTTCGAGAACGGGAATTTTGACGCCGAGTATATCCATGTATTTTTGATCCGTGCCGAGGCGGTCGTACACTTTATCGGGATCCCAATCTTCGAGTTCGACGACGAGCTGCACTTCTTTTTGATCGCGTATGGCGCCGACGCCGTAGAGCTGCGATACGTTGATAATGCCCAGTCCCCGTATTTCCATGTGGTGGCTGATAAATCGATTTGCACCCTGTCCGAGCAGGATGTTGCCGTTGACGCACCGCAGTTCGATGATGTCGTCCGCAACGAGGCGGTGACTCCGTTCTATGAGTTCGAGCGCGGTTTCGCTTTTACCGACACCGGAGTGTCCGACGAGCAGGATACCGATGCCGTACACTTCGACGAGGACGCCGTGCATCGTTTTTTTCGGCGCGAAAGTATTCGATAAAACGCGAATGAGGCGGCTTGAAAATTCGGTCGATTCGAGCGACGTCTGTAAAATGGGGCAAAAGGCTTCTTCCGCTATCGAAAGAAAATCTTCCGGCGGCTGTATGCCGTACGAAAAAACGCAGCAGGGAATATCGTATTCGAAAATCGCTTTCAGCGATGAGAGATTGTGTTCGGCGTGGAGCTTTTGCAGATACGCGCTTTCGCCGCGGCCGAAAAGCTGTACGCGCTGATAGGCGAAAGATTCGTAAAAACCGGTAAGCGCAAGACCCGGACGGTTGATGTCGGGAGCCGTCATCGCGCGGGGCAAACCGCGCCGTCCCGCGATGCACGTCAAATACAGCGCGTCGTGCCCGGGCAGGTCAAGCTCAAGCAAATCAAGGACGGTGAATTTCTTATCGGCCATGATTATACTATACACATATATTGATGAAAGCGCAAGGTTTAAAAACGGCAAACCCGCCTTTCGCCCTATCAATTATTTTTTCATTTTCCGCCACAGCGTCGAACGGTTGATGCCGAGTATGCGGCACGTTTCCGAAACCGAATTGCCGGTCTTTGCAAAAACTTCCTTGATATATCGATCTTCCGCTTCTTTAAGCGACACCTTTTTTTCACCGAGAGAAAGCCGATCGGTACTCTCGCTTCCGTCCGTATCGAATTTCGATTGCGTATGCCTGCCGTAAAACGGATCGGGAAGTCCCGCGCACAAATCTTCTTCTTGTATGAAATCCCCTTCGCCGATGATAACGGCTCTCTCTATCATACCCTGCAGTTCGCGTACGTTTCCTTCGTACACATAGCGCTTCAAAAACGAAAGCGCTTCACGGGTAAATCCCGCAAATCGTTTTGTATAGCGTCCGTTGTATTTCCGTAAAAAGGATTCCGCCAAAACGGGAATATCTTCCGCACGTTCGTTCAGCGGAGGAATATACAGACGCAGCGTATTCAATCGATATAATAAATCCTTGCGAAATTTTCCGTCCGCGACGAGTTCATGCAGATTTTTATTCGTCGCGCAGATGAGCCGTACGTCGAGCGGAATATTCGCATCCCCTCCGATACGCATCACTTCGCGTTCCTGTACCACACGTAAAAGGCGCCCCTGCAATTCAAGCGGCAGCTCTCCGATTTCGTCGAGAAAAAGAGTCCCCGTATGCGCCATTTCAAAGACGCCTTCTTTTCCGCCTCTGACACCGCCGGTAAACGCGCCTTCCGCATATCCGAAGAGCATGCTTTCAATAAGCGCGGGCGGAAGGGCGGCACAGCTGACTGCAACGAAGGGTGCAAGCCGGCGTTTGCTTCCGTTATGAATGCTCTGTGCAAACAATTCTTTTCCGACGCCCGATTCGCCTTCGATCAAAACGGCGGAATCGTAATTGCAGATTTTTTGAGCGATCGCGATGCAATCGCCCATAACGCGGCTTTTATAAATTATCGTCGCAAACGAATACTTTGCCGTAAGCCGCTTTTGCACGAGTTTTTGCCGTATCTTTTTTTCACGGCTTTGCACATCGGTAATATCCTGAAATACCGCGATTGAACCGTGTTGTTTTCCGCCGGATTGAATCGGATAATTGCTGATTTCTATTTTCGACGAACCGATTCGGCGCAGTTCGTCGGAAAGCGGCACATTGTCCGCGATTTCTCGAATAACCGCACCGTACCGATCGAGGACGCCGAGCGGCATATTCGATAAATCTTTTTGCTCCATACCGAAGATGCGGCACGCCGGCGCATTGACCGCAACGATCCTGTTATTTTCATCGGTTGCAAGCACACCGTCGTGAACGGAATCCATAAGTGTGCGATACCGATCGATAAGCTCTTCTTCGCGTTCTATCGCATCGAGAACCCGCTCGGCTTCATCGAACGCATCTTCGAGCGATCGCTCTCCGCTTTCGAGCAAAAAACACGTATAGCCGAGAGCGCTTCCGGTACGGCACGTGACCGCATCTCCGACAATCACCTTTGCGCCTGAAGCGACGCATTCTTTTATTTTATCTTCGACAGAATCATTATTATTTTTCAGTTCCGCTCTGATAACGCGCTTTCCCAATTCTTTCAGCAGTTCGTACCCGTTCATACTGTTCGCATAGCCGACAACGCCGATAACATCGTCGATATTTTGCAGCGCTCTGATCGTCTCCGCAAAATCGATCGGACTCGTTTTTATCTCAACGACGGGAACGGGTGAAACGTATTGAATGAGAGAATATGTTCCTCCCCTGCTGATAAGAATTTTCGCACCGTTTTTAAGGGCATCCGAAGCCGCGATAAGGCCTGCGGACAAATCGCCGAACACCGCAGTGATATTCGTATAATGTCTTTTTTCAATAACATGTTTCGCATCCGAAAGCATTTTTTCATACGGTGCAATCAATACGATATCGCTCATGCGTACAAGTATAGCACGTATTTGCTCTTTCGTTTCCGTTTCATTATATTTTATACGTACCCACATAAGGATTGCGATATGGAAGAAATCAAACAAAAATTTTTAACGGGCGAACGCGCACTGTTCCAAGCGCACGACATGAAAATCATAGACACGATTTTTGCCGACGGCGAATCGCCGCTGAAGCACGCGTCGGATATCGAACTTGACGGCTGTATGTTCAAATGGAAATATCCGCTGTGGTACGGTAAAAACATCACTGCAAAAAACTGCACGTGGTTTGAAACGGCGCGCGCGGGCGTATGGTACACAGATACTGTCACGGTCGAAGACAGCGTCATCGAAGCGCCGAAGAATTTCCGCAGATGTCGAAACGTACGCATCGTAAACGCGGACTTTCCGAACGCGGCGGAAACGTTTTGGTCGTGCGGCGGCGTCGTATTTGAAAACGTCAGAGCAAAAGGCGACTACTTTGCAATGAACAGCCGAAATATGAAAATCGACAATTTCATCCTTGACGGAAACTATCCCTTCGACGGCGCGCAAAATATCGAAATCAATAATTCGAAACTCATTTCAAAAGATGCGCTGTGGAACGCCGAAAACATCGTCGTTCGCAATTCATTCATATCGGGCGAATATCTCGGCTGGAATTCGAAAAACCTGACGTTCGAAAATTGCACGATCGAAAGTTTACAGGGTATGTGTTACATCGACAACCTCGTCATGAAAAACTGCAAACTCATCAATACGACCCTCGCTTTCGAATACTCGTCCGTAGATGCCGACATAACGAATACGATAGACAGCGTCTTTAATCCTTCAAGCGGCACGATACGCGCCGAGCGCATCGGAAAGCTCATCGTCGAAAAAGATAAAGTCGATCCGGCAAAAACGAAAATTATCTGCAAGGAATAAAATTGATAATCGATAAACGGCGGTGCGCAAAAAATTAATAATCCGATCGAATAAAAATTAATAAAATCAATACGGCTGTCGAAACCGAAAGTTTTTGACAGTCTGAAACGCATACATACAGGAGCGGTTAAAATGGCAGCATACGATTTCGATACGATCGTCGATCGGAAACATACGGCGTCGTATAAATGGGATGTAAAAGACGGTGAACTTCCGATGTGGGTCGCCGACATGGATTTTAAGGCCGCGCCGGAAATAATCGATGCAATTTCGGAACGCGTAAAGCACGGCGTGTTCGGCTATCCGATCATCGAAGACGATTGGTACGACGCCCTTATCGGCTGGTGGAAAACGCGGCACAACTTCGTAATTGAAAAAGAACGGCTTTCGTTTTGTACGGGCGTCGTGCCCGCTCTTTCGAGCGCCGTACGGAAGTTTTCGACGCCCGCCGAATACGTCGTCGTTTTGACGCCGGTATATAATATTTTTTTCAATTCGATCGTCAACAACGGCAGGCGCATTCTCGAAAGCCCGCTCGCGTACAAAGACGGCGCGTATGAAATCGACTTTGCCGATTTCGAAAAAAAGCTCGCCGATCCGCAGACGTCGCTTTTTATTTTGTGCAATCCGCACAATCCCGTCGGAAAAATTTGGGATACAAAAACGCTTGAACGCATCGGTCAACTCTGTACAAAGCACGGCGTCACCGTCATAAGCGACGAAATCCACTGCGACCTCACCGATCCCGGCGCCGCCTACGTTCCGTTCGCATCGGTTTCGGAAACCTGCGCTATGAACAGCATCACCTGCATCGCGCCGTCGAAAGCGTTCAATATCGCAGGCCTGCACACCGCAGCCGTATTTTCAAAAAATCCCAAGCTTCACGCGAAGATCGATCGTCAGCTCAACACCGACGAAGTCGCGGAGCCCAACGTATTCGCGTGCATCGCTGCTCAGGCGGCATTTACGAAAGGCGGGGCATGGCTCGACGAACTTCGCGCGTACATTTTCGAAAATAAAAAAGCGGTGCGCGAATTTATTAAAAATGAAATTCCCGAAATCTTTGCCGTTCCGTCGAACGCGACCTATCTTTTGTGGCTCGACTGTTCGAAAATCACCGACGACTCGAACGACCTTGCGCATTTTATCAGAAGCGAAACGGGACTCTACCTTACCGCAGGCGCGATTTACGGCGGAAACGGACGCACTTTTCTCCGCATGAACGTCGCCTGTCCGAGATCGACGGTGAGTGACGGACTTGCGCGGCTGAAAGCGGGAGTGCGCGCTTACTGCAGCAGGAAAAGATAATGTGCGCGGGGTCGGACGACCGCTGCATTTTCCGCGAGCGTGCGAGGTATTTTCCGCAGACGCAATCGCCCGTAACGTATGCGTAAATCGGTCGAACCGGCACGCGTCACTCCCCGCACATTGACACGAGCCTCCGTTTTTATATATAGTAAATAAAGCGGTGTTCAACCTGCTTTGTAATTCTGCAAACCGAATTTATCAATCGCAATTCATTTTTAAGGAGTGTTCGTATGAAATCTTGCCTTATAACAAAGATAACGGGAAGAGAAATTATCGACTCGCGCGGAAATCCGACGGTCGAAGCCGAAGTGACGCTTGCCGACGGAACGGTCGGAACGGGAGCCGTACCGAGCGGCGCATCGACGGGTACCTACGAAGCCCTCGAACTGCGCGACGGAGACCCGAAGCGCTTCGGCGGAAAGGGCGTTTTAAAAGCCGTTGAAAACGTAAACCGCGCAATCAACGAAACGCTCGCCGGAAAAGACGCATCCGATATATACGCGATCGACCGTGCAATGATCGCTGCCGACGGCACGAAAGACAAATCGAAATTCGGCGCAAACGCGATCCTTGCGGTTTCCATCGCAAGCGCACGTGCAGCGTCCGCTTCCATCGGCATTCCGCTCTACCGCTTTTTCGGCGGCATCAACGCGACGAATCTGCCCGTCCCGATGATGAACATCTTAAACGGCGGCGCACACGCGACGAACAGCGTCGACACACAGGAATTCATGATCATGCCGGCAGGCGCTCCGTCTTTTAAAGAAGGACTCCGCTGGTGCACCGAAGTGTTCCACGCATTGCAATCCATTTTAAAATCGAAAAAACTCGCGACGGCCGTCGGCGACGAAGGCGGATTTGCGCCCGATCTCGCAAGCGACGACGAAACGATCGAAACGATCCTCGAAGCGATCAAAAAAGCCGGCTACGCTCCGGGAAAAGATTTCCTTTTGGCTATGGACGCGGCTTCTTCCGAATGGAAGGGCGGTAAAAAAGGCGAATACAAACAGCCCAAAAGCGGCAAAACGTTTACGTCGAGCGAACTCGTCGCGCACTGGAAATCGCTCGTCGAAAAATATCCGATCATTTCCATCGAAGACGGTCTCGACGAAGAAGATTGGGAAGGCTGGCAGCATTTGACAAAAGAACTCGGCAAAAACGTGCAGCTCGTCGGCGACGACCTGTTCGTCACGAACACCGAACGCCTCATTAAAGGCATTCAAAACGGATGCGGCAACTCCATCCTCATCAAGCTGAACCAAATCGGCTCCATCTCCGAAACGATGGACGCGGTAAAGATGGCGCACAAAGCGGGCTTTACGGCAATCATATCGCATCGCTCCGGCGAAACCGAAGACACGACGATCGCAGACCTCGCAGTCGCGCTCAACGCAGGCCAAATCAAAACCGGCGCACCGAGCCGCAGCGAACGCGTCGCAAAATACAATCGCCTCCTCCGCATCGAAGAAGATCTCGGAGCCGGCGCGGTATACCCCGGATTCGGCGCGTTCAATGTAAAACGCAACGCATAGTTTTCAAATTCTTTCGGACGACGCGGAACGGAAGAACCCGCCTTCCGTACTTCGGTAACCCTCATCCGCGCTCACGCGCGGACGCTTCGCGGTACTCCACGCGGGCGTAGGCTGCTCGCCCCGCAATCGAACGGCGCACGGATCGTCTTATAACAAAGCCGCCCGTGCGCCTTTTTATTAATAATTAATAATTTTTTAGCGGCTGCCGAAATCATTCGAATGTCGGAAAACGCTTATTTTACCGCACGGACGGTGAGCCAGTGCTTTCCCTCGTTTCGATATGTTTCAATTCGCGTAAATCCCGCCTCTCGAAGATAGCGTTCCAATTCTTCCTTACCGTAGATTTTCATACCGTCTATGATAGTCGTCCACTTTTCATCGGCTTTGTTTTTGCCGTCCGCTTCATTGACGACCATGAAAACGCCGCCGGTTCGCAGCACACGAAATACTTCGGAAAAACTTCGATCGGGACCCGGCCAAAAGTAAACCGTTTCGAACGCGCTCACCAAATCGAACGAAGCGTCGACAAAGGGCAAAGCGGAAACGTCGCCCTGCACGATGCGGCACCTGCCGTTTTGTACGGCATCGGTATTTACTTCCTGCGATTTTTTAACCGACACTTCCGAATAGTCGAGCCCCGTAACTTCCGCCTGCGGGTATCGTTTTAACAATTCCGCGACGTTTCGTCCGCCGCCGCAGCCGCAGTCCAAAATCGCTTTCGGCCGAATATCGCCGAAAAAGCTCATTCCCCAATCGGCAAGCGGCGCGTGTCCGCGGTTCATGCCGTCGACCATAAGCTTACCCCAAAAGCCTTCGGGCTTTTTCGTATTACCGAATACTTTTTTCAAAATACCCATTTGCATCCTCCGTTATAAAATACGGTTCCGCATGTACGCTTTATCGCGTTCGCTTTCGCCGCCGGCAGAGTCCGCGTAAAACGTGAAAACTATTTTTTGCCGACGAGCAGTGTCGAGCCCGCAAGCTGCAACGACTTCGCTTCTTTCGGCGTCATAAACATGCCCTGCGTCGTATCGATCAGTTCGGCTTTTTCATAGCCTTTCGCTTTTAAGTCCGCGACAAACGCATCCATGTCGCCGTAGCGGGAACGGGACATCAGATCGTGAATCGCGAAGACGCCGCCTTTTTTCAGCACGCGAAGCGTTTCCGAAAGCAGCTCCTGTTTATTTACACCGGTAATATTGTGATATACGTAATTGCTCGTAACCGCATCGAAGCTTTCGTCCGGAAAATCGAGTTTTACCGCGTTGCCTTTTTCGAAGCGTACATTCGAAACGCCTTCGGCTTTTGCATTGTTTTCGCACAGCGCTTTGCTGAACGATCGGTACTCCGCACCCCATGGATCGACGCCGAGCATCGTCCCCTGCGGATTCCGCTTTGCACACGCAATCGTAAGCGCGCCGCTGCCGCAGCCGACATCGAGTCCCGTACCGCCTGAGGGCAGCGTCACATACTTTGCCGTCCCTTCGATGATACCGCGTGCCATCTGCCGCTTGCCGTTATAATCGAATACACGGTACCAGCGCAAAAACAATACCGCAGCAGCACCGAAGCCGATAAAAAAGAGCGCAAACAGCACCGAAAGCACGGTCCTGAATGTTCCCGAAACGCCGACACCGGCAATTCCGAAAACGGCGAGCAAGATAAACGAAACGCATGTGCAGGCGGTAAAAAGGACGAGCACTTCTTTCGGCACCCAGTTTTTATAATCGGGTTTCATAGATTCCTCCGTGATTGTATTCGTAAAAACTATATCGATTTTTATTGATAATTTCAATCAGTTAGACAGAACTAATTTTTTTAACCCGTATCCGATTCTCCATATAACCGCCGTACGCTGTCAAAATCTTTGCAATACGTTGTAAAACGAATATCGTATCTTGACCTCATATACCGACTTCAGTACAATACGCCCTATATCGAAGAAGTTACCGTTAGCTAACTATATATTTAAATAGTTTTTTATGGGAGAAATTATGAATAATCGTCTATTTAAGACATACGTCCTGCCGTGTATATTATGCTTGTTCATATGTTTTTTTACATCGTGCCCGAACGGAGCCGGAGGTACTTTCGGCGGTACGCTCGTTACCGTTACTGTTCTGGATTCCGTAGGCGGCACTCCCGTCAGGGAAAGTTCAACCCTCGCCGCATATAAGGCGGGTACGACGATTTTGGAATACACATCGGTTCCGGTTGTCGGCGGTACCGCACGGCTGTACCTGTCGAAAGACCAATGCTATGATTTGCGCTTAAGCGGTATAAAAGACAAACTCGCCGCATCAGTCATTGAAAATTATTGGGTTAAATCCGATAGGCAAACCCTTACGATGATCCAGCGGGTACCGCAGCAAGGCGCACTGACGGAAGCTCCGAGCGTACAATCCGTTACATTGAATGGAATACCGTTTGAAGACAGCGGCATATGGGCAGGAGAGGCCGATGCACCAATGCGATTGGAAATCGTTTTTCATTGCCCGGCACGCGCGATTGTCGCCAACGCGAGCGGAAATTTCGGATGTGCCGTTGCGGTCGGCTCATCCCCGTCTTCGCGCAACAACATCGCTTCCGTTTCGCCCGACTGCGTAAAAGCGGCCGACGGCAGTTGGACGTGTACCGCCCGCTTCAATTTCAACAAAATTTCATTTCCGAATAAAATAGACGACTTTATCATTACCGCTTACGATGCTGCGGGAAACCGCGTAGAACGCCATATCAATTCCGTCGAATTTAAAGAACGCCGTCCGGCGATTAAAGATATAAGCGGAGCTTCGGTTAAAGACTTTCGGATTGAAATGCACCGCTTTCCGCATTCGTTAAAGCTTTTCAGCCTGCCGGAACAATCGGCAATAAGGCCTTTCGGTATCGGCACGCACAACGGCGAAAGCAATACCTACGAAGTGCTGCTGTACTTTAGGGTAAAAGATCGCGGAGCGGAAGATTTACCCATCCGCGGCTTTGATATTTACCGGAGGGTTCAGGGACAAACGGAATGGACGCGCGTAGGGCAAAGACAATATGCTGCAGACTACGCCGGCGAAAATAATTCGAACTGGCCGGCATATAAAGGGATTCATCTCGGCTACGACACGGACACTTCGCTTACAGAAAACGTAACCTACGAATATAAAGTTGCCCCTTTTACCGACGGCACACATCATCTCGATTCCCCGACGGCAACCGCGCGTCTGTTACCGGCGAATACTATCGAACTGCAAAGCCCTGCCGACAACGGCTTTGTAAAAAAATCGGAACTCAACAATTTGAGTTTTTCGTTCCGGCTGACGAATGCCGCCATTTGAGACCAAAAGCTTGCCGACTCTTTTTCGTTCGGACTGTTCATTACCGAAAAAACTTCAGACCAAAAGATTATCTTTGCAGGAAAGGCGACTTTTTATCTTAAAAAAGGCAAAGGTGAAAGACTCGGTTTGCAGTATGCCATGTCGGGAAATCCGCAAGAACATTTTTTTAAGGAATTGCAAAACAGAGGCATTATTGCTTCGAACCTTACGGAAGACGATTTCATTTCGTACAAAGACGGTGTTATAACGATTAAACCGGCATATCTTTTTCATACAATGAAGGGCTTCAATCACCCGCAGTGCAAAGACGAAGAGTTTCAAACGGGCGTTACCTACGCGTGGGACATCTTCGACTGGGGAAAAGAGCTCAAAAAAACATACGACGACGAACCTGCGGCATTTTCCGCCGCATGGAAAAGCAAAGACGTGGACGGCAACGAAATAGGCACGGACATTGAACCGCTCAGTTCGAGCGAAAGTTTTGCAAACGCCATCCGCTATGCAAGCAGTTTGAACGGGCAGTATTTCTTTAAAGTAACCGATGAATGAGAGGCACAATATGCAGATAAAAAATACAATACACCAAAAACGCGTCTTAAAAACGGCCGTACCGATACTTGCAGCGGCGGCTTTTGCCGCAGTGCTTGCAGGCTGTCCTACGGGCTTTGTTCAAACGGGCAGCGGCGGAACGGCCGGCGCTTTTTCCGGCGGCGGAGCTCATTCGTTCGGAGCCGAATGGGTCGCAGAGCAGCAGGAAGGCCGCGGCAAAGACGAAACGGTAAGCGAAGGCTATTCGATCGTTAAAGCTGCCGATTTCGTAACGGCGGATGTCTTTACGGCGCTGAACACCGCAGCCGAATCCCGCCAGGATTTACATGACGGCTACGTATACTTTTTGGTAAAATCCCATGGCGATGCCGCGCAATTCCGCGCCGCAGTACGAAAACTGAACGGCATTTTGTATGCGCAGCCGGACTACCGATATGACGCACCGAAGGCAATACAAAGAGATGAAAAGCCGCCGTACCGCACACCGAAAGTGCGCACTTCCGTTCATCCCGGCGCGTTAAAACCGTTCGGCACAGGTGACGGTAACGTAAACGAAGATCCGAAAGCAGACCTTGCGGATTGGGGCTTAACCGCAGCCCATGCGCTTGAAGCATTTAAAGCATACGATGCAAGCGATGCGGTACATCCGGTGCTTACCGCCATTGTAGACAGCGGTGTAAACAGTCTGCACGAAGATTTTTATGACAAAGGTGATCACTCCATCGTCCTGTATGCAAAATCGTCGCTGAAAAGAGGAAGCGACGTGATATGTGATCCGCTCGAGCCCGTTCCGATAAGCGACAACTGGGACGACGTGGGACACGGTTCGCACTGCGCGGGAACGATTGCGGCAGTCGGAAACAACGGCAAAGGTATTTGCGGCGTTTCTCATGCGAATACGAAACTTATCGCATACCGCGGGTTAAGCAGGACAGGGGGTTCTTCATATTCGGTGTATTCGTGCCTCGGCGACCTTGCCGAAATCATTACCGAACTGCGAAAAGAACCTGCATCGCGCAACAAATCGGTCTTCACAGGACTGCCGGCCGACATAAAAACTTACCCGAAGCTGACACAAAAAACCGTACCCGTCAACATATCTTTAGGCGGCTATTCGATACACCCGTACGAAGTGGAAATGATGAATAAGGCGCTCGCCGCGGGTATTTTACCGGTTATCGCAATGGCAAACGACGGCAAAACGGTCGCATCGTACCCGGCAGCGCTTCAAGGCGTACTGGCCGTGGGTGCGACATCTATGGACGATACGAAAGCTCCGTTCAGTAACGGCGGTTCATGGATAAGCGTGTGCGCTCCCGGAGAAAGCATTTACAGCTGTTATAACAACGGTACGGACTGGTCGAACACCTTATCTCCGACGCTGCGCGAAAGTTATACGTGGATGAGCGGAACCTCTATGGCAACGCCCTTTGTCACCGGAACGATCACATACCTTTTATCAATGAACCCGGACATGAGCCCGTACCAAATCAAAACGCTTTTGGAAAATACCGCCGACAAAATAGATAGGGGCTCTCCGTACGGCAGATACGATGCGCGCGGTTTTTCGAAGTGGTACGGCTACGGCAGGGTAAACGTTCTGAAAGCCGCTCAAGCGATTAAAAACGGTTCCGTTCCCGCTCAAGGTAAAACATATTCGGAAAAAGCGGTAATCATAACCGTAAAAAAAGGCGGCGCCGTGCAGAAAAATAAAACAGTGTGGTTATACGAAAAACAAAGCAGCTTATGCGCTGCAGCCGGCATGACCGATGAGAATAACGGGACGATACGGTTTTACGGATTAAAAACAGGTATCGAATATGAAGTCGGCATAAACGATAACGGCACATATAAAACAAAATCGGTTACCGCACCGGCCGAATCCGACGTAAACCTCAGCTTCGATTTATAAAGATCGGACCGCTCCGATTCAAATATCCCTTCCCCGACTAAAAAAGCCGCTGTCCAAAAACTTCAGTTTTTGGACAGCTTCCTTGATTTTATGTGCGACGTTT
>ERZ772960.344-NODE-344-length-43279-cov-4.555987_pt1 | contig 43279 bp, 35 predicted proteins | sample MGYA00580678_ERZ772960 | MGnify/ENA primary metagenome ERZ772960 (study PRJEB29015, sample SAMEA2737930) | human oral metagenome | biome: human oral; feature: human-associated habitat; material: dental | place: China | collected 2059 ... | reverse complement strand
AAAGATTATATGCGGATTATTGTGTACGTTATATTTGATGTTGATATTTATTCAGAATATCAACATCAAAGAATTATACGTCATGTTATCCCATATAAATATCAAGGTATTGGGCATAGCCGTTGTTTTTTTTTCATCAGCTTTTTGTTTTATGGATAAACTCTATAGGATTTATTTCTCTCCCCTTACCACACAAATTGGGCACGAAAAAGCCTGCAAGGATATTCCGTAGAATACCTTTGCAGGCTATTGTTTTCGTTATATATGCTGTATATTACGCGTGTGCGTGCGCGTCCCTTATAATATACGTCTGTATTGTGTGTGTGTGTGTGTGTGTGTGTGTGTGTGTGTGTTAGCAAAATATTCGGGCTGACCAAATATAAAGTGTTAAAAGACAAGGAGAAACACACCTTTCTCTTTACCTCGCCAATACTTTTATAAATTAGGGTTAGTCTGCTCACTAATACTTGATTTAACACCTTGACTTCTTTTTACCGCGGCAAAGATACATAAAGATTCTTAAGCGAACAAGAAAAACTAAAAAAACTTTGCCCGATGTGTCTCTAATGATGACATTCCTACTGTAGTCCATCGCTCCCCCTTATACAGTGGGGGGGTGAAAGATTGCCGACTTTTCCCTGTATAAACGGCATCTGTGGCACGGACAAACGCCATCTATACGGGGTACGAATGCCGACCTTGATGTTGTGGCCTTTGCAGAGGGCGGGAAGTGATTATACGTCGAAGATGGCACCTTCGTAAGAGAGAAACGATGGGGGAAAGACGGAACGGGCTTCGAGGAGCAGAGTTTGCTCATCATCGTATCGTGCACTGTAGTGTCCTAAAAGGAGTTTAGAGACATGGGCATCGCGTGCCACGGTGGCAGCTTGTCGTGCCGTGCTGTGGTAGTAGAGACGGGCACGGGAAAGGAGGTCGTGTGTGTAGGTCGCCTCGTGGTAGAGACAGTCTGCACCCTCGACGAGTCGGTGGAGTGTAGGGATATAGCGTGTGTCGGAGCAATAGGCATAGATGCGGGGGCGGTCGGGTGGAGAAACGAGCCGGGCGTTGGGGATGAATTCACCCTCATCGGTTGTCCAATCGGCACCGGACTTGATATTGTTGATTTGGCTCACAGGTATGCGATAGAAGTCTATCATGTCGCGCCGTATGTGGGGTAGGGTGGGCTTTTCTCGGAAAAGATATCCGCAGCAGGGTATGCGGTGTTGCAGGGGAATGGTTTCTACGGTGAGGCTTCGGTCTTCGTAGACGACGGCGGTGCGTGTGGTGTCTACGGCGTGGAAGACGACCTCGAATTCGAGGCCGTGGCAAAACAATTCTATCTGCGCATGAAGCATTGCTTCGAGTTCTTTCGGGGCGTAGACATGGAGGGCGGCAGTGCGTCCGAGCAAGCCGAAGGTACTGATGAGACCGATAAGACCGAAGCAATGGTCGCCATGGAGATGGGAGATGAAGATGGCACCGAGCTTGGTGAAACGTATTTTCGAGCGGCGAAGCTGAATCTGCGTACCCTCGCCGCAGTCTATCATGAAGAGCTTTTCGCGTAGCTCCACTATCTGCGAAGTGGCATAGTGTTTCAGTGTGGGCAGGGCGCTACCGCATCCGAGGATGTGTATTCTGAACGGCTCCATCGGGGAAGCAGGTTATTTCTGTCGCTTGTAGACGAAGATGCCGCGTCTGTTTTCCAGCATGAGGGAATCGGCACCAAGGGTGTTGATGGTAAAAGTGTCGCGGTTGAGCAGCAGTTGTCCGTTGAATATTTTCCAGCTTGTATAGGGATTGCTCTCAGCTTGGACATGGGATTCCACCAATCCACCCTCTTTTAGCTCGAAGTTCTTGTCCAGACTCGTCCATTTTCCCATGAGGGTAGTGAGATTGATAACGGTGGTAGCCATACGTTCATCGCCTATTTGGTTACCTACAACTGCCATCCTGTCGCCGGCCAGCAGTCCTCCTTTCACAACAGGGGTGGCATCTTCATCATCGATGAGATAAGTAAAAGTGTTGCCTTCGTCGGTCACAAGTTCAAGGCTATGCATGGACGTTCCGTCACCGCAAATGCCGTAGACGGTGGTGTCTGCCGAGGATGTTTGCGAAAGGGAGTCGTTGGAGGACGGTTGTCCTGCATTCTTGTTAGATAGATGGCAGCCCGAAGCGCATATCATTAGTGCGATGAGGCAGGGAATAAGTTTGATTGCTTTCATAAGTCGTATGATGATAGAGTGAAAATGTTTACGATAGTTTTTCCTGTGCTTTGGCCTCATTCCAAAGGGCGTCCATCTCTTCCAAGGTCATGTCGGTGAGCGGTCTTCCCGCTTTGATGGAATGTTGCTCAATGTAGTTGAAGCGGTTGATAAACTTGCGATTGGTACGTTCTAAGGCATTGTCGGGGTTAAGATGATAGAGACGGGCAGCATTGATGACACTGAAAAGGAAGTCGCCCAACTCGTCGGTGGAGGCATCTTTGTCTTCCCGTTCCAGCTCTGTACGCAACTCGTTCAGCTCTTCGCTTACCTTATCCCATACATCTTCACGTTTCTGCCATTCGAAGCCTACGTTGCGGGCTTTGTCTTGTATGCGGTAGGCCTTGATGACCGAGGGGAGCGCATCGGGAACGCCGGCAAGTACGGTCTTGTTTCCGTCTTTTTCTTTTAGCTTGATTTGCTCCCACGTCTGCAATACGGCTTCTTCCGTGTCAGCTTTTGTGTCACCGTAAATATGCGGATGGCGGAATATCAGTTTGTCAGCCTCTTGGTTGCAGACATCGGCAATATCGAAGTCGTTGGCTTCACTACCGATGATGGCATAGAAGAGCACGTGTTCGAGAACGTCTCCTAATTCCTTGCAAATGTCTTTGCGATCATTCTTCATCAACGCGTCGCATAACTCGAAAACCTCTTCGATGGTATTGGGACGTAGGCTTTCGTTGGTCTGCTTCCTGTCCCAAGGACATTTTTCCCGTAGATTGTCCAATACATCAAGTAGCCTTCCGAAGGCTTCCAATTTCTCTTCACGTGTGTGCATAATCCAGCTTTTAATGGTGCAAAGCTACATATTTTCCATTGAAATTGTGTAAATTTGCAGCGTTTTATTCAACCAATTGACGTATTAAGATGGAATTAGCAAGTAAGTATGACCCGAAAGAAGTGGAGTCGAAATGGTATCAATATTGGCTTGACAATAAGCTTTTTGCCAGCAAACCGGATAACACGAGAGAACCTTATACGATTGTGATGCCGCCACCCAACGTGACCGGTGTGTTGCACATGGGGCACATGTTGAACAATACGATACAGGACATACTGGTGCGTCGCGCTCGTATGGAGGGGAAAAACGCGTGCTGGGTTCCGGGAACCGACCATGCCTCGATTGCTACGGAGGCGAAGGTCGTAGCTAAACTGGCCGAGCAGGGAATAAAGAAAACCGATATGACTCGTGATGAGTTCCTGAAACATGCGTGGGATTGGACGAATGAGCATGGTGGCATTATCCTGAAGCAATTGCGCCGGTTAGGAGCTTCGTGCGACTGGAATCGTACAGCGTTCACAATGGATGAGGAACGGTCGAATAGTGTCATCAAGGTGTTCTGCGATTTATACGATAAAGGTTTCATCTATCGTGGTGTGCGTATGGTGAATTGGGACCCGCAGGCACAAACAGCGTTGAGCGATGAAGAGGTAATATATAAGGAGGAACATTCAAAGCTCTATTATCTCAAATATATGGTGGTTGAGGAGCCTGGTCGATATGCTATCGTGGCTACCACGCGTCCGGAGACGATTATGGGCGACACGGCCATGTGTATCAACCCCAACGACCCGAAGAACACGTGGCTCAAAGGCAAGCACGTTGTTGTTCCGTTGGTGGGCAGGGAGATTCCTGTCATCGAAGATGAGTATGTGGATGTAGAGTTCGGTACCGGATGTCTGAAGGTGACACCCGCGCACGATATCAACGACCATCAGCTCGGATTGAAGCACGGTCTTGCAACCATCGACATTTTCAACGACAACGGAACAATCTCCGAAGCTGCCGGACTTTACGTCGGCATGGATCGTATGGACGTGCGCAAGCAGATAGCCATAGATCTCGAAGACGCGGGATTAATGGAAAAGGTGGAAGATTACGATAACAAGGTTGGATATTCTGAGCGTACGCACGTGCCCATCGAGCCGAAACTGTCTACACAATGGTTCCTTAAGATGCAGCACTTTGCCGACCTTGCACTGCAGCCGGTGATGGACGATGACATTCGTTTCTATCCGCAGAAATACAAGAATACCTATCACCATTGGCTCGAAAATACCAAAGACTGGTGTATCTCACGACAACTATGGTGGGGACATCGCATTCCGGCTTATTATTTCACTGTCGATGGCAAGCGCGAATATGTGGTTGCACCTTCTGACGAAGGGGCTTTGACAAAGGCAAAACAGAAATGCAATGCATTGACTGCTGCCGACCTTCAGCAGGATGAAGATTGTCTTGACACGTGGTTTTCGTCGTGGCTCTGGCCTATTTCCATCTTTGACGGAATCAACCATCCGGACAACGAGGACATAAAATATTATTATCCCACAAGCGACCTCGTAACCGGCCCCGATATTATTTTCTTCTGGGTGGCACGAATGATTATGGCAGGCTACGAATACAAGGGTAAGATGCCTTTCAAGAATGTGTATTTCACGGGTATTGTGCGCGACAAGCTCGGCCGCAAGATGTCGAAATCGCTGGGCAATTCTCCTGATCCAATAGAATTGATTGATAAATATGGTGCCGATGGTGTACGAATGGGAATGATGCTCTCCGCACCGGCCGGCAACGATATTCTCTTCGATGAAACGTTGTGCGAACAAGGACGCAATTTCAACAACAAGATTTGGAATGCCTTCCGACTCGTGAAGGGGTGGGAAGTTGCCGATACTGAACAGTCCGACGCTAGCCGAATCGCTACCCGATGGTTCGAAGCCAAACTTCGCGAGACCAACGAAGAGTTGAACGACTTATTCTCGAAGTATCGCATCTCGGAGGCCTTGATGGTTGTCTATCGCCTCTTTTGGGACGAGTTCTCCAGCTGGTATCTCGAAATGATTAAGCCTGCTTACGGTACGGCTATCGACCGCGTAACTTACAACATTACGCTTCGATTCTTCGAGACCTTGCTCAATATGCTTCACCCATTTATGCCTTTTATCACCGAAGAATTGTGGCAACATCTTTTCGATCGTAAGGCTGGCGAATCCATCATGTGCGAAAGATTGCAGATTGCTGTTCCTACGGAGGATGACAAGCGGCTAAGCTCCGATATTGAACTCGTGAAGCAGATTGTTAGCGGCGTTCGCACCGTTCGCAATCAAAAGAATATCGCCCCCAAAGAACAACTCGTTCTCCACGCAATCGGACAGAACCGATTTGCAGCTTACGACGGCATTGTTATAAAGATGGCTAACCTCGCCAGCATAGAAACCGTGAGTGAAAAGGCTGCCGATACTGCGCAATTCATGGTCGGAACCGACGAATATGCCGTACCCGTTGGCAGCCTCATAGACATTGAGGCCGAAATCAAAAAGCAGGAAGCCCAGCTAGCTCATCTTGAGGGATTCCTCGCCGGCATCAAAAAGAAACTCGCCAACGAACGTTTCGTAGCCAATGCTCCTGAGGCTGTCGTAGCCCTCGAACGCAAAAAACAAAGCGATTCCGAGGAGAAGATAACTGCCTTGAAACAATCGCTGTCTGAACTCAAAAAGCAATGAAGAAACTCCTGCAATTCCTCCTCGGTACGCTATTGTTCGTTATCGCGTCATGCGATAGCGACGTACCTGCACCATACCCCATCCCGCAAGCACAGGCCGACAAGACAGTGTTTGTCTACATGCCTTGGAGCGCGAGTAAAAGTGGCCACTCCGGCAGCCTTTACGATGCGTTTCAACAGAATCTTAGGGATATGAAAACAGCCATACAGGCCGATGGCGGATTGGGGAAGAACCGCGTGATAGTGTTTATTTCCACATCGGGTACAACGGCCGTTATGATGGAGATTACCTATGCCGGCGGCATCTGCAAGCAAGATACACTGGAAACATACGATGCCGCAAACCTCCCCGCTTTCACGACCTCCAGCGGCATTTCCCGCATTTTGAATCGAGTGAAGCGGCAAGCACCGGCCAATCAATATGCAATGATAATAGGATGCCACGGCACCGGATGGCTTTTCTCCAATGGCGGAAGAAGTCGCGTGCAGACCCGTTATTTCGGTGGTACCGAACCTTACACTCAGACAAACATCCCCGTATTGGCCGACGGAATAAAAGATTCGGGAATGAAGATGCAGTTCGTTATGTTCGACGACTGTTACATGTCGAACGTCGAGGTGGCCTACGAGTTGCGCCACGTTGCCGGCCATCTTATTGGCTGTTGCAGCGAGATTATGGCCTATGGCATGCCCTATCACCAGATGTGGAAGTATCTCGTGCAGCCCTTGCCCGACTATCGGAAAGTGGTTGAGACGTTCCACCATTTTTATTCCACCTATTCATACCCTTACGGAAACATTGGCGTGACAGATTGCCGCTATGCAGAGGAGATGGCCGGTGTGATGCGCATCATCAACAGTCGTTTCACGTTGAGTAATGCCACGTCGGTGCAGCGATTAGACGGCTATCACGACGTGATTTTCTATGATATGGGTGACTACGTGAGCAAGTTGTGCACCGACCCCATTCTTTACGCCGATTTTCAAACAACATTGGATAAGTTGGTGCCTTTCAAAGCGCATACTCCGATGGCATACACCGCGCTGGGGCAGTTGCCGTCGCCCAAGATACCCGTTTCCACTTTCAGCGGTCTCACCATCAGCGACCCCACCGTATCCACTTTTGAGCGGGCGGCAGTGAATAAGAAATTGACATCGTGGTGGGCTGCCACACATTGATGAGTCCTGTTTTCATCAGTCTATAAAACTTCCGAGATACAATTGCCAATGGTGGAATTGTATCTCGGATTTTGTTCTGTCCCTTTGTAAGTTTACAACAGCATTGCGACAAGTCGTTTACTCGCGGCATCTGAAGCACCGGCGTTAATCCAATAGGGTGGATGCACGCACGCGGCTCAGTGTTTCGGGCGTCATTTGCAAGTAGCTGGCAATGTAGATGAGTGGTGCGCGTTGTACCATTTTGGGGATGAGTTTGCAGAGACGACGGTAACGGTCTTGTGCCGTTTCAAAGCGCACGAGGTCGGCGTGTACCTGCGAGAGTATGAGCGACTCCTCCAGAATCTTGCGGTAGAGTATTTGAATGTTCACGTTGTGCAGTGCCACATTCTCAAGTTCCCGTTTGGGCAGCAGGTAAACGATAGTGGGCTCAAGTGCCTCCATCTGCAATCGAGTTGGCTCTTCGCGGAACAGGCTCTCGATACACATGACCACGGAATTGTCTACGCCCATGTGTTCGGTCACTTCTTTTCCGCCTTTGAAATAAAACTGTCTTATCAGTCCTGTATCGATGTAGTAGAAGCCTCGGCAGATGTCTCCTTCTTTGAGAATCATCTGTCCCTTGGTAAACTTCATCGGAACGAGAATACTTTCCAATACATCCAGTTCCTCGTGTGTCATGGTGCTGTATTTGCGTGCCAATTCTCTTGCAATGTCGCGTGTGGTATTAGACGAACCTCTCATAATTGTTCTCCTTCTTTCATTTGTTGATTAGTCAAGTTTCAGTACGGCAAGGAAAGCTTTCTGCGGCACCTCTACGTTACCTATCTGCTTCATGCGTTTCTTGCCTTTTTTCTGTTTCTCCAGTAGTTTCCGTTTCCGGCTCACGTCGCCGCCATAGCATTTTGCCGTAACGTCTTTGCGTACGCATTTCACTGTTTCGCGTGCTACGATTTTGGCTCCGATAGCTGCTTGGATGGCGATGTCGAACTGTTGGCGAGGGATGAGTTCCTTTAGTTTCTCGCACATCTGCCGGCCGAGTGTCACGGCATTGTCCTGATGTGTCAGCGTAGAGAGTGCATCCACGGGTTCGCCGTTGAGCAAGATGTCGAGCTTCGCCAATTTGGAGGGGCGGAATGAGTCGATATGATAATCGAATGACGCATAGCCTTTGGAGATGCTCTTCAGCTTGTCGTAAAAGTCTATCACAATCTCTCCGAGGGGCAGCATGAAGTGGAGCTCGACGCGGTTTCCACTCACATATTCTTGTTTGATGAGTTCGCCGCGTTTATCGAGGCAGAGCGTCATGATGGGGCCGATGAAATTCGTTATTGTGATGATGCTGGCGCGAATGTAGGGTTCTTCGATGTGGTTGATGGCTGTCGGCTCCGGCAGACCAGAGGGGTTGTGCACCTCGTGCTTGTTTCCTAACTTGTCGTACACCATGTACGATACGTTGGGCACGGTGGTAATCACGTCCATGTTGAACTCTCTGTCGAGTCGCTCCTGAATGATTTCCATGTGGAGTAGACCGAGAAAGCCGCATCGGAAGCCGAACCCCAAGGCGACAGACGATTCGGGAGAGAACGTGAGCGAGGCATCGTTGAGTTGTAGCTTTTCCAGCGAGGCACGCAGGTTTTCATAGTCGGAAGGATCGATGGGATAAACACCCGCAAAGACCATCGGCTTCACCTCTTGGAAACCGGCGATGGGCGATTGGCAGGGTTTTGCTACGTGGGTGATGGTGTCGCCCACTTTCACCTCTTTGGCATCTTTGATTCCGCTAATGATGTAGCCCACTTCGCCTGTGCTGAGCTTCTCGCGTGGCACCATGTCCATCTTTAGTACGCCTATCTCGTCGGCGTCGTATTCCATGCCTGTGTTGAAGAACTTCACCTTGTCGCCTTTCCGAATTTCTCCGTTTTCAATTTTGAAATAGGCGATGATGCCGCGGAAAGAGTTGAATACCGAGTCGAAAATGAGCGCTTGCAGCGGAGCGGTCTTGTCGCCTTTAGGGTGGGGGATGCGCTCCACCACGGCTTTTAGGATTTCCTCTACACCTTCACCCGTTTTTCCCGATGCTCGGATGATGTCTTTGCGGTCGCATCCGAGCAACTCGACGATTTCGTCTTCTACTTCGTCGGGCATTGCGCTCGGCATATCGATTTTGTTGATGATGGGCACGATTTCCAAATCGTGTTCTATGGCCATGTAGAGATTTGAGATGGTTTGTGCCTGCACACCCTGCGTAGCATCGACGATGAGCAATGCACCCTCGCAAGCGGCAATGCTGCGCGACACTTCGTAGGAGAAGTCCACATGCCCCGGGGTGTCTATCAAGTTCAGCGTATATTTCTGTCCATCCTGCACATACTCCATCTGTATGGCGTGGCTCTTGATGGTGATGCCGCGCTCGCGTTCCAGATCCATATCGTCGAGCATTTGTCCCGCAGTGACCTGAATGGTGTTCGTGTATTCCAATAAGCGGTCTGCAAGGGTAGACTTGCCATGGTCGATATGGGCGATGATGCAGAAATTTCGTATAAGATTCATCTGTGTTGTGTATGTTTGCGTTGACAAATATACGAAAATATGATAACATGGCGGGAAATCGCCTATAAGGGACGTTTACTTTTAATGTATTTTAAAATAGGAGCAAGGCGACAAAATAAGGGATTCTTCGTAATTTTGCAACAAAACATCAAACGTATGAACAAAGTTACTTTATTCTGCATTTTTTCGGCAATGATGCTCTCTTCGTGTCAGGAAAGCATCGAAGACCGCGCTGCCAAGGAGGCACGCGAATACACGGAAAAATACTGTCCCACGCCTACCGTGAATTATACGCGCACGGACAGTGTGACTTTCGACCGCACCACTCGCACTTATCATTATTATTGCACGTTGTCGGACAGGATGGACAACCGCGACATCATTGATAAGAACCGGAAAGTGCTCCACGACTCACTGTTGCAGGCCATTGTGGAATCGACCCATCTGCAAGCCTACAAGGAAGCCGGATTCAATTTTACTTATACCTGCAGGTCGGCTGCGCATCCCCGCATGGTTCTCTATGAAGACACATTTACTCCGAAAGAATACAATGTCATCGCCGGCAGCGGAAAAGCGGGATAGGCATAGATTCACGCACGGCGTATCTCACAACGAGCGCTGATACGCTCTGCACAAAGGGTAGAGAAAGGTCTCAACGAGCGAGCCATTTTCCGCTCACCAGCAAACTTTTTTCCGTTCACCAGTAGAATTTCTTTTGCTCACCAGCAGAATATGGGATGCTCACAACCGCAGAAATTTGTGTGTTATTTAAGTTTTACCGGATAGCAATATCTTATTTTCTTCCAGCTACTTGGAAAGCTGTTTTGAGGAAGATTTATTTTTTGATGATACAACAACGCCCCACATACAGGATTGTCGGCTCATTGTATGTGGGGCGAATAGTCGCTGGAGCTTCTGCGAAGGTGAGGTCTTAGATATCGATATCCAATCCCACGCCGAAGACTTTGTTTGTGCGGGTAAAGCTATCGGTATTCTTTACTGCTATCTCGCTTGCTCCCGATTTGATGACGCTGTCGTAGGCTTTGTCAAAGGTCTCGTAATTTGTCCAGAAGTATGCCACGTTGAGTTTCACTTTTTCCGAGATTTGAAAGCCGGCACCAAAGCCAATGGAATAGCTGCTCGTCACGAAACTCATGTCGTTGAGGTAGTCGCCGTTGCCTAAGCCATACTTTGTGCGCTGTACGCCGGCACTCACCTGTACTACTTTCGAGATGTCCCACTCCGCTCCGGCAAGAAACTCTTGGGTATTTCCCGCAAGTAGCTTCTGCTTGTCGTTGGCCATATCGGCATTCTTATCGAAGAAAAGGTGGTAGCCGGCCATGACGCGCACAGTGGGTAATACCTCGTATTGTGCGCCGAGAGTGAAGAGTCCGGGGATGTCGTTCGGCGTGTTCACTCCATGCTTGAAGAGCCCCGTGTCATCTCTTTTCGTGTTGTTCTCGATGTTCAGATTGGTATTCATCTCATACCTTACACCCACATTCAGCTTCTTATACTTATAGTCGAGACCGATAATGGGTGTCACGCCCCATCCTGTCTGGGTGCAATCAAGATACTTGTCGGCAAACTGTCTTTTGGTCTTGTCCATTTGATCGGCTGCTGCGGCATATTGTGCTGCTGCCGTTTGCAATGCCGCTTTTTTTGCAGGGTCGGTGGTTTGGGTGGCTTGCAGTTCGTAGAGTGCAGATTTTTCTTTGAGCGAGACGGCTTTGTCTCCGAAATACTGAAAGAGATTGTAGTCGGTACCGCCAATGTTGGCTGTGATGTCGGTAATGCTTCCCTCGTATCGGTTGGAGACATAGTTGAAACGCGCACCTACATAGCCGGCCAGATGGTCGTTGAATTTGTAGGTAGCACCCAGTTGCAGACCGAAGATGTATTGTTGTCCGTTGATATAACTGTTTACCCGATACCCGGGTGTAGTGGTTGTCAGACCCTGTGCATGAAGCAATGCGGGAATCATGGCAATTTGACGTTCAAATGACCCGAGACCGTCGTTGAAAGTTGCCTTACCGCCTCCGCCTCCAATGGCAAATGCAGCTTGAAATCCCCACTTGTCATAATTCAGTGCAGCTTGTATTGACGGAATGATCGGCACAGAGGCTGTACCCTTGAATCTTTTCACGCCGTCCTCATTACCACCATTCAACCGGAATGGCTGATAGTAGGGCGTACTCGCTAACGAGGGTACGGTGATGCCGCTGCGGATGGTTCGCGTTTGATAGGCATTCTGTACATTGAACGACAGGTGTAGTCCCTTTCCGAGGAAAGCAACGCCTGCAGGATTGCTATACACACCATCGATGCCTATGGCTCCATCGCGGGCAGGATTGCGCAGGAAGATAATGTTTTGGTTGGTGTTCGTAAGGAGACCTCCGGCGAAGGCGGCCTCGCTCATCAGCGTCATTAGCGCAAGAGAAACTAATTTTACTTGATTCATCTTAAATATTTATCGTTATTTTCGCGGCAAAGTTACTTGAATTGTTTTGTTTACTTTGCTTTCAACGTGTACATTTAAGAGATGATAACAAATTTCTTCGGGTATGTCCATGTGATACGTTAGTTCGGGATAAGAATATTTAAGTTGTAAGAGAGGAGGCGGCAGTGGAGTACAGCGGAACGATAAAAGTGACCCTCACTATTGGGAAAAAGACACCCCATTTCTCTAACTTCGCAGCAGAACTTAGGCAGATGCTTAAACCGAACTCGCGTATGCATGGTATTCAGAACGTCATTTCAAACTTAAACCGAATACCCTCTCTTTTCCCCGTCATATGAGAAGTATAACTGAGGCGGCGTACATAGTCGATGGAAAAGAATTTGAAGACATTATGTACGCCTATCGTCATTTCCCAATAAGGCTCTTTAGAGTTGATAATGCGAGTTCCGGAGGGGAACAGGAACAACGTCTTGTCCGCAGTGTTTTGCGGCAGGAAAGGATTATTCTTGTCGGTAAGCGTGCCCCACAATCCTTTGATACCTATAAATTCGCGCCATTTGAGCTTTTTCACGAGAGGAATCCGATTGAGGAGTTTCCCACTTAAATCCCATCCTATATCAAGCGTTACAAAACGGTCGGTAAGAAATTCCATATTTCCCATGACGGAGAAAGTACCATCGTGAATGAAATAAGAGAGATTAGAGGCTGGCATGATAAGCAATGGGAAAGGTACCTTATTCCATTGTACCCCTCCTTTTACGTATGTATCAATCTTGCCCCAGCTATTCATCCAAAAACGTTTATAGAAACTTGCTTCGGTATAGTTGTAGCGGTATTGTCCGCCAAAGATGCCTTTGAATCCCATCGTATGGCTAAGGTTGAACTCGGGCGCATCAAGATTTACGGGAAAGCGGTGCTGTTTGGTGTTGATATATGTTTTGCCCGGAGCATAGAACAGCCCGATAGATGCCTCGGCAGTGCGTATCTTTTGTATGGAGAGACCATCGGAAAGGCGATTGAAAACGAGTTCGCCTGTGGGGCGATTACTTTCCAACTTCAGGGCAGCTGTTGTACGAAAGCCTCCGTCCGTTTCCCAATCGAATTTTAGTTTTTGTCGGTTATAGAAGTACATTTGTTCTACTTTCTGCCACCGTATGGCAGTAAACACGTTGTCTTTATCGGTCATGAGAAATTTATCCGATGGCGACATTACGTCGTAAGCCGTTTCTATGGAGAGTGTACGAATGGGAAATTCGGTGGGCTGATATTCTTTCTTATTGAATGAATAGGTAACGAGCGAGCTGTAATAGTGGTCGCGGGTCTTTGTGCCATATGCATAATATCCTTTCCAGAACCAATGAGAATTGAGTGAAGCTGTGGTTTGCCCGCTGGCGCGAAGACGTATTCCGTCTACAAAATTCTTGGAAATGAGTGTATTGATAGGACCTATGTCGAACTTGCTCTTTGTGCGTTCAGTGCCCGTCTCTACAAAGTTTTCAATCAATGCTTTCAGTCCGAAAAGCAGATATTTAAAGCCTTTTGTCTGTTCCATACGATGAATGAAAGCATCCATGGATGATTCGCTTTTTGTGAGTTCTACGGTTCGGTATCGTTGCCAGAAGTTTTCGTCGCGCAGTTTTGCATCTGCTTCATAGCGTTCTTTGGCCTTCCCGCGAAACAATTTCTTGGGCAGTTCGTCAAAAGCGTAGTCTGTGAGTCGGGTCGTTCGCAAAACGATTGCTTTGGAGAGCAAATTATTGATTTTCAATTCTACCATCAAATCATCGGAAGAAAGCACCCATTCGCCGTTGGGAAGTTGCGTATAGTCTTGCTGTATTTGCATGTTTTCCACGAAATTTACGTCGGATCGCGTGGGAATGGTCAGCAAGCAACGCTTCACATGCAAGGTAGAGTCTGCAAGGATGTAAAGTTCTCCGCGGAAGCCAAAGTCCTGCAAATTATTGGGAGCAAACTGAAGATGGTAGCATTTATCTTTATCTACATACACAGTGTCTTCTATAAAGAATTTGTAAAATGCGACAGCATCTTTTCCGATGGGGCTGGTAAAGGGATATTGCAGCAGTCTCACTTGATCGTCGTATATGTCTACGTCGGTGAAAATATCTTTCATCATAGTGTTGAGGATACTTCCCGTTTCAATGATTTGATTGACTCCTGTGGTACTTTGGCCTTTGATGATATCTTTTTCACTGCGTGGATTCTTTCTGTACACGTGTTGTATCACGGTTTCATCTATGGAAATGGGCAGTATGAGTTTATTGTTGTAAGGACAGGTCTCTACCTGCTCGATTAGCCAAGGCGACTTTTTGAAGCGTGTGCTTTCGAGTTCCTCGGGTTTGATGTCGTTGACCGCCAGCGTCAGCTTTTGATATTTGTTGTATTGATAATAGTCGTGGTTGTTGAGATGGGTACGTTTTTTTGCTGCTATAACCCGCTGCATAAGTTCCACAGCGGGATTGTTTTTGCGGCTATATTTCTTCTTTCGCTTCGATTTCACGACGACCTCGTCGAGCTGATGCGTATCTGTCTTAAGACGAAATGTGAGCGAGTGGGGGGTGGAAGATTTGATGAGTATGCGCTGTGATACATAACCTACGGCACTGATGGTAAGATACCAGCCGTTGTGCCTTTCCACTGAAAAGACACCGGCTGAGTTTCCGGAAACAGCTATGCTGCTTCCTTTGTAAGAGGCACTTGGATAGGCGATGGTATCGCCTGTTTGAGCATCAAGTACGATACCCGTTATCTGGGCATTGGAAAAGAGTGTTGATGCCCAGAGTAGGATAATCGTGAGGAATCTTCTAATCGATTTCTTCATCTGCTTCGTAACCGCCCATCTCGCGTAGGGCATTTTTCAGCATTGTGTACTGCTGGTAAAGGTTGTTGATGGGTTCTTCTTCTTGCGTATAGTCGTGCATCGGACTTTTGAGATAGAAGCTCAAGAAACGTTGTATGCCATAACGTCCGGCACGTTCGGCAAGGTCTGTCAAGAGCACGAGGTCTAACAACAGTGGCGCAGCCAGAATGGAATCACGACACAGAAAGTTGATTTTAATCTGCATGGGATAGCCCATCCAGCCGAAGATGTCGATGTTGTCCCATCCTTCTTTGTCGTCGTTGCGTGGCGGATAGTAATTGATTCTCACTTTGTGGTAGTAGTCTTTGTAGAGGTCGGGGTGTGTTTCGGCTTTCAAGATGGTTTCGAGTGTGGAGAGCTTGCTCACTTCTTTGGTGCGGAAGTTATCGGGTTCGTCGAGCACAAGGCCGTCGCGGTTGCCGAGAATGTTGGTGGAGAACCATCCGTTCAATCCCAGACAGCGTGTGCCGATGATGGGAGCAAAGCCGCTCTTTACCAATGTTTGTCCGGTCTTGAAGTCTTTTCCTGCGATGGGCATTCGCGTCTGTTCGGCCAGTTGCCACATGGCCGGAATGTCTACCGTCGTATTTGGTGCGCCCATGATGAATGGTGCGCCTTCCGAAAGGGCAGCGTATGCGTAGCACATGGAGGGGGCGATGTGTGCGCGGTCATCGGCTTTCATGGCCTCTTCGAGTGCTTTCAGTGTACCGTGTACGGGCATATACACGGGTACATATATTTCTGTGGAGGCTGCCCATACGACCACGATGCGTGCACAACCGTTGTGTTGTTTGAAAGAGCGTATATCTTCGCGTAACGATTCCACCATCTCCCAGCGTGTGGCGCAGGCTTTCACATTGTCGCCATCCAACCTTTTGGCATAGTTGCGGTCAAATGCTGCCTGCATGGGTACGATTTGCTCGAGTTCGTCGCGCACCGGTTCGATGTCTTTCTCTTTGAGCACTTCCGCATATATGGCGGCTTGATAAGCGTTCTGCGGGTAAACGTCCCATGTGCCGAATACGATGTCGTCGAGACTGGCCAGCGGCACAATGTCGCCATACGAGCGATACTGCTTGTCGGCGCCTTGACCCACACGGATTTTGTCATACTGCGTTAAAGAGCCGACAGGCTTGCTCAACCCTTTGCGAATGCTCAATACACCTGTCATGAAAGTAGTTGCGACGGCACCGCAACCCACGACCATGATGCCTAATTTGCCGTTTGCCGGCTTCACATTTCCTTGTTTCATATATTCAGATATTAAAACGTTATCATCTTGTTTCCTGCTATTGATATTATTTGAAACGGGTGTAGGCCTGCCCTTATCCGCTTGTACAGCCTCTTTTTCGCGATTTTCTTCTCTTCCGATTACTTGGATGGAACTTTAACGGCATTATTCGGATGGAAGTAATTGGTCTAAGCAGGTTATCACTCGGTCGGGCACGCGCTCGTCGTAGCTTTCTTTATTCCAACCTTCGCCTTTCAGCCAAACTGTTTGGCATCCTACTCTCTGCGCGGGCAGAATGTCTTTGTAGAAACTGTCGCCTACCATCACCACCTCTTCGGGCTTCAACCCCAAGGTTTCCACACCGAGCGAGAAGAGGCGCAGGTCGGGTTTCCGATAGCCGACCACAGCTGATTCTATTACGCCCATAAAGAGTTCGTCGAGCCCGAATTCCTTTAACACGGCGTTGATATTGCCGTAGAAATTGCTGACCAGCACCATGGGATACCGCGCATGTAGCGTCGTCAATACTTGTTTGCTGTGCGCCACCGTGGTTTCTACTTTCTGATACAGGTCGTTCCATACGGCAAGATGTTTGGCGCGGAACTCTGCCTCGTCTGCGTCCCACGCACCGGAGGTCATAAGGTGTTCCATTTCTATGCGTATCTTCACCTCCAAGGTCTTGCGAAACGTATCGTGCGGACGTATGAGGGGGGATTGGCTTAATGTCTTTTCAGCAAACACGTATGCTGCTCTGAACTGCGCTTCGCTCACATTTACGCCCTGTCTCTGGTAAGCATGCCAGAGCATTTTCCCCCAATGACAGCCTGCGGTATCAATCGTGCCGCCGTAGTCGAAGATGTATCCTTTGATTGTTTTTCCCATTTTATGTTTTGATTGTTATAGGTCAGAGTGTTTTCGCAATATCGACACACAAATCCTCATGGCACTTGTGCATGTAGATGTATAGACAACTCATTACCGTTATTTCGATGAAGAGATATACCCACGGACAGTTGAGTAGGCAGGTGACATAGATGCATACTGCTCTGGTATTGAATGTAAGGATGTTGGTATATTTCATCAGGGGTCTGCTGCCGTTTAAGAATTGTTCTCTCACGTGCGGAGGTATGGCGGCAGACGTCCCGAATTGTTCTTTCAATAGCGCAAATAAGCGTTGGAATGCGGGGGTGCGCCGCTCTTGACTTTTACAATAACAGGCATAGTTATAATGAAAGGCTTTCGCCCAAAAGTTTCCTTTTCCGGATAACGACTTGTAGATAGAATGTTGCTCCGCGTAACTGTCTAATTCACTGCCGGCCTCTCCTTTTAAGAAGAACAGATGTATCTGCCGGTAGTAATCGCTCAGTGAACTCTGGGGTGAATGACAGAGAAAACCGGCGATGGCAGCGAGCATCCATATCCATATTCCCCAATTCGTGTGTGTATAAGGCATCGGTTGATGTTGTAACCGCAAACAGATGGCTAAATAGATACAGAAGAACCATACGTCGCCCGCAAAACCATCGAGAATGCGTCCCCAAAGGGTTTTCTTTCCCGTCATGCGCGCTAATTGTCCGTCCGTAGAGTCGCAGAAGTTGGCCAGCATGAGAAGTACTATGCCACCGAGATTGTGGCAAAGGTCGGTGAAGTAAAACATATAGCCTGCTCCCATGCCAAAAAACATTGATAAGATGGTAACGGCATTAGGGTGTACACCGAGCTTCTTCCACATGAATGCGAAAACAAGTCCGATGGGACGCGTGAAGTACACGTCGAGCCATTCTTCCGTATCATTCGATTTAAAAGAGGCCTGTAATAGCTCTTTGAATTGATTCATTGTCTTGTTTCTTTCGTCTTTCCCAATCGGCCTGCACTTTATTTGCAATGGCCTCGGCCGCCTCTTCCCTGCATCGTGAAAAACTTGGCCAGTCGTTAAAATCAATGATGCTGTATGTACCGTCTGACGCAACAATACAGTCGCCGCCGTAAACCTCGGTGTGCAGCAGGCCGGCCAGCCTTTCGGCGTCGCACTGCAAACGTTCGACGGAGAAAGCGTAGTGCAGGGGAACACCGTTGCGTGCCTCATTGCCGAATTTAGAGATACCATCGTCGCCCGGATAGAAGCAACGAAAGAATGCTGTTTTCCGCACACCGTAGAATTTCACCACATCTCCTTGCATATTCGCACTGACTACCATATCTGTTATGCCGCGGTTCCGAAAAGCCGATTTTGCTTGAGCAAGTTCTTTGTCGTTACGGCAGTACACCACATCGTCTCGGGTCTGCGCCGAGGCATCTCCCCGCTTCAACCAATAGCCATGCGTTCCTGTCGTAGGTGGCATCGGAACACCATAGCGCCGCATTATTTTATCGACATGGCTACGCTGACAAGCCTCCACGCCATAACCGCTGTTTACAACCAACACACCCTCGGTCTCTTTGTCTTTCAACCATTTCACCGTGAGCGGCTGCCTGCCCATCGACAAGATGATGTTCGCAGCGAAGTCTTCGTCCACTTCGGTCTCGTTCACCATTCGTTTCTCCCCCTCCATGCGTTCCATAACGGCTTTCAGGATGGCCATGTCTTGCGCTTCCGACTGAGGGGAGTATTGCGGTGCGCGTGTGATACCGAGAATACGTGTCATGTGGTCAAAAACGTTTCGGCCTTGGGTATGTCGGCCGCATGGTCTATATCTAATATCTTCGAAAAAGGGTATGCTTTCAGCTTCCGTCCGTCGGCCACAAGGGCACGTTGGAAATTTCGCATACGATTCTCGCCCCTTTCCACACACGCACGCAACGTTTGCAGCACATCGGGGGTAAACCCGTAGATACCACCCGAGATAAAACGGCAGTCGTGAGGTTCGTCATAGAATCCCGTGATATTCATGTCGGCATCCGTACCTACATAGAGTGGACTTTCGTCGTCTACGTAATCGGTTACGCCCATCACGCCTTCTGCATTGGCATTGTTCGCAAGGCCTGAGAAATATTCCACGTAACGGGCAAACTCATTTTCGTGAAATACCGTGTCTACGGTAGTCAGGCAAAAGGGTTCATTATCAAGATACTTACTTAACTCAAACAAACTATGCATGGAGCTTTTCGTACTCTTAACGATAAATCTTAAGGGAATAGGGCGTCCCTGTAAGCCATTGTTTTGTATATCCGTAAGATGCTTCCCTGTGAGGGCTGTCCGGTCATTACAAATGACAATCATTTCATGAGCGTCATTATCGGCGAAGATGCGCAGAAGTCTGTCTATCAACATTTCGCCATTTACATTTACCAAAGGCTTGGGTACCGTAATGCCCTCTTGAGAGAGGCGCGAACCCTCGCCGGCAGCTATCACGGCATATTTCATTTGCGTTCGATTATATACTTCGCAAAGGTACGAATTTATATTTGAATGCGCGAAAACTTCTATTTTATTTTAATTCTACCATCATCAGCGAAATGACTACAAAGCGACTGATTAAATCAGGCTCCCGGAGTGCCGAACGGTGTCGGCAGAGACTAAATCCGGGCTTCCGGAGTGCCGAGCAGTGCCGGCAGAGACTAAATCGGGCTCCTGGAGCGCCGAACAGTGCCGGCAGAGGCTAAATCGGGTTCCCAGAGTGCCGAACGGTGTCGGCAGAGGCTAAATCGGGCTTCCGGAGTGCCGAACGGTGCCGGCAGAGTCTAAATCCGGACTCCCGGAGTGCCGAACAGTGTCGGCAGAGACTAAATCGGGCTCCTGGAGCGCCGAACGGTGCCGGCAGAGTCTAAATCAGGACTCCCGGAGTGCCGAACAGTACCGGCAGAGGCTCTGCCAAGTCCTTTAAGAAGTATGGAGTGCTCTTTTATGCCATATTCTCATAATGAATGAACCCCAAAAGTTTGGTTTAACTTTCGGGGTTCACTACAAACGGTATGGAGACCGAAGATTAATAAGCGAAGAGAGGATAGTTCTTCATCTTCTCATTTACGCGTGTGCGAACGCTGGCAATCACTTTTTCATCTTCAGGATTGTTGAGTACCTCTTCAATCAGTTCTGCAATAAGAATCATGAGGTCTTCCTTTGCACCGCGGGTGGTAATGGCGGCTGTACCGAGACGGATGCCCGAGGTCTGGAAAGCACTGCGGGTATCAAACGGCACCATGTTCTTATTGACGGTGATGTCGGCAGCTACGAGGGCGTTTTCGGCTACCTTACCTGTCAGTTCGGGATATTTAGAGCGCAGGTCTACGAGCATAGAGTGGTTGTCGGTTCCACCGCTGACGATGCCAAAGCCGCGTTTCACCAGCTCGTCTGCCAATACGGCAGCATTCTTCTTTACCTGCTTAGCCCACTCTTTGAACTCTGGTTGTAATGCCTCCTCAAAGGCTACTGCCTTGGCTGCGATGACATGCTCCAATGGACCGCCTTGAATACCGGGGAACACGGCACTGTCGAGCAATTGGCTCATCATCTTTACTACGCCTTTGGGTGTCTTCTTGCCCCATGGATTCTCAAAGTCCTGTCCCATGAGGATGATACCGCCGCGCGGGCCGCGTAGCGTCTTGTGGGTTGTAGAGGTAACCACGTGGGCATATTTCACGGGGTTTTCGAGCAATCCGGCTGCAATCAGGCCGGCGGGGTGTGCCATATCTACCATGAAGATAGCACCCACTTCGTCAGCTATCTTGCGAATACGTGCATAATCCCACTCGCGACTGTAAGCCGAACCACCGGCAACAATGAGTTTAGGCTTGTGCTCGCGTGCCAATTGTTCCATCTCATCATAGTCTACACGACCTGTTTCTTTTTTCAAATTATAGCCTACCGGCTTGTAAAGAATGCCGGATGTATTGACTGCGGAACCATGAGAGAGGTGGCCGCCGTGGTCGAGGTTAAGTCCCATAAACGTGTCTCCGGGATTGAGGCAAGCCAAAAATACGGCGGCATTGGCTTGTGCTCCGGAGTGAGGTTGCACATTGGCATACACAGCACCAAAGAGTTTCTTCACGCGTTCACGCGCCAAATCCTCTACTTGGTCTACCACTTGGCAGCCGCCATAGTAACGTTTTCCGGGCAGTCCTTCTGCATACTTGTTGGTGAGATAGGAGCCCATGGCTGCCATTACCTCGTCACTTACGAAGTTCTCTGATGCGATGAGCTCAATTCCTTTGAGCTGTCTCTGATGTTCTTTTTCGATAAGATCGAAAATAACCTGATCTTTTTTCATGTTGTAGATGTTAGAAGTTATATTAATTGTACATTGTTAATGTCTTGCTCTTTGTCGCAATAATGGCATTTCAGTGTGGTTTGCGTCTTGTTTATGACGTGGAATACGGTCTGCATGGGTTCGTTGTTCGTGATGCACTTTGGATTGTTGCACTTCACGATACCTCTTATTTCATCTGGTGTTTCTACCGTCTTCTTTTCAATCACTTCGTAGTCCTTGATGATATTGAGAACGATTTTGGGCGCAACAACGGAAAGTTGCGATATTTCGACCGTCGTGAAATATTTGTTTTCCACTTTGATAATACCTTTCTTGCCTAATTTTTTAGAGGTGTAATTATTGCCAATGGTAATAGGAGTTTCTAAATTCTGTAATCCTAACAATGTGGCCACTTGATAAGTTTTCTCCGCTGGTATATGGTCTATGACCGTTCCGTTCTCTATAGCGGCAACGATTCTCTCTTTTTTACTCATCGCGTTTCTTTCGTTTAATCTATGATTGTCTTATCGTTTACCACCTCGTCATATCCGATACCTAATACATAGCAGAAAATAGCTTCGCGAGCATACAATCCGTTTTGTGCCTGCTGTATGTAGTAAGCATGCGGATTCTCGTCTACGTCGTAGGCAATTTCATTGACGCGGGGTAGCGGATGCAAAATTTTCATATTCTCTTTCACATGGCCGAGCATGTCGTTTTTCAGGATATAGACGTTCTTCACGCGTTCGTATTCCATGAGATCCGAAAAGCGTTCTTTTTGAACACGCGTCATATAGATAATATCAGCATCGGCAATCACTTTCTCATTGAATGCTGTATGCTCCTGAAATTTGATGCCATGTTCCTTGCAATACATCTTATATTCATTCGGCATTGCCAATTCTTTGGGAGCGATGAAGTGGAAGGTGGGTGAAAAATGGCGCATGGCGGTAATCAACGAGTGTACGGTTCTTCCGTATTTAAGGTCTCCAACAAGGTAGATGTTGAGATTGTCGAGCGTTCCTTGTGTCTTGTAAATAGAGTATAAATCGAGTAAACACTGAGAGGGATGCATATGGGCACCGTCTCCTGCATTGATAATAGGCACGGGCGAGGTCTCAGCTGCATAGAGAGCTGCTCCTTCTATATAATGTCTCATGACAATGATATCGGCATAGTTGGATACCATTAAGATGGTGTCTTTCAGCGTTTCCCCTTTACTTACGCTGGAGACAGTGGCATCGGAGAAGCCGATGACCCGTGCTCCAAGCCGATTGGCAGCTGTTTCAAAGCTGAGACGTGTGCGGGTAGAAGGTTCGAAAAATAAGGTAGCAACCACTTTACCTTTCAATAATTCTCTGTTAGGATGTTTTTCAAACTCCTTTGCCAGCCTGAGAAGATAGAGTAAATTGTCTTTCGAAAGGTCTTCGATGGTAACAAAGTTATGTCTTTTCATGCACCCCTTTTGTGTTAATTTAGATTCAGGGTGCTAAGGTAAGCATATTTTTTAATCTATTGGTCATAATTCCGAGAATTATTGTATTTTTGCAAAGATAATTTACGATTTATCTCAGAATCATGAGAAAGGTTTTTGTTCATTTCCTCTGGGGAACGCTTGTCACTGCTGTTTTAGTTGTACTTTTGGCATTTACAGCCATTTGGTTTGGCTGGATAGGTTACATGCCGCCTATCGAAGATTTACAAAACCCCATTGACCGCTACGCTACTCAAATCTATTCGGCTGACGGAAAGGTCATCGGGACATGGAATACAAACCGTGAAAACCGTATTCGCGTAAGTTATGATAATCTATCTCCTTATCTCGTTCAAGCATTAGTTGCTACGGAAGATGCACGCTTCTATAGCCATTCGGGTATTGATTTTATCGCTCTCGGAAGAGCTTTGGTCAAGAGAGGACTGATGGGACAAGAGAGTGCAGGCGGTGGTTCTACGATTACACAACAGCTTGCCAAACAGCTTTATTCCGGTGTGGCTCACAGCACGATGGAGCGTATTCTTCAGAAACCTATCGAATGGGTCATAGCAGTAAAGCTGGAACGTAATTATACCAAGGAGGAAATCATTACCATGTATCTCAATTATTTCGATTTCCTTCACAATGCCGTGGGTATTAAGACAGCTGCCAATACTTACTTCAATAAAGACCCGAAGGATTTATCGTTGGATGAAGCTGCCACACTCATAGGACTTTGCAAGAACCCCTCATTCTTTAATCCTGTCCGTTATCCCGACCGTTGTCGGGAACGTAGAAATGTGGTTTTGGCACAGATGCAGAAAGCAGGATATATCTCTCCTGCTGAATACAACCGATATTGTGATTCACCCCTCACCCTCAACTTCCACCGTATCGACCACAAAGATGGTACTGCCACTTATTTCCGTGAGTTCCTGCGCCAATACCTTATGGCTAAACAACCGGAGAAGAACGATTATCCCTCATGGAATGCCCAGCAGTATTACATAGACTCTGTTGCATGGGCTACCGACCCGCTCTATGGTTGGTGTAATAAGAATGTGAAGAAGGACGGCACACATTATAATATATATACAGATGGATTGAAGGTATATACTACCATCGATTCTCATATGCAAAAGTATGCGGAAGAGGCTGTTTACAAACATGTAGCCCGTTATCTGCAGCCCGAGTTCTCACGAGAAAACAGAACGAAGCCCAACGCGCCGTTCACCAATGCTCTAACTACCGCAGAGGTACGTACCATCCTTGACCGTTCTCTCCGTCAGAGCGACCGATACCGAGGTATGAAGGCCTCGGGAGCATCAGAAGAAGAGATACGAAAGGCATTCCGTACCCCGACGGAAATGACTATCTTTACTTATCATGGAGACATAGACACTGTGATGACGCCATTAGACTCTATCCGCTACATCAAGTCGTTTCTACGGGCAGGTTTCATGAGCATGAGCCCTAAGACCGGCGAGGTGAAAGCGTACGTAGGTGGGCTTGATTTCTCACATTTTCAATACGACATGGTCATGGCAGGACGACGACAAATAGGGTCTACCATCAAACCTTTCCTGTATGCTTTGGCCATGGAAAACGGCTTTTCGCCCTGCGATGAGGCACCGAACGTGCAACGTTCTTATATTGTTGCGGGGCAACGGTGGACACCTCGTAATGCCAGCCATAGCCGCTATGGTTCGATGGTTACGCTGAAATGGGCTTTGGCACAGTCAAATAACTGGATTTCGGCATACCTTATGAGTAAGCTCAACCCACAGCAATTGGTACAACTTATCTATGAATTCGGTATCCGTACCCCCAACATTCATCCCTCAATGGCACTCTGTCTCGGTCCTTGCGACGTATCTGTGGGGGAAATGGTAAGTGCTTATACCACCTTTGTCAATCGCGGAATAAGATGCGCTCCCTTGTTTATTACCAAGATTGAGGACAATGAGGGAAACGTTATTGCACAGTTTCAGCCACGTATGAACGAGGTCATCAGCGAAGAGAGTGCCAATAAGATGCTCGTATTGCTGAAAGCCGTCGTGGACGGGGGCACTGCCGGTCGATTACGCTACAAATACCACCTCACCGGAGAGATAGGCGGTAAGACCGGAACTACCAACCGAAATGCCGATGCTTGGTTTATGGGCTTTACACCCGAGTTGGTGAGTGGTTGTTGGGTTGGCGGTGAAGACCGAGACATTCACTTTGATTCCATGCGAATGGGGCAGGGGGCTACCATGGCGTTGCCCATCTGGGCATATTATATGCAGAAAGTGTATGCCGACCGTACGTTAGGCTACGATCCTAAGGCCAAATTCAAATTACCCGCAAGTTTCAATCCGTGTACGAGTGAAGAGACTGTTGAAATGAACGGAATCGACGAGGTCTACGAATAACTCTCTCACCCTTATGACCATCTATCAGGGGTGTTGCTGCCCGCTATTGTAGTGTGCTTGCAGGACTTTCTTTGGTTACATCGGCAAATGCAATGTGGACGGAGAAAGGTTGCCGACCTTTCCCTGTACAAACCGTATCTGTACCATGCACAAACGCCATCTGTACATGGTATGAATGCCGACTTATCAATCGTAACTTTATGACCTTTAGAAGTTACACCTTCGAACTTTTGAGTATCGAATACCCAGAAACTATTACAAAAACGGAGGAAAAAGTTACGAATGAGAACCACTTGTTTCTGTGACTTCCCACCTTTTTGTTTCTCTGTCGCGTAGGCTTGTAGCGGTCCTTTATCTCTATTCACATAAATATTCCCGTTTCTTTCGGCTTTTAGCGTGATTTTATGTAATTTTGCCCCCAAAATCAATATTATAACAACGATATAAATGATAACAGTAACCAACCTCGCTATTCAGTTTGGTAAGCGAGTACTCTACAAAGACGTAAACATTAAATTCACATCAGGTAATATATATGGTGTCATCGGTGCCAATGGCGCAGGCAAGTCAACCCTGCTGAAAGCCATCAGCGGTGAACTGGAACCCAATAAAGGAACTGTAGAGCTGGGCACAGGAGAGCGTCTTTCGGTATTAGACCAAGACCACTTTAAGTTCGACGGATACAGTGTGATGGACACCGTGCTCATGGGGCATCAGCCTCTTTGGGATAACATGAAGGAGCGCGAACAGATTTACATGAAAGAAAACTTCAGCGATGAAGATGGAAACCGTGTGGCCGAATTAGAGGAGAAGTTCGCAGAGATGGACGGTTGGAATGCCGAGAGCGATGCTGCCCAGATGCTTTCCAACCTCGGTATTAAGGAGTCACTGCACCAAAAGCAGATGAGCGAACTGTCAAACAACGAGAAAGTGAGGGTCATGTTGGCCAAAGCTCTCTTCGGTAAACCCGATAACCTGCTGCTCGACGAGCCGACCAACGACTTGGACTTAGATACGGTGAACTGGTTGGAAGAGTATCTTGGAAATGTGGAACAGACGGTTCTTGTGGTGAGCCACGACCGTCATTTCCTCGACTCGGTGAGTACCCAGACAGTAGACATCGACTTTGGAAAGGTGACGGTATTCTCCGGTAACTACTCATTCTGGTATGAGAGTTCACAGCTTGCTTTGCGTCAAGCGCAGAATCAGAAGCAGAAAGCCGATGAGAAGCGTAAGGAGTTGGAAGAGTTCATCCGCCGTTTTTCTGCCAATGTGGCAAAGAGCCGACAGACAACAAGCCGTAAGAAGATGTTGGAGAAACTGAATGTAGAGGAGATTCGTCCTTCATCCCGCAAATATCCGGGTATCATCTTTCAAATGGAACGTGAGCCGGGGAATCAGATTTTAGAGGTAAACGACCTAAAGGCTGTCGACACCGATGGCACGGTACTCTTCGACCATGTGAACTTCAATATAGAGAAAGGACAGAAAGTGGTATTCCTTAGTCGCAACCCTAAAGCCATGACGGCGCTCTTCGAGATTATTAATGGGAATCGTGAGGCACAGAGCGGAGATTACAAATGGGGCGTAACGATAACAACCGCCTATCTGCCTTTGGACAATACGGCTTTCTTTGACACTGAGAAGAATCTGGTAGATTGGCTGAGCCAGTTCGGCCCCGGCAACGAAGTACAGATGAAAGGTTATTTAGGACGTATGCTTTTCTCGGGCGAAGAAGTACTGAAAAAAGCCAATGTGTTGAGCGGAGGTGAGAAGATGCGGTGCATGATAGCACGCATGCAGTTGAAAAATGCCAACTGCCTTATCTTGGACACACCTACCAACCATCTTGATTTGGAAAGCATTCAGGCCTTCAACAACAACCTGATTACCTTTAAAGGAAACATCCTCTTTGCCAGCCATGACCATGCCTTTATTGGGTCGGTGGCCGATCGCATCATCGAATTGACCCCTAAAGGTATCATCGACAAGCTGATGGCCTACGACGATTACATCTACGACGAAGGCATCAAGGCACAGAAAGATGCCATGTATGCCCAATAACGCTTTGGCAAGCTTTTTGTAACAGCTGATACTGATTAAACGAACAAAGTGATGAAACATCAGAGTAAAAACAACGAAAAAGAAATAAATGTTGAGGACGGACGCAGGAATGAACCTGAATGTACCGACAAACAGCCGGTGGAAGAAGGACAGTCTGTTACCGATAAGAGCGACGGCAATGATGATTCATTGGAGGATATGCATGCCAAAATAGCCGATTTACAGGATAAGTATCTGCGTACAGTTGCAGAATTTGACAACTATCGGAAACGTACTATCAAGGAAAAGGCCGACCTCATATTGAGTGGATCTGAGAAAGCGGTCTCAGCCATATTACCCATCTTAGACGATATGGAACGCGCTATTGACAATGCCGGTAAGACGGAAGATGTGCAAGCCTTGCGCGACGGGCTGGAACTTATCTATAAGAAATTCGAAAAAACACTCGAAGGTATGGGAGTAAAAAAGATAGAGACAGCCGGAAAAGATTTCGATACCGAGGTACACGAAGCTGTAGCCATGGTTCCCGGAATGGGGGACGAAAAGAAAGGGAAAGTAGTGGATTGTGTGCAAACAGGCTATACGTTGAATGATAAAGTGCTGCGTCACGCCAAAGTGGCAGTGGGGCAATGATTGACTAATATACATGCAAGATATGGAAAAGAGGGTACAAACTGCGGTCTGCCCCTCTTTTCTTTCATTGAAAGATTATCATGGCAAAACAAGATTATTACGAAGTTCTCGGTGTCGATAAGAATGCATCGGAAGAAGAAATTAAGATAGCTTATAGGAAAATCGCTATTAAATACCACCCCGACCGCAATCCGGGGGATGCAGAGGCCGAGGAAAAATTCAAAGCTGCGGCAGAGGCCTATGATGTGTTGCACGATGCGCAGAAGAGACAACAGTATGACCGGTTTGGCTTCGACGGCCTTTCCGGAGCGAGTGGTTTCGGAGGCTTTGGCGGTGGAGGTGGCTTCTCTATGGACGACATCTTCTCTATGTTCGGTGACGTTTTCGGAGGTCATGGCGGTTTTTCCGGTTTTGGCGGAGGAAGCGGACGCCATCAGCCACCCAAGTATCGTGGTGCCGATTTACGTTTGAAGGTGAGACTCTCTTTGTTGGAAGTAAGTAAAGGCATTACCAAGAAGTTTAAAGTACGCAAAGATGTTCAATGTTCTCATTGTCACGGAAGCGGTGCCGAGGCCGGCAGTCATGCCGAGACCTGTCCCACGTGTCATGGCAGCGGTGTGGTTACACGCACCACGCAAAGCATATTCGGCATGATGCAAACACAAACATCCTGCCCGACATGCAATGGCGAAGGTACTGTGATTAAGGATAAATGCCATGAATGTCACGGAACGGGTGTGGTAAAAGGAGAAGAAGTTGTGGAAATCAACATCCCCGCAGGTGTGCAGGAAGGTATGGTAGTCAATGTTCCGGGTAAAGGAAATGCAGGACCTCGTAATGGAATTAACGGCAATATTCAGGTCTTTATAGAGGAAGAAGAGAATGATACTTTTATACGCGATGGTAATGACATCATCTATAATCTATTGTTGGATTTCCCTATGGCCGCACTTGGTGGGCAAGTAGAAGTGCCTACAATAGAGGGCACAAATGTGAAGATACCGATAGAACCCGGTACACAACCCGGAAAAACACTTCGACTGAAAGATAAAGGTCTACCAGCTGTGCAAGGTTATGGCACGGGAAAGGGAGACCTTGTAGTCAATATAAGCGTATATGTTCCGAAAACACTCGACAAGGAAGAGAAGAAACAATTGGAGGAAATGCAGAAAAGCGACCACTTTAAAGGTGATAAAGCTACAAAGAAATCTATCTTCAATACGTTTAAGAACTATTTCAACTAAAGGAATTTTATGAATGAAGAATGTTGCACAGGGAGCATTCTTCATCGTTTTATAGGGGCATACGACATGACTTACCGACAAACAATTGAGTATTTGTTCAACAGTACACCCGTTTTTGAAAATGTGGGAGCGACAGCTTATAAGGAAGGATTTACGAATACGCATCTTCTGGATAGACATTTCAATCATCCGCACAGTCGGTATAAGACAATTCATGTGGCCGGAACGAACGGGAAAGGGTCATGTTCCCACACGTTAGCAGCAATTCTTCAAAGTGCGGGCTATCGGGTAGGACTCTACACATCTCCGCATCTTGTGGATTTCAGAGAACGCATCCGTATCAACGGGAACTGTATTTCCGAACAGTATGTAGTGGATTTTGTGGAGCAGGAACGTGCTTTCTTCGAGCCTCTTCATCCTTCTTTCTTTGAACTCACTACTGCATTGGCTTTCAAATACTTTGCCGACGAACAGGTGGATATTGCTGTGATAGAAGTGGGCTTGGGCGGTCGTTTGGACTGCACAAATATCATTCATCCATTGCTCTCTGTCATTACGAATATTAGCCTTGACCATACACAGTTTCTTGGAGATACATTGGAAAAGATTGCAAGTGAGAAAGCTGGTATCATCAAACGCGATACACCTATTATAATAGGTGAATATCTTCCTGATACAAAACCTGTTTTCCAAGCAAAGGCTCAGGAGATGAATGCGCCTCTTTCCTTTGCCGAAGACGAGAAGGAAGTGCTCGCTGCCCATCCGAATGCAGATAGGGGCATCACTTATCAGACGAAAAACTTCGGGAAGGTTGATGCTGAATTGGCGGGCGATTATCAGAGGAAAAATACCAACACCGTACTTTGTGCTGTCAGAGAGTTGCAAAAAATGCGGGTAATCAGAGATACAGACTGTGTGAAGCAAGGCTTCCGTCATGTTGTGGAATACACCGGATTGCAAGGGCGTTGGCAGAACGTACGGTCGACTCCTACGGTTATTTGCGATACAGGGCATAATGTAGGAGGTTGGGAATACCTGAGTCGACAGTTGCAGGATGTCTCTTGTCTGGGTGTGAAGCGTATTGTTTTCGGTATGGTAGACGATAAAGACATTGACGGAGTGATGCGCATGTTGCCCCATGATGCTGTTTATTATTTTACGAAAGCCTCTTCCCATCGTGCTATCTCCGAATATAAGGTTGGGGAAAAGGGTATGACATACGGGTTGAAAGGGCGTTGCTTCCCTTCGGTAAGTGCGGCGTATCGGCAGGCGTTAGCCGATGCTGTGCCCACTGATTTTATTTTTGTGGGAGGGAGTAGCTATATCGTTTCCGATTTCTTGTCGGGATTGAAAGAATAAAATATATCTTCTGTCAATTTACTGACGGGAAACGGGAGATATAAAAGTTAGGGAATCCCTTATGTTTATTGCGATTTACCCATCAATAACATGACGTTTGGATTAAAAGTTTTTAACGCCTTTGCCACAGACAATTTTTATTGTTTCATTCGTTATATTCGTTTTTTTTCGTTTACTTTGCAATACATACCAATAACTAAAAACAATTTAATCAATGAGCACTATGGAAACAGAAAACATCTGTGGTCTGAAAAGAAAGGACTTTCAGACTACAATCAACGGAAAAGATACAGATTTATTTATCTTAAGAAATGAGAGAGGTAACGAAGTAGCCATTACCAATTATGGAGGAGCTATCGTAGCTATCATGGTTCCGGATAAGAACGGGAAACGGGCTAATATCGTGCAAGGACATGATAATATTCAGGATGTTATCAACAGTCCGGAACCTTATCTCTCAACGTTGATAGGAAGATATGGAAACAGAATTAACAAAGGACGTTTCAAATTGCATGGAAAGGAGTATCAGCTTGCCACCAATAACGGTCCGAATGCACTCCACGGAGGTCCGAAAGGCTTTCACACCCGTGTTTGGGATGCCCAGAAGATGAATGATAAAAGCCTTGTTCTCAATTACATTTCTGCTTATGGCGAGGAAGGATATTCGGGCGAACTAAAAGTAACGGTAGTCTATACTTTTAACGACGACAATGAATTGGTTATCGACTATATGGCAACTACCAACAAAAAAACAATTATCAACCTCACCAATCACGCATTTTTCTCTCTCGCGGGTATTGCGAACCCCACTCCCTCTATCGATAATCTTATTTGCGAAATCAATGCAGATTTCTATCTGCCTATAGACGAGACATCCATCCCTACGGGTGAGATACGTTTTGTTAAGGGAACGCCGTTTGATTTCCGTGCACCTAAGTCTGTAGGGCAAGATATTGATACTGCCGACGAGCAGATAAAGAACGGTTCGGGCTACGACCATTGTTTCGTATTAAATAAGGAAGAAGAGGGTGAACTTAGCTTTGCTGCCCGCATCACAGAGCCTGTAAGCGGCAGAACAATGGAAGTCTATACCACCGAACCCGGCGTTCAGCTGTATACAGACAATCATGCTGACGGTTACAAGGGACAAAATGGTGCTACATTCCCCCGCAGAAGTGCCATCTGTTTCGAGGCTCAACACTTCCCCGACTCGCCCAACCGTCCTTATTTCCCCTCTGTGTTACTGTGTCCTGAAGGAAAATACAAACAGACAACAATCTATAAATTCGGGGTAAGCGAGTAACACTATACCCGCGAATCATACCTCTCTGCCCCCTTATCATAAAGAAATGAAGATGGAAAAAACTCAAAGAAAGAATGGAAGCATGGTGGCCATCATTACGATGATGTTTCTTTATGCTATGATTTCATTTGTGACAAACTTAGCTGCTCCTATCGGCGTTATCTGGAAGAATGCCTTTCAGGGCGATAATGCCAATATGGTAGGGATGTTGGGTAATGCAATGACTTTCCTTGCTTATCTGTTTATGGGCATTCCGGCAGGTGGATTACTGATAATGATAGGCTATAAGAAGACCGCACTGACGGGTATCGCCATTGGTTTCGTCGGTGTGCTTATCCAATTCCTTTCAGGCGTCATCGGTAAAGATACGGCAGGCTTTGTGGTTTATCTGTCGGGAGCTTTCGTGTCCGGATTCTCCGTTTGTTTGCTCAATACGGTTGTTAATCCCATGCTCAATCTTCTCGGTGGAGGCGGAAACAGAGGGAATCAACTCAATCTGATAGGCGGCACGCTCAATTCGTTGGCCGGTACATTGACCCCGATGCTCGTAGGAGCACTCATTGGGCAGGTAACGGCAAGTACAGCCCTTGTAGATGTTAATTTGGTGCTCTACATTGCAATGGGCGTCTTTGCACTGACTTTTGTTATCTTGTTATTCATTCCCATAGCCGATCCGGAGATGGGAAAGGCAACAACAGCGACGGTCTTTGAGCATAGTCCATGGGCGTTCCGTCATTTAGTGTTAGGAGTTGTGGCTATCTTCGTCTATGTGGGCGTAGAGGTTGGTATCCCCGGCACGTTGAACTTCTATCTATCCGATACCACAGGAAGCGGGGGAGGACTTGATGCTGCTTCTGCTGCCCGTGTAGGTGGATTCGTGGCTGGTACGTATTGGTTGTTAATGCTTGTAGGTCGTTTCTCTGCCGGTTTCATTGCCAATAGAGTATCGAGCAAACTCATGCTGACCATTACCTGTATGATAGGCATGGTGTTTATTCTCGGTGCTATGGGCTTAGGCAAGTCTTTAACGGTAGAAATCCCCGTGTTCACCGGCTCGTCTTTCGAGATGGTGATGGTACCTATAGCCGCATTGTTGCTTGTGCTCTGTGGGCTTTGTACCTCGGTGATGTGGGCAAGCATCTTCAACCTTGCTACAGAAGGGTTGGGCAAGTATTCGGCCGCTGCATCGGGAATCTTTATGATGATGGTAGTGGGTGGCGGTATTTTGCCTCTTCTTCAAAACATCATGGCTGATAAGATAGGCTATCTGCTGTCCTACATCATTCCGCTTGTAGGCTTCGGTTACATACTCTTCTATGCTTTAATAGGATGTAAGAATGTGAATCGAGATATTCCGGTAGATTGACCGGTAGACGAAGAGCGATGGAAATAAAGGTCTGCTACTCAAATAGGGTAGCAGACCTTTTTTTATGGTTTCGTGTGGCAAAGGATACGGTTACGATGAAGTGCTAAATGGACTCATCAGTCATTAAAGCATTTTCCAGCCCTCCGTAAAGTACATCCGATAGGGAATCGGCAAAGCCTCGCCGTCCTTTGCGGACTTGTCTGGCTTTCTTATGCCCGATTAAGGACAAGTGAAGTACTTAACAGCGGGCTTCACGTTATTGGATGATAACACCGATGATACTTAAGGAACCACTGTCTTTGTAGTAGGAAAGGTGAATTATCATCACGATGATAAATATTTATCATCACGCTGAAAAATATTTATCTCTAAGTTGAGAAATATTTATCACCACGCTGAAAAATATTTATCTCTAAGTTGATAATTCGATAATCCTTATATCTCGTGACTAAGAGTCCTATTAGGAAGACAGTTGTTATCCTAATATCCTGCAATCGGTCATGAGCCTTTCCCTCGATGAATGCCTAATGGCCGATTAGAGTTAAAGCATGAGGTGGGTGTAGTTGGGCAACACTTGAGTTTTGCCTTGGTTGGGGCGTAATCATCTGATGATATTCCTCGTATTCCTTTCTTTCCTCTATGATGCGGTCTGCTGTACTCTCCGCTCCTGCTCCTGCACAGTGATGGAACCATAAACATAGAGTAAGGGAAGGTGAATAAGGGCGTAGAGCAACAGAAGCAGGGTAAGGGAAAGCAATGTGGAGAAGCTTATCAGAATATAGGCTGAAGCATGAAGTCCTGACGGGTCGCCAGACCTAAGTATGCCCAAGGCATTGGAAAAGACAGCCAAAAAGGAAAGAATGACAGACAGGAGCGGCAGAATGGCGAGCAGAGCAGTGATTAGCACAGAGAAAAACGTTGTGGCAAAGAGTTTACCTTTGTGGCGAAAAGCTTCGCGATAGCTGTGTGGAAGGATGCGAAACAGGTTGCCGCCATCCATCATGTATATATAGGAGGTGTAGATAAGCGGCAGTGTCCCGATAACAAGAACTGCGAGCAGAAGGAGCAGGCCGGTATAAATGGCTGTCTGCACCGTCCACGGTTGCGAGAGCGGAAGCCACGAGAGAAGCTGCAAAGGGATGGGTAGCCCGGGGGCAATGATGACGAGTGGCAGAAAAAGGAACGGGATGCTACGCAATGCGATACTCACGGTATCGCTCATGGATGTAAGCAACCCTAAGCGCGGTATGCAGCCCTCGCTCTTGAAGTGGCGGAACAGGAAGAACGTCCGACCCATAAAAAAGGCAAAGGATGCACAGAAGCATAGGTATGCTGCGAGGGCAGACCATTCGGCCATAGGCGAGGGAGTGCCTCCGATATTGCCGATTACAGCAAAGGCATAGGCTGCGAGATAGAGCGTAAGACAAAGGGCTGCCAACAAGGCATAGGGCACGAGACTGAAAAGAAGCGCTCGGCAGTTGTCGGCGGCAAGGGTGAATGCGCTTTTGATACATCCCGCATAGCTGCGCATCTTGAAAAGAGAAGCGTTTTCGTTTTGTATCTTCATTCCCTGATTGCGTTTATGTGGTACAAATATACAGCTTATTAAATGAAGTAATAGAGGAAAGAGGCGATGCCTTCGAGTGCAGGTTTTCGCTGTCCTTCTATCTCTATTTTAAAACTGATTTCAGCCTTGCAGATGCCCCTCAGATTGTTGATGTTGTGGAGTTTGGTGACCAATCTCACGCGACTTCCTGTGGTTACGGGCTGTCCGAAGCGCATCTTGTCCATGCCGTAGTTGACGAGCATCTTGATATTGTTTACCTCAATGATTTGTTCCCACAAGTAAGGGAGCAGGGAGAGGGTGAGGTAGCCGTGGGCGATAGTGCTTTTATAAGGACTTTCACGCTTAGCCCGCTCCTCATCGACGTGTATCCATTGATGGTCGAGAGTTGCATCGGCAAAGAGATTGATACGGTCTTGGTCGATCTGCAACCATTCTGATTCGCCCAATGTCTGTCCGAGGTGGGCGGCAAATTCGTCGTAAGAATTGATGATAAGTTTTCCCATTTTGTTTATTGTTTTCAGTGAAATGTCGGATAAAGAATGTGCCGGCAATGGTCTGTCAGATATATCCTAACCAGCGTAAGATGTCATTCAGATTGGCCACTACCATGAGTAGTAGCAGCAGAGAGATTCCGATGTACTCGGCTTTCACCATGAAGTTCTCGCTTGGCTTTCGTCGGGTAATCATCTCATAAAGCAGGAAGAGCACGTGACCGCCGTCGAGTGCCGGTATGGGGAGTATGTTCATGAAAGCGAGTATGATGCTCAAGAAAGCTGTCATGCGCCAGAATATCATCCAATCCCATACGGGGGGAAACATGCTTCCAATGGCTCCAAAACCTCCGAGCGACTTGGCACCGTCGGAAGAGAAGAGGTATTTCATATCGCCCACGTAGCCTTTGAGGGTATGCACACCGTAGGCTATGCCGGCGGGGAAGCTCTCGAAGAAGCCGTAAGATACGTGTATAGGTTCGTAATACGTGTACAGAGTGGTCTGTTTTACACCTAATTGCAGTTCCGGGGTAAGTATGGTACGCACGGTATCTATGCTGTTGTCGGCACGATGCTTGTAAACCACTGTTACGGTGCGCAGTTTCAGGCTGTCGGAACGGTTCTGTACTGCGGTCATAGCATCGGAGAGTCGTCCTATCTCGTCGGTAAACGCGCTCCACGAGTTCACGTTCTTTCCATTAATAGCCAAGAGACGGTCGCCTTTTCGCAAGCCTATCTTCTCGGCAGGACTACCGTGGAAAACGCTGTCCACTTCTGCTGGAATGAGTGGACGCACAAAGGGAGGCACATGCTTAATCATATCCAGCAGATTGATATCTCCCGAAAGCGGGATGGAAAGCGATTTCCCGTTTCTGACAACGTCTACTCTGCGTGCCTCGGAGATGTCTCTGAAAAGGTCGGCATTGAAGTCTTTGAAAGTCTTTTTGTCTGTCCCGATCAGCACATCGCCATCGCGGAACCCCATTGTTTTTGCCTCTTCATTGAATGTCATGCCCATTTTCATGTCGGCAACGCGCACATAGGAGTCTCCCCAATAGAAGAGTACCATGGAATAGATGAATAAGGCAAGGAGGAAATTTACAACCACGCCACCCAACATAATCAGGAGACGTTGCCATGCGGGCTTGCTTCTGAACTCCCAAGGTTGTACCGGTTGTTTCATCTGCTCGGTGTCCATAGATTCGTCTATCATGCCCGAAATTTTGCAATAGCCGCCAAATGGCAGCCAACCGAGGCCGTAGCGTGTATCGCTGTTTTTAGGTTTGAACTCGAAAAGGTGGAACCAAGGGTCGAAAAAGAGATAGAATTTCTCTACGCGAACCTTGAAAAGACGTGCGAAAAAGAAGTGTCCGCCCTCGTGGAGCAGCACAAGTAAGGAGATTGCCAGCATGAATTGCAGCAGTCTGATGAAAAATACTTCCATATAATAGTTCTTGTTTTAATGCGATGAATAGGTGATAAGTTCTGCTGCAATCTTGCGTGCTTCGGCATCGGAAGCAGTGTAGCTTTCGTAAGAAGGGCAGTCTATGAAAGTTGCCCGCTGCATGGTCTGCTCGATGATGTCGGCCATTTGCAGGAACGAACAGCGGCCTTGCCGAAATGCTTCGTTTGTAATCTCATTAGCAGCATTGACGATACAGGGCATGTTCCCTCCCTTTCTGACCGACTCAAAAGCAAGGTTGAGACAGCGAAATTTCTCCATGTCGGGTTCAAAAAACTCCAACGGCTGTTTGAAAAGGTCGAGGCGAGGAGAAGAAAGCGGAAGTCTGTCGGGGTAGGAAAACGCATACTGAATGGGCAGACGCATGTCGGGAATGCCTAATTGCGCCTTGACAGACCCGTCGGAAAACTGCACGGCACTATGAACGATAGACTGCGGATGCACCAGCACTTGTATTTTATCCACTTCAACGCCGAATAGCCACTTGGCTTCAATGACCTCGAAGCCCTTGTTCATCATCGTAGCGCTGTCTATGGTTATCTTTGCACCCATATCCCATGTGGGATGTTTCAGTGCGTCGGCAGCTGTTACATCCCTCAATTGTCCGGATGTGAATGTGCGAAAGGGACCTCCGCTGGCAGTGAGCAATATCTTTTCTATCTTGTTTCCGGCTTCTCCTACGAGGCATTGAAAGATGGCCGAGTGTTCGCTGTCTACCGGAAGAATGGGCGAACGGTATTCTTGTGCGAGCCGACAGATTAGTTCGCCGGCCACGACGAGTGTCTCTTTGTTAGCCAAACAAATCTTTTTATGGGCTTCGATGGCCTTGATGGTGGGTGAAAGGCCTGCAAATCCGACCATAGCGGTCAGCACCATGTCGATGGGAGCTGCCTGCACGATGTCATCAATCGCCGTTTTGCCGGCATAGACCTTGATGTCGGGACAGTCGGAGAGTAGCTCTTTCAGCGCGGTATAATGGTTTTCGTTGGCTATCACCACAGCGGCAGGTCGAAACTTGCGGGCTTGTGCGGCGAGTTCATTTACCTTGTTGTTGGCCGTTAGGCAGTAAACTTCGTATCTGTCTGCATGTTGTGCAATGACATCGAGTGCCTGCGTACCTATCGAACCTGTGGAGCCAAGTATGCAAATTTGTTGTTTCATTGTTTTCTAATCTATGTCCAGTAATCCTTCCGGTAAGCAAATGCGTATCTGTCGGTTGCGGGCATCTATCTTGTCTATTAATTCTTCGGAGGCAGGAATCAGACGTTCGTGTCCCTCTTCAGTACCGACGATGAAGAGCGTGTTGAGTGTAGCGGCATCGACCGACAGGAGTTTACCAATCAGACGACCGGTAGTCGTATCAATGAGAGTGAACCCTATCAATTCTGCCCATGTCATATTGTTTTCAGAATGGTCTGATTTCTCGCGGGAAAAGTAGACATCGCAGCCGGTCAATTCTTTGGCTTTGTCTTGTGTATCAATGTCTTGAAACTTTATGAGAGCCGTTTCGTTGTTGCGGAATCTGTATTCTTCCATGAAGAAAGGTACAAGAATACCGTCTATATCGAGAATGAGGAAGTCGGCATCTACGCGGTCGAACACGTCGTCGGTAAAGGTAAAGGATACTTCGCCTTTCACTCCGTGTGGTTTACCGAGTACTCCTATTTTATAAACGGTTTCTTTTTTTATCATTGAATTCTTGCTTGGGAGGGTGTAAGAAAGCTGTTGCAAAGTGTGTATCGGCAGCAAACAAAGCGGTCATAGCACTTCTTACGTACTTTGCGGGAAGTCAGTTCTTTACCCGTTGGATATATGCTCCGAGTTGATTTAACCGGTTTTCTATGTCTTCGTAACCACGGTCTATTTGGGCAATGTTGTCGATGCGGCTCGTCCCATTTGCACTCATGGCAGCAATCAACAAAGCGATTCCGGCACGAATATCGGGACTTGTCATGCGACCGGCTCTGAGTTTGAGTTTATGGTCGTGCCCTACAACGACAGCGCGGTGGGGGTCGCAGAGGATAATCTGTGCACCCATATCTATGAGTTTATCAACAAAGAATAGACGGCTTTCAAACATTTTCTGATGGAAAAGGACGCTTCCGCATGCTTGTGTGGCAACAACCAGCAGCACGGAAAGCAAATCGGGGGTTAATCCAGGCCAAGGAGCATCGCTTAGGGTCATGATAGAACCGTCCATAAAAGATTCTATCTCATAGTGATTCTGTTGCGGAATAAAGAGGGAATCGTCGTCTTCTTGTATCTGAATGCCTAATTTCCGGAATGAATCGGGTATGATGCCAAGTTCAGAAGATGATATGCCTTGTATGCGAACGCCGTCTCCGACCATGGCGGCCATGCCTATGAACGAGCCAATCTCTATCATATCGGGCAACGTACAGTGGGTTGTTCCATGAAGGCGGGTCACTCCTTCGATGGTAAGAAGATTGGAGGCAATGCCACTGATGCGTGCTCCCATTCGGTTGAGCATGTGGCATAATTGCTGGATATACGGTTCACAGGCAGCATTATAAATAGTGGTAGTACCTTTGGCAAGTACCGATGCCATGATGATATTGGCCGTTCCTGTGACCGATGCCTCGTCAAGCAACATATAACTGCCATGGAGCGAATCGGCATAAACTTCATATATGCCTCTCGTTTCTATGTAACCGAATTTTGCTCCCAACTTATTGAAACCCAGAAAGTGGGTGTCTAACCGTCGTCGACCTATTTTATCGCCTCCGGGTGGAGAAACAGTAGCTTTGTGGAAACGGCCTAATAAAGGGCCAATCAACAAAACACTTCCACGAAGAGAGGCGCATTTCTTCACGAATTCGGGACTTTCCAAGAAATCGAGATTCAAGTCGTTGGCTTGGAAAATGTATTCATTTTTCGCCGTTTTCCTGATTTTTACCCCGATGTCCGACATGAGTTTAATGAGGTTGTTGATATCGAGAATGTCGGGGATATTGGTGATTTTCACTTCTTCTTCTGTGAGAAGAGTTGCCGCAATGACCTGAAGCGCCTCATTTTTTGCCCCCTGCGGTGTAATTGTTCCGCAAAGTCGATGTCCTCCTTCGATGATGAATGACTCCATAAACGGGTGAGATACTATTTCTTTTTACGTTTCTTTTCTTGTAGATCTTTGACCGAAATACGCTCAAATTGGAACGTATCGAGGTCTAACTGAATGATTCCGTCGGTGAAGCGGGCTAAATCGGAAGCCACTTTCTCATCGTCATTAGAGCCATGGCTCCATTGCATTAAGCTACGTTTCATCTGATTGGCCGTGATACGAACCAACTCATCGCGCTCTTCTCCGGGCTCCATCGTCTTGAGTTTGTTGAAGATTTCAAACATCATCCTACCGTAATGGCGCACGGGTATGTCTGCATCGGGATAAGCGATAGGTTCGGGTTTTTCTGATATAGCTTGTGCATGAGACACATCACACGGATAATCTATGTCTAATTGGAAGTGGCTCATGATGGCCAGATGGTCCCAAAATTTTTGTTTATAGTCTGCTATATCGCGGTGTTGCGAGAACATGCGTGCCATAATACCAACAATCGTTTCTGCGCAACGCTGGCGTTCTTCTTTGTCGGGAAGGGTCATGGCATAATTTACCATGCGCTGTATACCCCGTCCGTATTCGGGTAATACGAGTCTTTCTCTTTGGGTGTTATAATCTAATCCTTTGATATCCATATTCAATGAGTTTCTTTTTGAGGGTTGGGAGGAAAGGGTAAAGGGCTGGATGTTGGCCGTCTGTCTCGACCTACAGTAGTTTTTTCGGTTTGATAGCGACAAAATCTTTCAAATAAAAGGGAACAAAATAAGCCACATCTTCAAATACTTCTTCGGCGAAACGTCGTTCGGCAAGGGGTTGCATATATTTGGCCAAAGGTTCGATGCCTTCTATCAGCACGGCATTGGAATGGGCAATAGCCTCCATACACTTAGCTGCGCCATTGCCGAAGAAATAAACTTTTCCCTTATCCAGAAAGGTTTTGTACGTGTTAGCATCCACAATGTCTGCTTGTATCTCTCTCTTCGGCTTTAAAGCACGGTCATATAAGCCGGCATAAACTTCCATCCGACGGGCATCCAGCATCGGACAAAGCAGGGCATTGTCCTCTTTTATTTCTTCGCGAAGCAGCACCGGAACGGACAAAAGCTCAAGTGTGGGCACGGCAATGAGCTTTACTGAGCGGCCGTAGCAGATACCTTTTGCCATGGAAACACCGATACGAAGACCGGTATAAGAACCTGGTCCGCAACTGACAGCCACTGCTTTTAACGGAATGGCATGATTGTCGATGAAGGAAAGTGCCTCGTCTACAAATACGCCGAGCTTCTCTGCATGATTTGGGCCGCTGTGGTCTTCTTCGTTGAATATAACTTCGCCTCCGTCGCTCACGGCAACCGAACATACGTTCGTGCTGGTTTCGATGTGTAAGATACAAGACATGGCTGAAATATTATTCTTAAATTAAAGTGCAAATTTACGCTTTTTCCCAGCAAAATGTGTACTTTTGCAGAAATTTAACGCGTAGAGACTATGATATATTCCATGACCGGATATGGCAAGACGGTTGTTGTTTACAAGGACAAAAAAATATGTGTGGAAATCAAATCGCTAAACAGCAAATCCATGGATCTTTCTTCCCGAATCGCTCCGCTCTATCGGGAGAAAGAGATGGAAATGCGGCAGATGATTGCCAAAGCTTTGGTACGAGGTAAAATAGATTTCTCTATCTGGATAGAACGAGAAGCCGGTGTGGATGCAACTCCTATTAATGCAACTCTTGTGGAAAACTATTACAAGCAGTTGAAGGATATATCCTGTAAGACGGGTATCCCCGAACCAGCAGATTGGTTTTCTGTTCTCATGCGCATGCCCGATATTCTTGCCAAGGTCGAAGTTGAGGTTTTGGACGACGATGAGTGGGCGTTGGTGCAAACAGCAGTTAGTGAGGCCATTGAGCAACTTGTGGAGTTTCGCCGTCAGGAAGGAGCAGCTCTACAGAGAAAATTTACAGAGAAAATAGACAACATTGCTCGCCTGTTGAGCGAAATAGAACCTTATGAGAAAGCTCGCATAGAGAAAATCAAGGCAAGGATTATTGATAGCCTGCAAGCCATTCCCGAAGCAGAATATGATAAGAACCGACTCGAACAGGAACTCATTTATTATATTGAGAAACTTGATATCAGTGAAGAAAAGCAACGTTTGGCCAATCATTTGAAATACTTCCGCGAAACGATGAACGAGCTTCAGGGACAAGGTAAGAAACTCGGCTTCATTGCGCAGGAAATGGGCAGGGAAATCAATACCACAGGTAGCAAAAGCAATCAAGCAGAGATGCAGAAAATCGTGGTAAAGATGAAAGATGAACTCGAACAAATCAAGGAACAAGTGTTGAATGTATTGTAAATCGCAAGAAAGCAGCTGCTCTCGCGGCAGCGTGACGCACCATGAAGAACACCAGAAACCCTCAAGGCAATGAACTCGAAAGTGATTATTTTCTCCGCACCCAGCGGCAGTGGAAAGAGTACCATCATACGTGAGTTGATGAAGCACGAAGACCTTCATCTTGCGTTCTCCGTGTCGTGTACCAGTCGTCCGCCAAGGGGGACGGAGCAAAATGGTGTGGAATATTTCTTCCTTTCTCCTGATGCGTTTCGTCAGCGCATAGCCGATGGCGATTTCCTCGAATACGAAGAGGTGTATAAAGACCGTTTCTACGGTACGCTGAAGGCGCAAGTGGAGCATCAACTGCAAAGTGGGAAGAACGTGGTCTTCGACGTAGATGTCAAGGGCGGATGTCGTATCAAAGAGCATTATGGTCATCGCGCCCTTAGCATCTTTATTCAACCGCCGTCGATAGATGCACTTCACAATCGGTTAAAAAACCGTCATACTGACACCGATGCCGTGATAGCCGACCGCATTGCCAGAGCGGAATACGAGCTGTCGTTTGCCACGTGTTTCGACTGCGTTGTCATTAACGATGATTTAGAGACAGCCGTGGCAGAAACATGGCATGCTGTAAACGACTTTATACGTAACGATTGAACATGCTGACAGGTATCTACGGAGGCACCTTCAACCCCCTTCACAACGGTCATCTGCAAGTGGCTCGCCGTCTGCTCAATAAAGAACAGATGGGCGAAATATGGTTTGTGGTCTCGCCGCTGAATCCTTTTAAGCAAGGCGAAACACTTTTGTCCGACGAACAACGTCTTGAAATGGTACGTGCGGCCTTAAAGGATGAACCGCGAATGCTGGCTAGCGATTATGAGTTCCACTTGCCCAAACCATCTTATACTTGGCAGACAATGAAAGCATTGGCTGCCGATTATCCAGACAGAGAGTTCGTTCTCATCATTGGAGCCGATAATTGGAACAGTTTTGACCAATGGTTTGCCCACGAAGAGATACTGTCCCACCATCGTATCATTGTCTATCCCCGACGTCATTGCCCTGTCGATACGGCCTCATTGCCCGCCGGCGTTACATTGCTCGATATGCCATTCATCGATATGAGTAGCACCGACATACGTCAAAAGCTCGCTGACCGTCTGCCCGTTCATGAGTTGGTGCCCGATGCAGTAGCCACTCTTATTAATCGCAATGGCTA
>ERZ772960.343-NODE-343-length-43426-cov-5.722902_pt1 | contig 43426 bp, 30 predicted proteins | sample MGYA00580678_ERZ772960 | MGnify/ENA primary metagenome ERZ772960 (study PRJEB29015, sample SAMEA2737930) | human oral metagenome | biome: human oral; feature: human-associated habitat; material: dental | place: China | collected 2059 ... | reverse complement strand
TGAAAGACACGCCTACGCCCCTTTCAATCGCGTTCATCAGTGCAAGTGGCGAAATCTGCGAAACACGCGATATGGCGCCGTTCAGTAAGGCAAGTGTAGAGTCGTCGCAATCTGTGCGCTATGCGCTCGAAGTGCCGCAAGGCTGGTTCAAGAAGAACAACATTGGGCCGGGATGTACTATAAAGCTACCATAACCGATACTGACGACACCTGCCGCACAAACGCAGCAGGCCAATTTGCCTGCGGTAAGCTAACAACCCAGGAGGGATTGGCGTAGTAATGGCAATTGAAATATTGGTGGTATTTAGAGCCACAGCCATCTTATCCCGAATGGGCGTAAACTTAAAGTATCTTTACAAAACACCCCCTGCTCGCAACACCCTTCTAGCGCAAAAACAACCCTCAAAACAGGCAAATGGGTGCAAATTTGGGTTTGGCGCGTTCCTTTTTTAGTCCAATTTTGAGCATGCCACCTGCATTTTGCACCACTTTGCCTTTCTAGTTTGCTGCCAGTTCATGATTTTGCCAGCCCCAAATTGCTGCTTTTTGCCCCTAAAAACCCACTTTTTAGGGTGCATTTTGCCCTTTTGAGCCATGTATTTAATGGTTCTAGAAGGTTGTATTTATACCATTGCGGCGGATATTTATGCTTTTTGCCTTGCATCTAGCGGCACATTGTACTGCGTTTTGTACCATTTTACCTCGCGTTTAGCAGCAAAACGCCTTGCATTTAGCGGCATATTGCAGTGCATTTTGCACCAAAACGCACGCTATTTAGCACCAAAACGCAGTACATTTAGCAGCAAATAGCCCAAAAGTTGGTGCAAATGGTGGTTCGTTTAAATAAAAATTCATTTTGCCGCACCCACAGACTAACCCTATTTTGCATTGAAACCAACCTTCGCGAGAATCGAATTTTTGCGGCAGGTGGGCGATTGGCGAGCAAAAATGGCAGCCATAATGTTAAAATCTATGCTGAAAAGCGGACAAAAATAGGTAGGTTTAGTGGGTTTATGCGGCTGTAAGTTTGTGAGCTAACAGGTTTCTGAACATGCAAAACCTTATTCCGCGTGTCGCGTTGGCTCATCAATCGGGGGTGGTTTCTCAATGCGTGGGCAGTTTGTGCGCGGCGCTTGTGGGGGTCTTGATGATGTTTTACCATCGGTACAAAGCAAGATAAGGCTTTGGATGCGCAATAAAGCTTGATACGTGGAACAAGCCAACTCGGAATGGAAAGCAGGCTGCATAGATGTCGTTCGGGATATTGCAGCCTCGCGCGTGCATGCGTGCGTATATATAATAAGGTGCGTGTTGTGAGCGAATGGGCCGCGATGGTGATGGCGAGCGCAAACTTCGAAATGGTTTGATTTGCAGAGTCATATCTGAAAATGTGGCTATCCATTTCGCAAAAGTCTGTTCCTTACCGTACCTGTTCAGCGTGCTTTCATCTGCCTTCCTCCTTATCAAAAATGCGCCGAAACGACTTCCATATACAAAAATCGTGGATAAAAACACTGAAAACGTAAAAATATTTTGTGCGTTTCGCTATTTTTTCGTAACTTTGCAGCATTCAGTGGAATGAGGGACTCCGACGAGAGTTCCTCATTTTCATTATCAGTAACAACAAAATATGATTGACAAAAACGTTGTAAAAGAAATTGTTGAACAATGGTTGGCCGACAAAGAGTATTTTCTTGTCGACGTTGAGACTAGTCCAGACAGCCGTATCGTGGTGGAAATAGACCATGCCGACGGCGTTTGGATTGAAGACTGCGTGGAACTGAGCCGCTTTATCGAGGAACATTTGAACCGAGATGAAGAGGATTACGAACTGGAAGTGGGGTCGGCTGGACTGGGGCAACCCTTTAAAGTGCCACAACAATACGTGAACTTCATTGGTAAGGAGGTTGAGGTGTTGGATAAAGACGGCAAGAAATATAAGGGAATACTCAAAAGCGTGGACGGAAACAACTTCGTGGTTGCGGTGAAAGAAAAAGTGAAAGTGGAAGGGAAGAAACGCCCTGTGCTGCAAGACGTAGACCACAACTTTAAGATGGATGGTGTGAAATATACCAAGTATCTGATTCAATTTTAACGTTTTTGAGTAGTAGGTAGTAAGGAGGTAAAGTGGTAAGTAGGAGTTAAGGAGTTATGGAGTTAAGGAGTTAAGCCAAATGCTTTTGGGCAGAGTGGAAAACTTTCTTGTAAACTCATCGACTTGTCTGACTATTCAATGTCTACAAAGTTAAGGAGTTAAGCCAAAGGGTTTGTCGCAGAACCGCAAGCATCGCTCTTCATACTTTAATAAGTTAGCCCTAAACCCGTCAGCCCAAAAACTTGTCAACTTAGCCCGCTAGTCAACACAGACCAACTGGTCACCTCGTTAACTTGTTAACTTGTCAACTCGTTAACTTGTAAACTGACCAACTTGTCAACTGCAATTATATAAAGAGAAACTAATTGGCTCGCCCCCATGCCGCCGATACGTGGAAACACCATTCGCACGTGCAATCGGCTTGCAATGTTGGGGCAAGACCACATCAAACGATAATAAACCCTATGGTAGCAAGAAAAAAAGATGAGAATATCTTGAGCATGGTCGACACGTTCAAGGAGTTTAAAGACACCAAGAACATCGACCGAATGACCTTGGTGAGCGTTCTGGAAGAAAGCTTTCGCAACGTGCTTGCCCGTATATTCGGTAGCGACGAGAACTTTGATGTTATCGTAAACCCGGATAAGGGCGACTTTGAAATTTACCGCAACCGAATGGTGGTGGCCGATGGAGAAGTGGAAGACGAGAACAAACAGATTGCGTTGGCCGAGGCGCAAAAGATTGAACCCGACTACGAAGTGGGCGAAGAAGTTACCGAACGTGTAGACTTCGCCAAGTTCGGACGTCGCGCCATCTTAACGCTACGCCAAACGTTGGCATCGAAGATATTGGAACTTGAACACGACTCTTTATATAATAAGTATAAGGACCGTGTGGGACAGGTTATTGCCGGCGAGGTGTACCAAGTGTGGAAACGCGAGGTGCTCGTCGTAGACGACGAGAACAACGAGCTGATTCTCCCCAAGTCGGAGCAAATTCCTGCCGACCAATACCGCAAGGGCGAAACCATTAGAGCCGTTATCTTGCGCGTAGACAACGAGAACAACAACCCCAAAATTATACTCAGCCGCACCAGTCCCATGTTCCTTGAAAGGCTGTTGGAGGCCGAAGTGCCTGAGATTAACGACGGGTTGATTTCGATTAAGCGCATCGCCCGCATGCCGGGAGAACGCGCCAAGATTGCCGTAGAAAGCTACGACGAGCGTATCGACCCCGTTGGCGCCTGCGTGGGCGTTAGGGGAAGTCGTGTACACGGCATCGTTCGCGAACTTTGCAACGAGAATATCGACGTGATAAACTACACGGCCAACACCAAACTCTTCATACAACGCGCACTTAGTCCTGCACAAGTGAGCAGCATCAACATCGACGAAGAGACCCGCAAGGCCGAAGTGTTCTTGCGCCCCGAAGAAGTATCGTTGGCCATTGGTCGTGGCGGACTGAACATTAAGCTGGCATCCATGCTTACCGAATACACCATCGACGTGTTCCGCGAAGTGGCAGAAGGCGAGGCCGACGAGGACATCTACTTGGATGAGTTCTCAGACGAGGTAGACCAATGGGTTATCGATGCCATTAAGAGCATCGGTCTTGATACGGCTAAGGCAGTGCTTAACGCACCGCGTGAAATGCTGGTAGAGAAGGCCGACTTGGAGGAAGAAACCGTAGACAACCTGCTACGCGTGCTAAGGGCAGAGTTCGAACAAGGATAAAAACCCCGTATGGGTAGATAAAAACGAGGCCAGAACCAAAAAACAATAACAAAACAACAGAATGAGCATCAGATTAGGCAAAGCAATAAGTGAATTGAACATCGGACTCCAAACGGCAGTGGAGTTCTTAGAAAAGAAAAGCGAGCTGGGAGAGGTGAAAGCCGAACCCACGTTCAAACTGAACGATGCGCAATACCAGGCCCTTGTGAAAGCGTTTCATAAGGACAAGGAGGTGCGCAACCAAGCCGACAAACTTTTCCCAAAGAAGACGAAGGAGAAGAAACGTGCGGCCGAAGATAAAGACCATCGTGCAGAAACGGTGCTGAACGCTGGAAAACAACAATATAAGCCTTTGGGTAAGATAGACCTTTCTGACCTCAACGGCAAGGGTTCCGCGAAGAAATCTGATGTTAAAGCCGTTCAAGACGATAAAGAAGAGACTAAGCCTGCTGCCGTGGGCGAGGTTTCGAGCAAGGCAGAGGTTTCTGTTGAGAAACAAGAGAAGGTTGAGAAGGTGGAAACGCCTAAACAAAAGGTTGAAACGGTTGAGCAAAAGCCCGAAGTGAAGGCCGAAACCATGCAAACAACCTCAGAGGAGAAGGCAGAAACCAAGACCGAACAAAAGGAACAGCCTGCTAAGGATGCCAAAACCCACGCTGCACAACCTGCCGCAGCGGCAAAAGAAATGGGCGAAAAGAAACAGGAACATGCCGTTAAGGCGCCCAAAGCCGAGAACGAAAAGGTGGAAACGCCTGCCGAAAAGGCCGAAACGGCCGAAACGGAGAGCGGCAAGCCTGCTATCTTTACGTTGAAGAGCGAGCAAAACAATGCGCCCGGCATCAAGGTGATGGGAAAGATAGACCTTTCTACCATCAACCAAAACACTCGACCCAAGAAGAAATCGAAGGAAGAGAAACGCAAAGAACGCGAGAATAAAGGGCAACAGGGCGGCGAACGTCGCAAACGCAACCGCATAAACACCGAAAGGGTAGACATTAATGCGGCTGCTAACCAGCCTAACGCCAATAAGAACAAGGGCGGAAACAACGGCGGCGGCAACAATAACAATGCCGCTGGCGGACGAAACGCCAATAAGAAAAATAAGAAACCCAACCGAAACCAGAAACCCTTAGAGGTGAACGAGGAAGACGTGGCACGCCAGGTAAAGGAAACCTTGGCACGTCTTACCAGTCGTGGCCAAAACAAGAAGGGTGCAAAGTATCGTAAGGAGAAACGAGAGGCCGCACAAGAGCGTCTGAACGAAGAGCGTGCAGAGGAACGCAAAGAGAGCAAGACGTTGAAGTTAACGGAGTTTGTTACCGTTAGCGAGCTGGCCTCAATGATGAACGTATCGGTTAATCAGGTTATCGGAACGCTAATGAGCGTGGGCATCATGGTTTCTATCAACCAACGTCTAGATGCCGAAACCATTAACCTCGTTGCCGAAGAGTTCGGATTTAAGACCGAGTACGTAAGTGCGGAAGTTTCTGAGGCCGTTACCGAAGAGGCCGATGATGAGGCCGACCTCGTTTCGCGTTCGCCTATCGTTACTGTGATGGGACACGTAGACCACGGTAAGACATCGCTGCTCGACTACATTCGCAACACCAACGTTATTGCAGGCGAGGCCGGCGGCATTACCCAACATATCGGTGCTTACAACGTGAAACTAGACGATGGGCGCAACATTACGTTCTTGGATACGCCCGGTCATGAGGCCTTTACGGCCATGCGTGCCCGCGGTGCACAAGTAACCGACATCGCCATTATCATCATCGCGGCCGACGACAGCGTGATGCCTACCACCAAAGAGGCCATCGCGCATGCCCAGGCGGCCAACGTACCGATGGTGTTTGCCATCAACAAGATTGACAAACCGGGCGCAAACCCCGACAAGATACGCGAAGACCTATCGCAAATGAACCTGCTTGTAGAAGAGTGGGGCGGCAAATACCAATGCCAAGAGATTAGTGCAAAGAAGGGTATTGGCGTTAAAGAGCTGCTGGAGAAGGTGCTTTTGGAGGCCGAGATGCTCGACCTTAAAGCCAATCCCAACCGTAAGGGTACGGGTAGCATCATCGAAAGCTCCCTTGACAAGGGTCGCGGATATGTTTCTACGCTGCTGGTGAGCAACGGAACGCTACATGTTGGCGATAACGTGATTGCCGGAACAAGCTGGGGACGTATCAAGGCCATGTTCAACGTGCGTAACCAACGCATTGAAAGTGCTGGTCCTGCCGAGCCTGCTATCATCCTTGGTTTGAACGGCGCGCCAACAGCTGGCGATGCTTTCCACGTGCTGGAAACCGAACAAGAGGCGCGCGACATAGCCAACAAGCGTTTGCAACTGCAACGCGAGCAGGGCTTGCGTACGCAAAAACGTCTGACGTTGAGCGACATCTCGCACCGCATTGCATTGGGATCGTTCAAAGAACTCAACATTATCGTCAAGGGCGATACCGATGGCTCAATTGAGGCACTTAGCGATTCGTTCATCAAACTCTCTACCGAGAAGATCAAGGTGAACGTTATTCACAAGGCTGTGGGCCAGATTTCGGAGAACGACGTTACGCTGGCCGATGCCTCCGATGCGCTTATCGTGGGCTTCCAAGTGCGCCCTTCGTCTGCCGCACGCAAGTTGGCCGACCAAGAAGGGGTGGAGATAAACACCTATTCGGTTATCTACGATGCCATCGACGACGTGCACTCGGCTATGGAGGGCATGCTCGATAAGGTGAAGAAAGAAGTAGTAACGGGCCAAGTAGAAGTGCGCGAGGTTTACAAAATATCGAAAGTGGGCACCGTTGCAGGAGCAATTGTTACCGAAGGAAAGGTGCACCGCGTAGACAAAGCCCGCCTTGTTCGCGACGGCATCGTGGTTCATACGGGCGACATCAACGCCTTGAAACGCTATAAAGACGACGTGAAAGAAGTGCCTACGGGTTTCGAGTGCGGTATAAGTATCGTCAACTTCAACGACATTCAGGTGGGCGACATCATCGAAACGTTCACCGTTATCGAAGTGGAACAGAAGTTGTAGGGTGAGGCTTTGAGTGCACGAACTCACCACCTCAAAAACTAACAGTAACATTTGTTACCGCCTTGTTTTGCGGTACGGTGTTTGCTAAACCAAACGATAGGGGCGCTCCATTGGGGCTGCCCCTATTCATCGCTAATACAAATTTGTATATATGGAAGAAGTAAAGAACGAGAAAAACGCGTATGTACGAAGTGTGGCCGAACAGAAATACGAGTTCGGTTTCACCACAGACGTGGAAACAGATATTATAGAGAAGGGCCTTAACGAAGACGTTGTGCGACTTATTTCGAGCAAAAAGAACGAGCCCGAATGGTTGCTGGCGTTTCGGTTGAAGGCCTTTAATCATTGGAAGACGTTGAAACAACCCAACTGGGCGCATGTAGACCTGCCCGAAATAGACTATCAGGGCATTTCGTATTATGCCGACCCGATGGCCAAGAAACCTGCCAACAAGGAGCTGGACCCCGAATTGGAGAAGACTTTCGATAAGCTGGGCATACCGCTTGAAGAGCGATTGGTGCTTGGAGGCGTGGCCGTAGACGCCATTATGGACTCTGTTTCGGTGAAAACAACCTTTAAAGAGAAACTGGCAGAGAAGGGCGTGATATTCTGTTCCGTCGGCGAGGCCGTGCAAGAACACCCCGACTTGGTGCAACAATACCTCGGTTCGGTGGTTCCTTACAGCGACAACTTCTTCGCTGCACTCAACAGCGCAGTGTTCTCCGATGGCTCTTTCGTCTACATTCCCAAAGGCGTGCGCTGTCCGATGGAGTTAAGTTCGTACTTCCGAATTAACGCCCGCAACACCGGGCAGTTCGAACGCACGCTCATTGTGGCCGAAGACGATGCCTATGTAAGTTATCTTGAAGGCTGCACGGCCCCCATGCGCGATGAAAACCAATTGCATGCTGCCATCGTTGAAATCATCGTTAAAGACAATGCCGAGGTGAAATACTCCACTGTTCAGAACTGGTATCCTGGCGATGAAAACGGAAAAGGCGGCGTGTTTAACCTCGTTACCAAGCGCGGCGACCTGCGCGGAGTGAACTCCAAGCTATCGTGGACGCAGGTAGAAACGGGTTCGGCCATAACTTGGAAGTACCCTTCGTGCATCTTGCGCGGCGACAACTCGCAGGCCGAGTTCTATTCTGTGGCCGTAACCAACAACTACCAGCAAGCCGACACGGGTACCAAGATGATACACATGGGCAAAAACACCAAGAGCACCATCATCTCTAAGGGTATCAGCGCAGGCCGCAGCCAAAACTCTTACCGCGGACTTGTGCGCGCAACGGCCAATGCCGACAACGCTCGCAATTACAGTTCGTGCGACAGTTTGTTGCTGGGCGACAAGTGCGGCGCGCATACCTTCCCCTATATGGACATACACAACGACACGGCCATTATCGAACACGAGGCCACAACCAGCAAGATAAGCGAGGCCCAACTGTTTTATTGCAACCAGCGAGGCATACCAACCGAGCAGGCCGTGGGGCTAATCGTCAACGGCTACGCCAAGGAAGTGCTCAACAAGTTGCCCATGGAGTTTGCCGTTGAGGCACAAAAGCTGCTCAGTGTGTCGCTCGAAGGCACGGTAGGTTAGGCTTGATGGTGATGCAGGCCTTATCAAAACCAGGCGACATGAGAACGATATGGATGCTCTTAACGCTCTTTTTGGGCTTAACCGTTAAGGCGCAAGACGAAGGAGCTAGAACCTTCGGCATTGACGGACAAGTAGGTGGTGCGGCCTCTCCCCACGTGCGAACCGCCACAAATGGCGCGTACGCCATACCAGAAAAGGTTGGTTCGGGCTATGGGATGCTGTCCAAATTGCGCGTAGAATACTACTTGCCCAACACGCCCCTCTCGCTGAAAGCAGGATATGAACATGAGGAATGGAACTTCCTCGACACCAACTTGGGCGATGACATGGCGATTTTTTCGCTCGGAGGGCGATATTATCCCGGCAGAAAGACGTGGGGTGTGCAGCCATACGTCGGGCTAGATGCACTATACAACTTTAACGGAGGCAGCAAGGCGTTCAGCAGAGAGGTGGACAGCAACCGCTATGGTCGGGTACGTTACGATGGAATGGCGCATATTCCGCATTTCAACCTCGCGCCCACTGTAGGTGTCGACCTCTATCTTTTCACCAGCATAGCCATCCAGCTAGAATATAGTTGCAGGCTAGGTTTCAGTAAGGCATCTGTTTTCCAGGCCAAATACGCCCACTTACCAGAACCCTTCGATGTGCGCTTGCGCCCGATTAGGCACGGATTTAATGTGGGCCTGAAAATCGATTTTCCGTTCCATTTCACCGAGAAAGATGGGATGAAGGTGGTGAGAGGGTTGCTAGACGATTTGCTATACAACATTCTGTTTGGCCCCAATACGAATAGTAAACAATAAAACAATAGATATATATATGTTAGAAGTAAGAAACTTGCACGCCAAGATTGGCGATAAAGAGATATTAAAAGGTATCAACCTGACGGTAAAAGATGGCGAAACCCACGCCATCATGGGGCCCAACGGTTCGGGCAAAAGCACGCTTTCGGCTGTGCTGGTGGGCAACCCTATGTTTGAAGTTACCGATGGAACGGCCGTTTTTAACGGAAAAGACCTGCTTGAAATGAAACCCGAAGACAGGGCCAACGAGGGCATCTTCCTTTCTTTTCAGTACCCCGTTGAAATTCCAGGCGTATCAATGACTAACTTCATGCGCACCGCCATCAATGAGAAACGCAAGTATCAAGGCCTCGAACCCCTACCAGCAGCCGACTTCATTAAGCTGATGAAGGAAAAACGGCAGATAGTAGAACTAGATGCAAAGCTCTCTCAACGTTCGGTAAACGAGGGGTTTAGCGGTGGCGAAAAAAAGCGTAACGAAATTTTTCAGATGGCCATGCTCGAACCAAAACTCTCTATTCTCGACGAGACGGACTCGGGTTTGGACGTTGATGCCCTGCGCATCGTGGCCGAAGGCGTTAACAAATTGAAGTCGCCCAGCACCAGTACCATCGTCATTACCCACTACGACCGACTGCTAGACATCATCCGTCCCGACGTGATACACGTGCTTTACAAGGGCAAAATCGTTAAGACGGCTGGGCCAGAACTGGCCAAAGAGATTGAGGCACGCGGCTACGACTGGATTAAAGAAGAAGTAGGAGAGAAGTAAAGGCTAGCAGACATGAATAGTGAGAAACAATATATAGACCTCTTTGAGGCCAACCGCAATGTTATTTCCGCCCATTCCACCGCGGTAATGAACGCTCCGCGCGAGGCTGCTTTCGAGGATTTCAAACGTTTGGGATTTCCTACACGCAAGACTGAGAAGTACAAATACACCGACATAAGCAAGCTTTTCGAACCCGACTTCGGGTTAAACCTGCAACGCTTGCCCATGCCCATCAACCCTTACGAGGTGTTCAGTTGTGATGTGCCGCGCCTAAGCACGGCCAATCACTTTGTGGTGAACGATGCTTTCTTGCAGCCCGCCACGCCCCACAAGCAACTTCCCGATGGCGTTGTTGTTACTTCGCTGTGCGAATATGCAGAGAAAAACCCCGATTTCATCGCCAAATACTACGGTAAGTTGGCCACAACGGCCAACGATGCCGTAACAGCACTCAACACGATGCTGGCACAAGACGGGCTATTGGTGTATGTTCCGCGTGGCGTAAAGATCGAACAAACCATACAAGTTATTAATATTCTGCATGCGCAAGTAGACCTCATGGTTAATCGTCGCGTGCTTATCATCGTTGAGCCGCAAGCCGAGGCCAAGTTCTTGTTTTGCGATCACACCTTCGACGACCAACGTTTCTTGGCCACGCAGGTTATCGAGGCCTTTGTTGGCGATAACGCCCGACTAGACCTTTACTGCATGGAAGAAACCCACGAGAAGAATGTGCGTGTGAGCAGTGTTTACATCGAGCAGCAGTCTAGCAGCCGAGTGAACCACAATGTGATAACGTTGCACAATGGTGTAACGCGCAATGATGTTTCGTTAACGTTCTGTGGCGAGGGTGCCGAATGCAATTTGTCGGGCTGTGTTATTGCGGATAAGAAACAGCATGTGGACAACAACACCGTGATAGACCACGCCGTGCCCAACTGTCAAAGTCATGAGCTATATAAATACGTGCTGGACGATGAGGCGGTTGGCGCGTTCGCTGGTTTGGTGTTGGTGCGGCAGGATGCCCAACACACCGATTCGGAAATGCGCAACCAAAACATTTGTGCAACGAAAAAGGCGCACATGTACACCCAGCCCATGCTCGAAATCTACGCCGACGATGTGAAATGTTCGCATGGGTCTACCGTAGGTCAGCTTAACGATGCCGCTCTGTTCTACATGCGCCAGCGTGGCATAAGCGAGAAAGAGGCGAAGTTGTTGCTCGAATTTGCTTTTATCAACGAAGTAATCGACCAAATGGACCTCGAACCGCTACGCGAACGCTTGCATCATCTCGTAGAAAAACGTTTCCGCGGCGAGTTCGACCGATGCGAAGGATGTAGAAAAGTGTAATAAGGCCTCACCCCTTTCCCCTCTCCAAGGGGAGAGGGGCGTGATATGTGTTGTTAGTTAACGGGTTGACGAAGGTTTTTAGTTGACGAGTTAACGGGTTGACGAGTTGACAACTTAACGAGTTGTCAGGGCTGTTTTCCACTCTGCAACAAGGCATTTGGCTTGACTCCCAAACTTTGTAGACTTTCGATAATTAGATGTGTTTACAAGATTGTTTTCCACTCTGCAACAAAGCATTTGGCTTAACTCCTTAACTCCATAACTCCTTAACTCCTCAATTCCATAACTCCTCAAAAGATATATGTACAACATCACCTCCGTTCGTTCAGATTTCCCCATTTTATCGCGCGAAGTGTACGGCAAACCTTTGGTTTACCTCGACAATGGGGCGACAACGCAAAAGCCCCTTTGCGTGCTCGATGCCATGCAGCACGAGTATCTCAACGCCAATGCCAACGTGCATCGTGGTGTTCACTATCTTTCGCAGCAGGCAACCGACCTCCACGAGGCTGCCCGAACCTCCGTTCGTAAGTTCATTAATGCCCATAGCGACAACGAAATAATATTTACTCGCGGAACAACCGAGGGCATCAACCTTATCGCCTCTTCGTTTTGCGAGGGCTTTATGAAGCCTGGCGACGAGGTGATAATCACCGCCATGGAACACCATAGCAACATTGTGCCGTGGCAATTGCAGGCTGCCCGTAGCGGTATTGCCATCAGGGTGATACCCATTGACGACCGAGGGGAGCTTGTTCTCGATGAAATGGATAAATTGTTTACCTCGCGTACCCGACTGGTTAGCGTGATGCAGGTAAGCAATGTGTTGGGAACGGTGAACCCCATTAAGGAGATTGTTCGCCGTGCGCACCTTCATGGCGTGCCTGTTTTGGTGGATGGGGCACAGAGCGTGCCGCATTTTAAGGTGGATGTGCAAGATTTGGATTGCGACTTTTTCACCTTTTCGGGTCATAAGGCGTATGGCCCAACGGGTGTAGGCGTTGTATATGGTAAGGAAGAATGGCTCGAAAAGCTACCGCCATACCAAGGAGGAGGTGAGATGATTGCAACAGTGAGTTTTGAAAAGACCACCTTTGCCGAACTGCCGTTTAAGTTCGAGGCAGGCACACCCGACTATGTGGCCACCCACGGACTGGCAACTGCCCTCGATTATCTTTCGGCTTTGGGCATGGACAACATTCAACGGCACGAACAAGACCTCACCCGCTATGCCACTCAGCAGCTAGAAACCATCGACGGCATGCGCATTTTCGGCCATTCCACCGATAAAGATGCCGTCGTTAGCTTTCTTGTTGGCGACATTCATCACTTAGACCTCGGCACCTTGCTCGATCGTTTGGGCATTGCCGTTCGCACGGGTCACCACTGCGCCCAACCGCTTATGGCTCGTTTGGGCATTTCTGGAACCGTTCGCGCCTCGTTTGGCTTGTACAACACGCGCGAAGAAATAGATGCCCTTGTAGCAGGCGTGCGTAGAGTGGCGGCAATGTTCTGGGGCTGATCAGGGGCTTTCGGGTGCATTTGCATCACGAATGCAAGTCGTTTGCTTAGTGAAACCATGATGTTTAGTTGCTGATTGTGCGGCAACAACGTGTGCCGCTACTTTTAAATGCTTGTGGATGGGGGAGTTTGTTTGTTCTAAATGAAAAATGTATTTGTTTGCGTTGCACCAACAAATGGGATGCAACGCAAACACGTGTTTGATAGGCCTTGTCCTATCGATGAAACCGCTGTTTCTTGCTTTTATGATGCTTTGGGCGCACGTTCTACCTGCGCTTGCAGCCCTTCAAACTTCGTTTACATCCGCTAATGGCAGTGGCGAACCATGCTGTGCATACCACCCGAAGTATGAAAGGGGCGTTGGCGGGGAATACGGCGAGGGCAAATGCCACTTGCGCATTGAGCAGTTGAAGCGTGGTTTTGACACTTATCTCCTTGTTCAATACGGCCGAATAGTATTGGCTTAGCCATACTATGGGAAACACAATGCCTTTCTTTACGCTAGCAAAGAGGTTGTTTATACGCATCTCGCTTGCAGAATTAACTGATAATGTCATCTCCTTTTTCATTGTTCTCTATGTTGAATGTTATTATTTGCTTATCTTTGTAGGTGCAAAATTGCAGCAAAATATGGAAGTGATATTTCACAAACAAATGAATTTGGTTAATAATTAACAAAAGTGGTAAGTAGGAAGGTAGTAAGGAGTAAGTAGTAAGTAGTAAGTAGTAAGGAGTAAGTAGTAAGTAGTAAGTAGTAAGTAGTAAGTAGTAAGTAGTAAGTAGGAAGTAGGAAGGAGAAAGGAGTAAGTAGTGAGGGGCAGTAAAGGATTAAGCTAGATGCTTTGCCTAGAAGGCCTAGAAAGCCTAGAACGCCTAGGAATCCTAGAATAACTAGAAACCCTAGGAGTGCTAGATCAACTAGGGAACCTAGATGCCCTAGAATAACTAGAAATCCTAGAATAACTAGAAATCCTAGAACAATTAGTTAATCTAGAACTACTAGTTAATCTAGAACAACTAGGCACCTAGAACAACAAGATAGTTAATAAGCACTGTCAGTTTTCTCCTTAGCTAACAAGCTAGAGGGCGTAGCCATCTTTTCACCCTTTCACCCTTTCACCCTTTCACCTTTAAAAGGCGCAGCCATCTTTTCACCTTTTCACCCTTTCACTTTTTCACCTTTAAAAGGCGCAGCCATCTTTTCACCCTTTCACCCTTTCACCTTTTCACCCTTTCACCTTTGTCTGCCTTTTTACCCAATAAAATATAAGCTTTATGCTAAAATCTCATTTTTTCACCGATTTAATCGAGGCCGGTTGCGACGAGGCTGGCCGTGGATGTTTGGCTGGCAGCGTGTTTGCGGCAGCCGTAATTTTACCTGTTGATTACGAAAATGCTTTGCTAAACGACTCGAAAAAGCTGACCGAGAAACAGCGTTATGCCTTGCGTACGCAGATAGAAACCGATGCTTTGGCGTGGGCCGTAGGGGAGGTTACGGCCGATGAAATCGACAAAATAAACATTCTTAATGCGAGCATACTTGCCATGCACCGCGCACTAGACGGCTTGAAACTTCGTCCGCAGGCCGTTATCGTAGACGGAAACCGCTTTAAACCCTACGGCACTCTGCCCCACGAAACAATTGTTAAGGGCGATGCCAAGTTCTTGTCGATAGCTGCTGCCAGCATTTTGGCCAAGACTTACCGCGACGATTATATGAATAGCCTTGCCTTGCAATACCCCGCATACCAGTGGGACGTGAACAAGGGCTATCCAACAAAGGCGCACCGTGCTGCTATTGAAGAACATGGAATTTCGCCATTTCATCGTAAAACATTCAAAGGCGTTAAGGAAATGTTGGAGGATGAGAAGGTTTAAGTTTGTGAATTTATGAGTTGGTGAGTTTTTAAGCAGGTTAGTTTATGCACTTATGAGTTTCTTAGTTCATAGGCTTTTAAGCATATTTTCGATGCCGTTGCACACTCGCGTGTGTTTACGGGATAATTCTTTTTGTCTAGTTCTTGGTAATAAATTTAACATTGTGAGTACCCTTTTTGTCCACCAATCGCTCATCTTGCCGCAAAAAATCGATTCTCGCGAAGGTTTGTTTTGATGCAAAAATGGGGTAGCTTGTGAATATGATGAAATGAATTTTTATTTAAAAAGACCGCCGTTTGCACCAGATTTCGGGCCATTTGCCGCTAAATGCACTGCGTTTTGGTGCAAAATACACTGCGTTTCGGTGCAAATTACACTGCGTTTTGGTGCTAAACGCAAGGTAAAATGGTGCAAAATGCAGTGCGTTTTGGTGCAAAACACAAGGCAAAATGGTGCTAAACGCAATGCAAAAAGCATAAATATCCACAGTAATGGTATAAACAAAACCTTTAAGAGCCGTTAAACACATGGCCGAAAAGGGCAAAATAGTGGTTAAAAAGTGGGATTTTAGGGGCTAAAAGCGTGTATTTGGGTGCGAAAAATAATGAGTTGGCAACCAATCTAGAAAGGCTAAATGGTACAAAATGCAGGCCTTTTTCTTAAAATTGAACATATCGGGAGGAGTGAAAAGCTATAAAAAGGGGTGTTTTGCCTACTTTCTAGCCTGTATTTTCGCTAGAACGGAGCGAAAATTGGAACGATATTGTAAAACAAAAGATAAAAATTTAAGTTTTTAGGTTGGTGTGTTTTTAAGTTGGTGGGTTGGAGATGTTTTGTGTTTTTATAGTCAAACAGAATTGGATTTGGAAAGCCATAGATACATCGTAAGCAAACCAAAGTGTTCCTTTGCCCCTGCGTAAGGGTATCCTGATGCCATGCTATGCGCATCTTGCTAGCTGTTGGCAACAATTTTCCAAAAGCAATTCTGTTTGGCTATAATTGATGAGTTGATGTGTTTTTGAGTTGATAAGTTGGTAGGTTGATAAGTTGGTAGGTTGATTTATCCTGTACTTCGTGTGTGAGAAAGGGGGGTATCTTGTGTTGGTATCACAAGTGACACGACTGGATAACGGCTATTCGTGTGTAAGAAGTGTGTTTTTCTTGTGTTGGTATCACAGAGAGAACAAACACCTCTCCATTTATAGAAACATTAAAAGCCAAGACTTCTTCTTGATGATTTCAACTTTACTGACGGTGAAATGGCGGATTTTGTGTATGTAAGTTGATGAGCTAATAAGCTTTTGGTTTCCTTGGCCTTCTGCTTTAAGGCTTTGAACAGCTATATTTTATCGCCCTTACGCTTGTGGTTACTGGTAAACATGTTTGTTTACTTGTTAGATGGCTTTAAGTGGTTAACGTGCATGCAAATGTGTTAACGCGACTGGCTAGCCCACTTTCTCAACCATTGTTTTCACCTTATTATGTATGTAGTCTGCGAAATCGGGGCTGCCTAGTACTTCGATGTCGTGGTAAAGACCCAGCACGAAACGGCCGATGCCTAGATAGCTTGCAACATCTGACGAGAAAATCCAATGCTCGGAGTCGTCCGCAGGGGTGATGTAAGCCTCTGCTGCGGGGTATTCTTCTAGTAGGATGCTGTGCGACAGCCGTCCCAACTTCAACTCTACGGGTAATCTTTCTTCGCCGCTGAACATGAAAATATCGGTAAATATGGATTTGTGTTTTTTCTCGTTGAGCCATTCCACGTCGGTCATCTCTACCGATTCGGCGCGTGAAGTCTTGAAAGTTTTGTTGGTGTGACTGTTAATCTCGAAACAACGGATGTCCATTTCGGCATTGAGAAAGAGGAAAGGTTCAACCATTCTGTCGCTAACGGTGTGACTATGGGGCGACGAATAGTTTTTGAGTATTACCACCCTTCGTAGCGTAATGGCCTCGCGTAGCACGGCGGCGTTACGCTCTGCCTGTCGGCGTTGGCCCACATCAGTAAGCAAATCGAGGTTGAAGAAACGTTCAAGTTTCGATTGTATGTTCTTCGAAAGGTAGTCGGTGTGCGGCAAGCGGTCGAGCAGGCGGTATACAAACATGGCCTCTTCTTCTGTAAGGGCGATGTTCTCGTGCAGTCGTTTGAAGAAAGGCGAATGGCGGTCGAGCCGATAGCGGGTGTTTGTCTTAATGAGCTTAAAGCCACATGCGCGCAGATTTTCGAGGTCGTAATATAACTGACGGCGAGTTATGTCAAGTCGGTCGGCCAGTAATTGTACGGTGTAATCGCGGTTTTCGGTTAATAAGAGCAATAGCTCTAGTTCACGGCTAAGGTTGTTCATTGGGGATAAAAGCTCTAAAAGGTGGTCTGGACTGGTCGGACTAGTCAGGCTAGTCCGACCAGCACAGGCCACCAAGTGCATGGATTCTGATTTACTTCTTCACCACCTTCATCATCTCTTCAACAGCCCTAACCAGTTGTCGGTCGTATCCGTTGAGATAGTCTTCGGGTGTGTTATACACTTCGATGTCGGGGTCTAGCTGGGTGTTTTCGCCATACTTGCCACGCATGTCGCGACATCCCACTTGTGGAATGCCGAATACGATGGAGGGGTCGAGCAGGTTTTCCCACCAAACGGCAGTCATTGTTCCTGCAACGGGCGTACCTATCAGCTTGCCAATGCCCAACTCTTTATATACCCAGGGGAAACCGTGGCCGTTGCTGTAATCGTCTTCGCACACCATTACGCACGAGGGTTTGGTCCATTTGTTGAAGGGGTCGCTACCCACATAGCGCCCGTTGGGCACGAATTGTTGGTATTCTTTGCCGCTTAGCAGCGTGCAAAGGTCATCGTGTAGCCATCCTCCGCCGTTGTGGCGTTCGTCTACGATAACGGCATCTCTGCGGCGGTTGGTGTCGCTAAGCAGTTCGAGATACACTTGACGGAAGCTTGGGCTGTTCATTGCCTTAACGTGTACGTAGGCCAAACGACCTCCCGATAGGCTATCAACAAGGTGGCGGTTGTGGTCTACCCAACGTTTGTACAGCAACTCTTGTTGTTCGCCTGCCGAGATGGGACGTATAACCACATCGAAACGTTTCTTTCCCTTGGGGTTGAACACCGAAACACGCACGGGTTTGCCTGCTTTGCCATCGAGCAAGGGGTAATAGTCTTTATCTTGCAGAATGCTGTCGCCGTCTATCTTCTCGATGATGCAGCCCGGCGTAACCTTTGTGTTGCGTACGGCAAATGGTCCGCGTTTGATTACTTCTTGCACGCGAAGGCCGTCGCCCTGATATTCCGTATCGAAGAAAAGGCCCAATTCTGCCGTTTGCAGTCGCGGAGCTGTGCCCCAATAGCGTGCGCCAGTGTGCGAGGCGTTCAGTTCGCCCAACATTTCGCTGAGCATTTCGCTGAAGTCGAAGTTGTTGTTGATGTGGGGAAGGAACTTTTCGTACACTTTACGATAGTTGGCCCAGTCCACTCCGTGCAGCGTAGGCACGTAGAACTTATCCTTTACTTGTTGCCAAACGTGGTTGAACATGTATTGCCTTTCGGCGTAGGGTTTGAGGTTGAAACGCGCCTCGAACTCGATGTTCTTACTTGTGTTGCTGCCCAAGTCGATCTTCTTAATGGCGTTGTAGGTACAGAGGTACAAGTTGCGGAAGTCTTTGTCGGGGATGAACTCGCCACCGCCTACATTCTTCATCACGATGGCTGTTTTGTTTTCGCTAATCTCGCGTTTCCAAAGGTCATACCCGCTTTCGAACGCCGATTGGTAGTACAAGGTGTCGCCGCCATTGCTCAGCACATAGTCGCCCAAGTGCGAAGAGTGGTCGGTAAGGCGGATGACGCGGTCGCGACAGTTCTCCAAATCGAACTCCAAAGCCTTCACATTGTCTTTCTTATCCTTCTTAGCCGAACCAAGTTTCAGCTTGTCTTCTTCTTTTTCTTTCTTATTTTCATCCTTTTCCTGAACTTCGTTCTTGGCTAGTTCGCGTTCTTCCTTGTTTCGTCTGAACTTTTCGTAAGCGTCAAGGTCGAAGAACATGATGTAAACGTCGCGTTCGGCACCCCACGAGCCATGACTGCGATAGCCGGCACGGTCGCTACTGAAAAGCATTGCCTTGCCGCCGAGCACCCATCGGGGGCCTACGTCGCTGTATCCGCTTTGCGTAAGGTTGTGAATTTCGCCCTTTCCATCGGCCTTTACCAAGGCAACGTCGGGACTGTTCCAGCCGCCAACACCGATATACGATGAGAGCAACCAACGGCTGTCGGGACTCCATGCAAAGCTAATGTCGCCATCGGAGTAGGAGTACACGTACTTTCCGTCCATCACCGTGCGCACGGCCTTACTCTTAATGTCGAGAACGCGCAGGGTGGAGCGGTCTTCGAAGAAGGCGATGCTCTTGCCGTCGGGGCTGAAACGAGGCTGTTGCGAGGTACGGTCGCTCTTTACCAGCTGTTCTTCTTCAAGTTGAGTGGCGTATGCAAAGCTTTTTTCCTTGTCTAGCTTCAGCTTTGTGCGATAGATTTGCCATAGTCCGCCGCGTTCTGATGCGTAAACGATGCTGCGCCCGTCGGGAGCGAATTGTATTTCGCGCTCTTGTTCGGGCGTGTCGGTTATCTGTTTGGTGGTGCGGTAGTTGTTAGAGGTGACATATACGTCGCCATGCAGAACAAAGGCCAACTCTTTGCCGTCGGGCGAAAGTGCAATCTCCGTTGCGCCCGTGAAGAGCGTCTGCCTGTCAAGGTCTGTGTCTATCTTGTCGGTTACGATGTTCACTTTCAGTTTCTGCGGTTGTGCGCCCTGTTTCAAGGTATATATCTCGCCGTCGTAGCCATAACACAGCGTTCCGTTGTTGGCAGCGGTGAGAAAGCGCACGGGATTGGTGGTGTGGCGAGTTAGTTGTTGCTTGCCAGTGCCGTCGATGTTGCGCATGTACACGTTAAACGTGCCGTCTTCTTCGCTCAGGTAGTAAAAGGTGTCGCCCTGAGCGGCCCAAACGGGTGTGCGGTCTTCGCCGTTAAAGTTGGTAAGCTTGGTGTATTTTCCACCGCGGCGCAGCCAAATGTCTCGCGTGATGGGCGAGCGATGGTGCTTGCGCCAGGGGTCTTCGTAGCCCTTTTGGTCGTGATACAGCAAGTCGCCGTTGGGTCGGATGCTGATGTCCATCATGGGAAGAGCCGAGAAAAGGTGGGGGCGGCTACCGTTGGTGTCCACTTCGTACACCTGCGGGAGCATTCTGTTGGCAAAGATAATGCTCTTGGCCGAGGGCATGATGCTACTGGTGTAAAGCACGGTGTTGTTGTCTTTGAATGCGATGGGCGTCTCGCTGTTGCTGTTGGTGGTTAGTCTGCGGGGCGTGCCACCTTCGCGTTGCATCACATACACATCCATGCTGCCTTCTCGGTTAGAGCAAAACGCCAGCTGTTTGCTGTCGGGACTCCACACGGGATGTGTGTCGAAGGCGGCGTTGGTTGTAAGTTGGCGTGCTGTTCCACCCGTTGTAGGAACGGTGTAGATGTCGCCTTTGTAGGTGAAAGCCACGGCAGAGCCATCGGGAGAAATGGCACAATAGCGCATCCACAAAGGACTTTCTTGGGCCGATGCCGATGTAGCTAGGGCAAGGGCCACGATTGTTAGGGTCGTTTTCATCATCAAATATTGGTATGTCTTTATATTATATGCGATTGTTCGGATAGCTGATGGTGGGGCAGGGTGGCGTTCGCGCCATTTTGGTATGCTGCTCGCGCAAGATGGTTTCCTTGTTATATGGCTGCAAATATATTGATTATTCACGAGACAACAAAGCGGTTGGGGGGATAAATTTGCAAAGTAAATTGTACTGAAGACATTATAGGTGAGTTCTAACAGTACCTACACAGAAAGTAACTTTTAGAACTCTACCCGATTAATAAAGTAATCCAAACATCCACAGGGGAATTCTGTTTCTCGTACCTATTTCAATGTCGTCAACGGCAAGAAAGCTGTCGGGCTCATCCTTTATCTGCTCAAAACTTTTGCCAGAACCGCCTACTTCAAAAAGAAATTTGCCATTTATGAGGAAATCTCCCTTTTGTGGCATGGTTACGCTTGCCACCGCTTGCAGCTGGTTGTAGAAAAAGGACTCACGCTTATTGCCAACATTGGTATTTGTCCCCAGGGCTTCCATCAGGTTGGTGTTGCCTAAGTATATTTTTTCGGGAGAAGATAAATGCTTGTAATTCTTCTCTGTTTTTGTTAGTAACGAAACAATTTGGGCCTTGTCTAGCGTATAGAGCATTCTCAAACAACTGTCGCGGGTTGTTTCTAGCGCTTGTCCAAGCTTGTTTATGTTTGGCACTAACGGAACGCTTTGGGAAATGATAGCTAGCAATTTCTTCGTTTTCTCTACTGTTGCGTATGAAACATTTTCAACGGCAGGCATGTCGCTTTCTATCACCAAGGATGCGATGGCAGCAAGCCGCATGTGGTAGTCGTCGCCGGCTTCCATAAAGAACGGATAGCAACCCTTCACCAGGTAGTCGTTGAAGGCTTTGAGTATAACGCCTTGCGAGGTTAAGTTCATGGATAGGGAAACGTGGTTGGCTAGCAAATCGTTTAATGTAATGGGCGGGATATTCAGAGTGCCAGAGAAAGCAAGATATTCTCTGAACGACATCACGGGCAGTGTATAGAGCGACTGGCGGCGGGAAAGGTCGGTTTTGGAGTTGTCTATTTCCAGTATAGACGAACCTGTATATACCACATTTAGGTCGGGATAGCTGTCGTAGATGTTTTTCAGAACAATAACCCAATCGGGATATTTGTGAACTTCATCAACGAAAAGATACCTCAACCCGTGACTATAAAGGTATTCCACAAGCTGTGGAAGACTGTGAGTTTTGAACCAAATGTTGTCTAATGAAACCCAAAGCGCATTGTCGACATCGTGAAAATGCTTTTTTATGTGTTGCAAAAGCAAAGTGGTTTTGCCTGTTCCGCGCGATCCGCGTATGCCAATTAGTCTTGACTTCCAGTTTATCTTGTCGTGAAGAAATCGCACAAACCGCATATCTGTGGTGGCTAGTCTACGATGATAGGCTGTCAACAAGGGGAAAACATCGTTTTGTTCCATATCTCGTTAATTGGTAAATGAATACTTGTGCAAATGTACAAAATAGCTTTTTCAAAAGCGAATTATATACGAAAAATAACTTTTCTAAAAGCGATTTTTGGCAAAGAAATAGCTTTTAGAAAAGTTATTTGTTGCGTGGCGTTTCGCATTGTGGCGTTTACATCCAGCTAGTAAAAGGCATTTTGCGGTGTCAAGAAGAAGATATTTGGGGCAATAAGGTCCACTTCTTGCTGCCGTTGCGGGCTTTAGGCTGCCATTTGTCAATGTTCGTGGGGTATATGGTGTGAGTATTGATAGTGCGAAATGGTGTAATAAAGCGTCAAAAATACTTTGAATACTCACCAAAATATAGTATTTTTGCATCGTGTTACGCAAGTAGCATACCTAAATCAAGGTATTGCCAACGGGTAAAAAGTTTGTTTCTTGTGCAAATTTTAGCCGAAGACATCGGCCGAGCTTGCGTCTTATCGTGCAGGGTGTGCGCTATTCTTTGGGGAACAGGCGCGTTCCGTGTGTCGAAAGGTAAGGCGCAAACATGCCAAACTAGCCCCCAAACCATGATGCGCAACGCAAAAGACGGCCCTTCGGCACGTGGGGATTGCCAGGCTCGCCTAAAACAAACACGATAGATAACAGGAAAAAATACAAACATAATTAATAATTAAATTTCAATCAATTTATGTGGTTAATCAATTCTTCTATCGGTAGAAAGGTTGTCATGTCTGTAACCGGCGTGGCGCTCGTTCTGTTCCTGACATTTCACATGTCGATGAACATCGTTGCGCTGTTCTCTGGTGAGGCATACAACATGATCTGCGAGTTTTTGGGTGCCAACTGGTATGCCGTAGTTGCCACGCTTGGCCTTGGAGCCTTGACTGTGGCGCACATTGTGTATGCCTTCATCCTCACGGCACAAAACCGCAGGGCCCGCGGAAACGAGCGTTACGCCGTTACCAGCAGGCACGAGAAGGTGGAGTGGGCATCGCAAAACATGCTTGTCCTGGGTATTATCATCGTCCTGGGCATGGTGTTGCACCTCTACAACTTCTGGTACAACATGATGTTCGCTGAACTTACGGGGATGCACATGCAGTTCCATCCCGCCGACGGTTTCGCTTACATCAAGGAAACATTCTCTAATCCCGTTTATGTTGTGCTCTACATCGTGTGGTTGGGAGCCATTTGGTTTCATCTCTCGCACGGTTTTTGGAGTGCCATGCAGAGTTTAGGCCTTAACGGCAAGGTATGGTTCAACCGTTGGAAAACCATCGGCTTGGTTTACACCACGCTGCTTATGTTGGGTTTCCTCATCGTCGTGTTGGCCTTCGCTTTCGGTTGCGCACCTAGCTTGTGCTGCTGCGCTTAAATCATGATACGTATAAAAAGATAAAGATTATGGCTATTAAAATAGATTCGAGAATTCCCGAAGGACCCGTAGCTGAGAAATGGACCAACTATAAGGCTCACCAGCGACTGGTTAACCCCAAGAACAAACTCAAACTCGACGTTATTGTGGTGGGAACTGGTCTTGCCGGCGCCAGTGCAGCCGCTTCTCTGGGCGAAATGGGTTTCAATGTGCTGAACTTCTGCATACAAGACTCGCCCCGAAGGGCACACTCCATCGCCGCACAAGGTGGTATCAACGCCGCAAAGAACTATCAAAACGACGGCGACTCGGTGTATCGCCTGTTCTACGACACCGTAAAGGGTGGCGACTATCGCGCTCGCGAGGCTAACGTTTACCGCTTGGCCGAGGTTAGCAACAGCATTATCGACCAATGTGTGGCGCAAGGCGTACCCTTCGCACGCGAATACGGCGGCATGTTGGCCAACCGTTCGTTCGGTGGAGCGCAGGTAAGCCGTACGTTCTACGCCAAAGGACAAACGGGACAGCAACTTTTGCTGGGTGCATATTCGGCCCTGAGCTGCCAAGTGCACGCAGGAAAAGTAAAACTGTACACGCGCTACGAGATGGAAGACGTGGTTATCGTTGACGACCGCGCACGCGGTATCATCGCCAAGAACCTTGTTACAGGTAAGCTAGAACGCTTTTCGGCCAACGCCGTGGTTATTGCTACCGGTGGATATGGCAACGCCTACTTCCTCTCTACCAACGCGATGGGCTGCAACTGCACCGCCGCCATACAGTGTTACCGCAAGGGCGCCTACTTTGCCAACCCTGCTTACGTGCAAATTCACCCCACTTGTATTCCCGTACACGGCGACAAGCAGTCTAAGCTCACGTTGATGTCTGAGTCGTTGCGTAACGACGGCCGTATCTGGGTGCCCAAGAAGATTGAAGACGCTAAGGCATTGCAAGCTGGACAGAAACGCGGTTCGGACATTCCCGAAGAAGATCGCGACTATTACTTGGAACGTCGCTATCCTGCCTTCGGCAACTTGGTGCCTCGCGACGTGGCCTCTCGTGCGGCAAAGGAGCGTTGCGACAAGGGATTTGGTGTTAACAACACGGGTCTTGCCGTGTTCCTCGATTTCTCTGAGAGCATCGAACGCCTGGGCATCGATGCCATTCGTCAGCGTTATGGCAACCTCTTCGACATGTACGAAGAGATAACCGACGTTAATCCCGGCGAGTTGGCCAACGAAATTAATGGCGTGAAGTATTACAACCCGATGATGATTTACCCTGCCATACACTACACGATGGGTGGCATCTGGGTAGATTATGAGCTGATGACCTCTATTAAGGGTCTTTTCGCCATCGGCGAGTGCAACTTCTCCGACCACGGAGCAAACCGTTTGGGTGCGTCTGCACTGATGCAAGGTCTGGCCGACGGCTACTTTGTGCTGCCTTACACCATCCAAAACTATTTGGCCGACCAAGCTATTTGGCCACGTCTTTCTACCGACCTGCCCGAATTTGCGGAGGCCGAGAAGGGTGTGCAGGCCGAGATAGACAGGCTGATGGGCATTCAAGGTCAGCGTTCGGTAGACTCGATACACAAGGAACTGGGCCATATCCTATGGGAACACGTGGGTATGGGTCGTACGGCCGAGGGTTTGCGCGAGGGTATCAAGAAGTTGAAAGAGCTGCGTAAGGAGTTCGACAGCAACCTCTTCATCCCTGGTTCGAAAGAAGGACTGAACGTTGAACTTGACAAGGCTATCCACCTGCGCGACTTTATCATCATGGGCGAGCTCGAAGCCTACGACGCACTTTCGCGTAACGAGAGCTGCGGCGGACACTTCCGCGAGGAATACCAAACGGAAGAAGGTGAGGCTAAACGCGACGACGAGAACTTCTTCTACGTTGGTTGCTGGAAGTATCAAGGCGACGACACCACCGAGCCCGAACTCATTAAGGAGCCTCTGGAATACGAAGCGATAAAGGTTCAAACACGTAACTATAAGCAATAATTAAGTTAACGAGTTGACAAGTTGACGGGTTAACTCGTCAACTTAAACAAAAGTAAATCACATGGACAAAAATATAAGTTTCACACTTAAAGTGTGGCGTCAGAATGGACCCAAAGCCAAAGGGCATTTTGATACGTTCGAAATGAAAGATATACCTGGCGACACTTCGTTCTTAGAGATGCTCGACATCCTTAACGAACAGCTTATCGAGGCACGCCAAGAGCCTTTCGTATTCGACCACGACTGTCGCGAAGGCATCTGCGGTATGTGTTCGCTCTACATCAACGGCCATCCGCACGGCCCTGCTACGGGTGCAACCACCTGTCAGCTCTACATGCGTCGCTTTAACGATGGTGACGTGATTACCGTCGAACCTTGGCGCTCGGCTGGTTTCCCTGTCATTAAAGACTGCATGGTAGACCGCGGCGCATTTGACAAGATTATCCAAGCAGGCGGTTACACCACCATTCGCACGGGTCAGCCCCAAGATGCCAACGCCATTCTCATCCCCAAGGAAGATGCAGACGAGGCAATGGACTGCGCAACGTGCATCGGTTGTGGCGCTTGTGTAGCCGCTTGTAAGAATGGTTCGGCCATGCTTTTCGTTAGTTCGAAGGTTAGTCAGCTAGCATTGTTGCCCCAAGGAAAGCCCGAGGCAGCCAAACGCGCCAAGGCAATGGTGATGACGATGGAAGAGTTGGGTTTTGGAAACTGCACCAACACCCGCGCTTGCGAGGCCGAATGCCCCAAGAACGAGTCTATCGCCAACATCGCACGCCTTAACCGCGAGTTTATTTCGGCTAAGTTGGCCGACTAAACCCCAGGGCATAACCAAACCTGTGCAACGAACATCTACACTTGCCTAAGCGTAAGTGCAGATGTTTCGCCTGTGCCCAATCATGTGAGAACGTTCTATGCCGAGGCCATAGAATGTTCTCACATTTTGTGTTTAGCCTGTTAAAATGAATCCCCACTCTTGAGTGAGACGCGATTTGCACCAGTTTAATATATGACAATTATGTGTTATTTAAGAGTTAATTCAATACCATAAAGTTTCTACAAGAATATGATTACTTTTCAACAGATACTTCTGTCTAATTGGGTATTGCAAGTCCATTATTCCAATTGAGTCTTGATATCTTGATATAGTTTTTTTAATCTCCATACTGACATGTCAATAAGTGGCTCAAACATAAAACTGTTAAGGTGTATGTTTTCAGGTGTTATAAGATTGATTTCTTTAATAAGTAGCTGTATGTCATTAGTTGGAGCACACAATTCTTCAAATTTCTTTATGAGTGCGGAAGTCTGATTCGATTTGATGTTGCTATAGAAATTATTGAATTCTTCAGCCGGCATAGCCTGTTCGAGTTTATATATCATATAATCCTCAGCCTTCAGCCTTATGCCAACCGCAAAGACAATCTTGTTCTCAATATGTATTTCATCTAGCTCTGGTTTGTTGCAGATACTTTCTGCCACGCTATAAATATATTTCTTTATGTTGAAATCTGAATTAGCTGTTGGTAAATTAAGCACATCTATATTGTTGCTCAATATTTGCTTAATATCTTTTACTGTCAAACTCTTGGTTTCAGTTTTGACATGAAGGCATGAGGTTAATTTTAAATAATTAGATTTGTAAGGGTCTTTGGTGGTATCTTTGGTATATTCAATGAGATTGCGTACCAAAGGGATTAAGGCTATAAAGAACTCTGGCGTATGTGCATTGCTTTTTATGAGTTTAAATGGTTCTTTCAAATATTCAGCCTGATGAAATTTAATCTCGTCATTGGCATCTTTATAAGCCATGTATGTGCTATTTCTTTTGACCCGTAGACGTGAGGATACGGTTCGGTAGAAATCGAAATTGTGTGTAAGGATTATCATCTTGAATTTAGGGTCTTCTTTCAAATCGTAAAGGCATTCAACTATCGCGTATTTGTTCTTGTAGTCAAAAGAATCTGAGACGTCGTCGAATACAAGAATGTGCTCTTGCTCCCCATCAAGTTTCATCTTTTCGATAGCAAAGAGCAACTGTAGTGTATAGAACGCACGAAGCTCTCCTTTACTTAGAACGACTTCTTCCAGGACTTTTGACTCAACCTCTTTTGGGCCTGTTTGCGTTTTGTATTCAAAAGATAATGCCGCAGCTTCAGCATTAAGTAAAAGGTCGGTCTGATTTTTGATTCTTACTTCAAAGGGGACTGAAAACCTTCGATTGAAAATGCGTATCGTTTTTTCCCAAACAGCTCTTTGATTCGCTGCTTGTCTAAGTACGGAGTCTAGTGTCGGCTTGGCTTCTTGATAAGCTTCAAACAAGTCGTCGGCCTTATCCTTAAATTTGGTAAAATAGCCCTTCCATACCTCTTTATGAAAGTTGTCGTAGTCAAGTAGTTTGTCTACCAAGTCGGGATGGTTTTCGATTATCTCTTTGAATAGTCGTAAAGAATCGTTTGCACTGGCCTTTTTGTCAATCTTTTCAAATGATTTTTTGACAGCGACATCGTTAAGAATGCCAGAAAGTTCGTTGCTAATTAAATTTGCAAGAGATGTTACAGAATCAATAGTGGTTTTACCATCACCCAATATGATTTTATGGCTGACTTCAAAAAATGCATTGTCTGCAACAGACTTAGATAATTCGGAGGCTTGGTAAGTGCCAAATGTCTTACCGTTATGCTGCTTAAATAGTTTCGAAGATTGTAATATGGCTTGGTACTTATCGGAATAATCTTTTAGGGCATCATGATTGGCATCAATGAATGCTTTGACTTTACCACTTTTATCAAAGATGCTGTTGTATTTAAAATCATAGCATATTTCGTCACCTGAAACTTCTGCCATCACTTCTTCAAACTTGCTATAAAAAAGGCTCAGCTTGCTTTCACAGAATGTTCGAACAAACTCTAATATAATGTCAGTGCTTCTTGCATGATCACTAATGTCCTTGAACAATGCTTTTTGCTTTTCAGATAAGGTTTTTAGGATATCATCATATTGTTGCTTCAACGAACTGTCAGCGAGAAACGATGTGATGTTCTTTGGCGTTTCTGAATCAGGCTCTTCGCAATTTGATACATATATTGAGGCTGGTAAGATGGCATTATCGTGTTCATCCTTTATTTCTATACTCCCAGAAACATCTGCTACAACGTCTTTGATCTTGTCAGTCTTACCTTGCCCATATAATTGCAGTGTTTTAGCTAGAGAAGTTTTCATTAAACCATTAGGTGCATATATAAGCACTGTATTTTCTCCTTCGAAAGCTAAATTTTGCGAAAGCTTTGTGATGCCAAAGCAATGTTCCAATTTTAAATTTATTTTATTCATTATTTCTTATGTATGTGATATGTCATGTCTTTACTGTGAGTTGTGGTTCAACACTTCAAAGGGACCTGTTCTATATCAGGAACGATCTTGACTTTTTAAGATTTTTGCAAAAGGAGTGAGGCTTATTGTCCTTGTGGTGCAACAACCTAGATATAGGATAAATGTTCCTCATATACACGAAGTGCTAAGCAAATTTACAATAAAGTTTTAAATTCTCCCTTATTTGTCTATGGCAAAATGCTGTTCTGTTTCAAAAAGTGGGCAGTTGGAGGTCATTCAGGGTATTCTATACAAGTTGAACAGAGGTGGCCAATGGCACTGTTTTCTATTTCACCCATCTTCACAGGGGCAGAATTGGATAGCAAAACAGTGTATATTCACCTTCGCAAGTGGTGGAGGAAAGGTGAGTGGGAAAATATAAGATAAGTTTTGGAATATAATAAGTTTTACTTGGATTTCAATGCAATTTGCTGCAAGATACAGCTCGTTTTTCAGGAAAAAGTGAAAGAGTGAAAAGGTGAAAGAATGAATATCGCCGGGTAAACTTGTTGGTTTATCGACTTTCTTGCTCGTGAACTTGTCTACTTAGTAAGGTAAGAAAGATGCTGAAACTATCAAAAATGTTCGTTTGTTCTTAGCCTGTGTTCGTTATGTTGCTTCCTTATGTCCCTTATGTTCTTCTGTCAAGAACAGGCTTTATATGCGAAATAGGGGTGGGGGAGAAAGAAAACGCGGGTTTGGAACTTGTCCCAACCCGCGTTAACCAGGGCGTGTGTGTGGAGGTAGAGGCTAGTTAAGTAGCCAACTGCAACTGAATATTGCAACGGTGGTGGCTAGTAGGGCGATGGATTTGAGGATGAAGAGTATCATCTCTCGCTGCTCGCGACTAATCTTCATCGCCTAATCCTTTACCTGCAATCACGCCAAGCACGGCAGTGGCAATGGCGGCAATTACTTTGATGATTAACTTGAAGGTTGATAGTTTCTTGGTGTTCATAGTGCTTTGAAGTTTAAGATTAATAAAATGGGTGGGGCTTTTAAAGGTGAAAAGGTGAAAGGGTGAAAAGATGGCTGACGCCTTTTAAAGGTGAAAGAGTGAAAGAGTGAAAAGATGGCTGACGCCGTGTAACCCCATCTGCTTATAAACTCATTCACTTGTAACTCGTACACTTACATACTTGTTATTCGTTAATTAGTCTACTTGTTAACTCGTCTACTTGTCTACTAACTCACTCGCTAACATGTCGTTCATCTACTCGTTAACTCGTCCACTTGCTAACCCGCTAGCTCGTCTACTTGTCAACTCACTAACGTGTCCACTTGCTAACGTGTCCACTTGTCAACTCGTTCACTTGCTAACTTGCTAGCTCATCTACTTGTTAACTTGTCAACTCGTCTACTCGTTAACCCGTTAACTTGTAAACTCGTTAACTTGCAAACTCGTCAACTTGTTAACTTGTCAACTTGTTAACTTGTCAACTTGTTAACTCGTCAACCAACTCTTTCCCCCTTCCCCCTTTCCCTTATCAATGCCCTGGCGTAGGAGCGGGAGTAGAGCCGCCGGCCTTCTTCTTTTTCTTCTCAATCATGTTGAGGGGCAACTCCTGCACGCGGCATCCGTCGAGCAGAGCCTTTTTGCGGCTCTTGTCTTTGTTTATCTTCGTCTGCGGACGGAAGAGCACATGCGTGCCCACAACATTCTTAGAGGCGTTGAAGTCTTCGGCCGAGAGAGCAGGTTTGGTCTTGATGCCGATGCGGAAAGCTCCCAGACCATCAAGGCGAACAATCTTTGAGTTTTGCAACTGCTCTTTCATCACGTCGATCAGTTCGGCGATAACCGCCAGGATGTCTGCCTTCTTCAAGGTGCAGTTCTGCTGCATGATGTTGGCAATTGTTGCCGTGTCCACCGTGTCGATAGCGATGGCACGTGCGTACCATTGGCCTTTGAACTTGCTCTTGGGGTTCTTCTCTTGACGTAGTTTATACATTACTGCCATAGTTGTGTGTTGTTTAAAAGTTTTTTGATTAATAATGTTTACTGTGTATCGGTAGTGGCCATCCGTTTCGCCCCTCTTAGGGTGGCGGCAAGTACGGCTTGCGCTAGTCGACATCGCGCATGGCGTGTGTGCCTTGTTGGTGGGCGGCGGTGTGGTTGGTTACTGATTACGTTTGCAAAGTTACTAAATCAGGGTGCCCTTGTCAAGGAATAGTGGTGTAGTGATGGGGATATTGTTTGGTATAGTGTTTGTAAAGACTTGGTTTAAAGGGGAATATAAGGGCGTTGCGGATGTGCGCTTAGGACGAAGGGTGAGCAAGTAAGGGCGTAAGGATTGGGGGAAGGCCAACTAAAGTTATCGAAGAAGTTGGGTAGACAGGGCTTGTTAAGGCGGGTATGTACAAGATGTGTGGCGTTGGGTGGGCTTTATAATAACGGTCTAAGGGCGTAAGTTTGGGGCAAAAACAAAGGGCGGGCTAGGCAAGCGTTTGCTTGTTCCCAGCCCGCCCTTCGTGTTTGCGGTTGTGTTTTGCGCGTGGTTAATGCCTAAACGTCCAGTTCTGATTTGATTTTGCGATTGCCTGCGGCCTTATACGATACGTGTAGCCAATTAGCCCCATCGCTTTTTCGATGCTCAAACAGCAGCTGGTCGTAGTCAAGACGTTCGGCAACGAAGTTGAACATCTTCATGGCCACCTCTTTATTAGAAAGGTGTATGTCGGCTGCTTGTCCCAGCAGGTGTTGCGAATTGGGTTTGCCGCCCACCATGTTGTTAAGTTGTTCGCAACGATAGCCACTGGTTATGCGTATCACGCCAAAGCGGCGGCGTAAGGGTTCTAATACGTTCTCACAAAGTAGGCGGAGGTTGTTAATAGCGTTGGGTGTTGGTGTATTCGCAATGTTATGGCGTATGGCAACGCCTGAACGCACGAACTCTGCAAGGGTGAAGTGCGGGGTTAACGTCTGGTTGAGGTTGATGTGTTGTGTGGTCATAGCTGAATGTTGGTGTGTTGTGATTTTTTAGTTGACGAGTTAGCTCATAGCCTCACACTGCCATCCATGTCTGTAACGGTTCGTTAACGCCCTGTTCGTAGAGCAAATGGCAGTAGCGTTCTAGTAAAGGTGCCTGCTTAGTGTTTTTACGTTGCATGGCTTTGCCCACAAAGGCACTGGGGTTTCGGGGCATGGAGAGCAAAAAATTGGCGCAGGCGCGTTGCACCATCCATAGAAAGGTGGCTGGGCGCCCTTGGTCGTCGCGTACATAAGAGAAGGTATAGGCCAGGTGAACCATCTCCAGTAAGTCGGTTTTGGTGCCAATCCACCTTTGCTTTCCGGTGTGTTGAGTAGAGAGCAAGGGTGCGAATGCCTTAATGAGGTGTTGTCGGGCTTGGGTTAGTCGCTGCTTGCTTTCGGTGTGTTCTGGGTTGTTAAGAAGATTATTCATACAGATTTGCTTTTGAATGATTGTTTTGATTTCTGCTGCAAACTTACAACGAGATAGAGAAAGGACACTTCACAGCAAATGATTTTCTGTTAATAAAGAATAACGAAACAGTGGATGGCGAAGGTTATTTGTAGCCTTTTGCACTTGTAATGCAACACCAACAAGACGATAAAGCAAGCCGCGACGGCCAATACAACCCGCCACAACCGCCTATTATATAATAGGTGTACCACCACAAAGAAAGGCTCGCCCCACGATAGAGCGACCCTTTTGTTATCTTGTGGCATGTGTAATGCAACACCAACAAGACGATAAAGCAAGCGGCGACGACCAAGACAACCCACGAAACCGCCTATTATATAATAGGTGTACCACCACAAAGAAAGGCCCGCCCCACGATAGAGCGACCCTTTTGTTATCTTGTGGCATGTGTAATGCAACACAAACAAGGCGATAAAGCAAGCGGCGAAGGCCAAGACAACCCGCCACAACCGCCTATTATATAATAGGTGTACCACCACAAAGAAAGGCCCGCCCCACGAAGAGCGAGCCTTTATTATCTTGTGGCACGTACTGAGAACACAGCAAAGGTAATCTCTTAAACCTGCCTGTAACAAAGCCGTTATTGAGCGCGTTGCACATTACAACCCCAGCCCCGGCAGGCCAGAGCAAGCCTGTAACAAAGCCGTTGTTGAGTATGTTGCACATTACAACTGCGCACCGACAGATACGATAGTGCCTTGCCGCCCTCGTTTCTTTCCTACTTCTTCATCTCCTTGGCGAAGAAACCAGCCAAATATTTAGCCCACGCCCAGCAGTTCAACCTCAAAAACAAGCGTCGAACCGTCAGGTATACCAGCTTGCGACAGCTTGCCATAGCCCACCTCGGCCGGCAAATACAGCTCCCATTTGTCGCCCACGTGCATCTGTTGCAGGGCAATTATCCAGCCCTCAATAAGGTCGCACAATCGGCAAGCAAGTGGCACGCCACCCAGACTTGAGTCGAATTTCTGCCCATTAATAGTTCGCCCCGTGTAATGCACCGTTACGATGCTTCGTGGCGAAGGGCTTGCGCCGCCAGTTTCGCCCTGCTTAATCACCTTATACATTACGCCCTTAGCCAGGCATTTCACCCCCGTTTCTTTTGCTTTTTCTTCAAGCCAGCGTTTGTTGGCTTCTATATATTCACGTTTTGCCATGTTGTTTTGGGTTTGTGGTGGTGCGTAAAAAATAGGTGCGTGGGGCTAAAAACAAGCCGTTGCGCACCGCTTTTCTCAAATTAAATGATTACTTTTGCCTTGGCAGGCTTTTTACACCCTTTTGTTATACGCAGCTAAGGTAGGTAAATTTTCTGTCTGCACCAAGCTCCTTGCCTGCTTTTTTGCAGGTTTGGGCGTGTGCCTCTTGCCTTTGTGCCGTGCGTGGCATGGGGTTAACAACCTACATCAACAAGCCAAATAAAGATAAGACTTTACAGACTACTAGTTCCATTTGTTATAAGTACTACCGGATATACCATACTTGCGACAGAACTCAACAATACTCTGCTCGCCAAGGTTCCCTTCTATCACAATTAAAACCTTTTGTTCTGAAGTGAAAATTTGTTTAGTATTACGACGAATATTCTTTAATATGGATTCTTATGCTCTCTGCTAAGACCCTACCGAAAAAATCTTTTCGTTGTCATTATGTAAATATGTCTTTTTATTTGTACTAAAGCCCAAACCTAATTGAATCTCCAGTTGTGCACTTTTGTTTGACAACGTACACACAAAAGCACCATAGATGTAGAATTTAGGGGTGTTTGCTAAGCAAATTATTTGAATACCAAAGAATTTCCGTTAAATTGGGTTTTAGTCGTTAAGGTCTGCTGAAAAATGAATACCTTTGTAGATTGAAATAATAACATACAAGTATGGCACTACATAATAATTGCATACGTCGCGTAGAGGATTTAATAACGACTCGTGAACAGACAAGGGCTGGTTTTATTGAAGCTGCTTTAGAAAAGAATCGTAAAGCCTTACCTTATGTAGAAGATGCTAGGACGTTAAAATCATATGCTTCAAGGGCAAACAACCCATTGGAGTTATTGGAAATGCATAATATCCGACAAGGTTTACTTACTGCTTCTGGACTATCTGATAAATCGCTAAAATACTTTAGTGACACAGATAAAGTAGATGCTATAAAAAAGATGATAGAAGAATTTTTAATACCTGCAGGTGATGGATTTGTAGATGAACTAGTGTATCGTTATCTGCTTATTCGTGGCGATTCTTTAGGTGGCTCTATGCGTAATCTGGTTGGTGCTATTGCTGAAATGAAATTAAAAAGGAAATTACTATCGGTATTATCAATGCAACAAATATCCTTTAGCATATTATTAAAAAGGAATAAGACTGCAAACAAATGGACTTCCCTTTGTTATGAAGAAGCATTTTCTAACGCAGATGAAATATGTGCTATAAGTTGGAATTTTGAAGGTGTGAATAAAGTCCTTTTCTTTAATAGCACTATACCCATAGTAGGGAAAAACGTAGATATTTGCCTATATAAAGGAACTCCCACTACTTATGATTCAGGGAATTTAGCACAACATAATGACAAAGCCATAATGTTGGGTGAATTGAAAGGTGGTATAGACCCTGCCGGTGCTGATGAACATTGGAAAACCGGAAACACAGCTTTAACAAGAATAAGAAAAGCCTTTAGTGTTTATAATATTAAAACTTCATTTGTCGGTGCTGCCATAGAAAAGGCAATGGCTGGCGAAATCTTTGAGCAATTAGAAAATGGAACACTAACAAATGCTGCAAACTTAACTTATAATGAACATATAACTAACTATTGCGAATGGCTCTTAAAATTACAATAGACAAAACCCCTTCTTTGTTTCCTGATGAGAATATAGTCTGTGTTAGGAACCCAGATGAATGGAAGTTGGACTCCTTTTCTGCAAATGGTTTCTGCACAGACAAAGAACGTATAAAGTTAGAAAATAAATACTGGAAGATAACTGAAGTTACAGACAAATTTAATCGTCAAAGTGTTAGCTATCAATTAAGCAAAAAAGATTGTTTACATAGATGGCTTAAATATCGGGAAGGCTTTTCTTCACAGTTAGTTAAAATTCTTCTTGATGAGTTTGGAATAAAAGAAGGTGATTTAATAATGGATCCGTTTGTGGGGTCTGGTACTACTGCTTTAGTTTGTGCATTAGATGGTATTAATAGTATTGGATATGATATATTACCAATGTCTAAATTATCCATACAAGCCAAAAGTTTAGTTTATGATTATGACATTTCTGAGCTAAAAGCCATATTAGAAGACATAAAGGTATTGGAAGTGCCAGAAAACTATAACAAACAAACAAATTTTGTATCAATAACAAATGGTGCATATCCAGAAGCAGAAGCCATAGCAATATCTTATTTTACAGAGCATTTTGATAATTCTGGATATTCTCAAATCGCTAAGAATTTGGTTAAACTTTGTATCCTTAATTCACTAGAAAGAATAAGCTATACTATAAAATCTGGTCAGTATCTTAGTTGGGATCATAGATGTCCCAAAATTATTGAAATCAACAAATTAAGAGTTGAAGCGGGTAAAAAACCATTTGTTAATAAAAATAACAAGGGAGAACTACCAACACTAAAAAATGCCCTACTATTGGAGTGTTCTCAAATAGTAGAAGATATAGTAAGCCTTCAAGATAAGGGTAGTGGATTCAAGGCAACTTGCAATTATATAGAAGGAAGTGTGTTGTTTGAAATTGCAAAGGTTGAAGAAGGTTGTATTTCTGGGGTAATTACTTCTCCACCATATTGTAACCGTTACGATTACACCCGTACTTATGGGTTAGAACTTGCATATTTGGGCAAAGATGATGTACAAATAAAGGAGATTAGGCAAGCCTTATTGTCGTGTACTGTAGAAAGTAAAACCAAAGTTGAGAAGCTAAAGAATCACTATGAAAAGTTAGGTAGGTTAGCTGACTTTGAGAGGGTAATGGGTATTGTACGGAACAACAAAGTAATTAATGAAGTTAATTCTGCATTACAAGTAAGAAATGCTAATGGAGAAATAAATAACAAAGGCATATTGCGAATGGTAGAAGGTTATTTTTTGGAATTGGCTTTCCTATATTCGGAGTTATATAGAGTCTGCAAAAAAGGGGCAAATGTAGCATTTGTAAATGATAATGTAAGATATGCCGGGGAAGTTATACCAGTGGATTATCTTTGCACAAATTTAGCAGAGCAAATAGGGTTTAAACCAGTAAAAGTATATACATTAAGACAACAAAAGGGAAATAGTAGTCAACAAATGGCAAAATATGGTCGTGTGGCTATTCGTAAAAGTATTACCATCTGGCGTAAATAATTGAATTTAGGATACAGAAAGTTATGGCTGATTTGGTGGAATGGACAGAAAACCTACAAGAAATAGATAGAAAACTATCAAAAGTTATAACTCGTTTTGGTTTTCTTTACAGCTCTATTAATAGCCATAAAGATTGTTTCTGTTTCTTCACAAAAGAGATAGTAGACCACATGATTTCCACAAATAGGAGAGACAGAATATGGGGGAATATCTTAACTTAGTGTAAGTGCGATATTTCTCCTTGTACCGTTAGTAAGTTGACAGTAGAACAACTTAGAAATATTGACTTATCTTATTCAAAGAGTAAATGAAGTCACCTTGACTTTTAATATTTGTATAAATTGAGAGGAGTTTATTATCTTTGTGATGCTAAACCAAGATAAACGCTCCTATCATGTACGAAGTACTGGACAAAGATACAATAAAATTTGAAATCTTTCTCCGTTTGTCTGTGGCAAAACGTGGATATGTCTCAAAATGACCTATTGGAAGTCATTCACTGTATTCTCTACAAGTTGAAAACAGGTTGTCAATGGTACATGCTACCAGTCTCATCTGTCTTCACAAGGAGCGTGTTGCATACTAGAATCGTATATGGGTATTTCCGCAAGTGGTCGAGAAATGGTAAGTGTGATAAGCTGTGGGGAAATAGTTTGCGACCCAACAATTTTTCTTGGCGTCCTAGATGAATTGCTGTACAAGCAGAGGTGTGGTATTGATTTTGCAGAGGTCTCAGCTCAGTTTTACGTCTGTTCGCACTTAATTTTGTTTAGATATCTGCGCACATCATGTTCGCCTTATCGCCTATGTCGAAGAATCCGCCGTTCTGTGAGTTTTCTTATCTTGGAAAAGGGGTGTAAATGATTTGTTAAATCGGTAAACATCTTTTACAGAACGCGTTTTTTTGGCGAGCCATTCTAGAAAAAAATACCTTGAAAACCTATATAAAATGCACCCGAATGATGGAAATGACGGTCAACATCGGGTGCTTTTCTCCTCAACTTTTTGCCATTTACTATGTTTTTGCATTTCTCTTTGAAGAAAAATGGTGCCAAATTTGCATCCGCAACAACAAAAAAATGCTGGCCAAAATGCTTGTTTTTGCGACGCATTTAGCACCAAAACGCATTGCATTTAGCACCAAAACGCATTGCATTTAGCACCAAAACGCAAGGCAATTAGCACCAAAACGCAAGGCATTTTGCAGCAAAACGCAGTGTGTTTTGCATCAAAATGCAGAAAATAGGCATAAAAAGCGGCGTGTAAAGGGCTATTTATGGGCGAATAACCCCTTAGAGATGAAAAATGGGTTGGTGGCTTTTGGTTGACCGCTTAGCTGGGCTTTGCACCCCAAATTTATGCTAAAAAGGCCGTATTTTATGCCTAATTTGTTGTAAGTATCAGTAAGTCAGTGTGTTATAAACTTGGAAAATACACGCCGAATTTCGCCCCATGCTCGGAGATTTTGCGGCGAGGGCACTCATAATGTTAAAAGGTGGTGCAAATATTTTACATTCTCGTGGCAATTATTCTGCGCCACGGCATGGTTTAAGTGCTTAACCCCAATGGGCCATTTGCGCCTATGCCGATTGGGGTTAACAAGGGCTTAGTGACGGCTTAACCCTCTGGAGAGGCACTTTTGTGGGCTGCAAAAAGGCACAAAAAAGCTCGCCCCACGAAGGAGCGAGCCAACAATTTAAAAATGATCTATGAAAAAATCAATGTGCTTAAAGCCAATTACAACTTTGGACCGGCAGCTACGAGCGCCTTACCAGCCTCGTTGCCTTCGTACTTCTGGAAGTTCTTGATGAAACGGCCAGCCAAATCCTTAGCCTTCTCGTCCCACTGAGCGGGGTCGGCATAGGTGTCGCGAGGATCGAGGATGTTGGTAGCAACGCCTTCGAGAACGGTAGGAATTTCGAAGTCGAAGATAGGCAACTTCTTGGTGGGAACGTTGTTGATGGCACCGCAAAGGATGGCATCGATGATGCCGCGGGTGTCCTTAATAGAGATGCGCTTGCCCGTTCCGTTCCAGCCGGTGTTAACGAGGTAAGCCTTAGCACCGTTCTTGGTCATCTTCTTTACCAACTCTTCGGCATACTTCGTGGGGTGGAGTTCGAGGAACGCCTGGCCGAAACAAGCCGAGAAAGTGGGCGTAGGCTCGGTGATACCGCGTTCGGTACCGGCAAGCTTAGCGGTGAAACCCGAAAGGAAGTAGTACTTGGTTTGTTCGGGCGAGAGGATGGACACGGGAGGCAGAACACCAAAGGCATCGGCGCTGAGGAAGATAACTTGCTTAGCAGCGGGGCCGGCCGAGATGGGGCGAACGATGTTCTTGATGTGGTTGATGGGGTAAGACACGCGTGTGTTCTCGGTTGTGCTGCCGTCGGTGAAGTCTATCTTGCCATTGGCATCTACCGTTACGTTCTCGAGCAGTGCGTTGCGGCGGATAGCGCCGTAGATGTCGGGCTCGCTTTCCTTATCCAGGTTGATAACCTTTGCGTAGCATCCGCCTTCGAAGTTGAATACGCCGTTGTCGTCCCATCCGTGTTCGTCGTCGCCGATGAGCAAGCGTTTCGGGTCGGTAGAAAGGGTGGTTTTACCCGTACCAGAAAGTCCGAAGAAGATGGCGGTGTTCTCTCCGTTGAGGTCGGTGTTGGCCGAGCAGTGCATGGCAGCGATGCCTTTGAGGGGCAGGTAGTAGTTCATCATGGAGAACATACCCTTCTTCATTTCGCCACCATACCAGGTGTTAAGGATAACTTGCTCTCTGGTTGTAACGTTGAACACAACGGCTGTTTCTGAGTGTAGGCCCAGTTCCTTGTAGTTTTCAACCTTAGCTTTCGATGCGTTGTAAACGATGAAGTCGGGCTCTTGGTCCAGTTCTTCTTGGTTTACGGGCTTGATGAACATGTTGGTAACGAAGTGAGCTTGCCATGCAACCTCCACGATGAAACGGATCTTCATGCGGGTGTCTTTGTTGGCACCGCAGAAACCGTCAACCACGAAAAGGCGCTTGTTAGAAAGTTCTTCCTTAGCCAGCTTGTTAACGGCAGCCCAAGTTTCCTTGCTAGCGCGGTGGTTGTCGTTCTTATATTCGTCGGTGGTCCACCATACGGTGTTGTGTGAAGTCTCGTCGTCAACGATAAACTTATCCTTAGGCGAACGACCGGTGTAAACACCCGTCATAACGTTAACGGCGCCCAGTTCGGTTACTTGGCCTTTCTCAAATCCTTCGAGGCCGGCTTTGGTCTCTTCTTCGAACAACACTTCGTAAGAAGGGTTGTAAACAACTTCTGTTGTACCTTTAATTCCGTACTTTTCTAGTACTGACTTGTCAAACTTTGCCATTTTTTAAATATGTTTAAGTGTGAAATTTTATCCTAAGCACATGTCTTTTGGTATGCAGCGCAAAGGTAGCAAAATCATAAATAACCACCAAGCTTGCGAGAGAAAAAATGCGCGAACGGCTTTCTTTTTAGGTTAAAGAAAGCAAAAATAAGGGTGCGCCGCCACTTTTGCTATTTGCACATTACAAAAATAAGCGGGAATTTAATACTTTTGCATGGCAAAAGATTAGCCGAAACATTTAACAACCCCATATACTTATATTTCTGACGATAATGAAGATAGTAAATTTTAGCGAACAGAACTCGATTGTAAACCAGTACTTAGCCGAAATGCGCGACGTGGACTACCAAAAGAACCGACTGCTTTTTCGCAACAACATTCAACGCATTGGCGAGTTGGAGGCGTACGAGATAAGCAAGACTTTGGACTATGAGGCGCGCAACATCACGACACCTTTGGGCACGTCGAGCGTGCAAGTGCCTACGGATAAGATTGTGCTGGCCACTATCTTCCGTGCAGGGTTGCCCTTCCACAATGGGTTTTTGAATATCTTCGACCACGCAGGCAACGCCTTTGTGTCGGCTTATCGCGAGTATGTTGACGAGCAACACACCAAGGTGGGCATACATGTGGAGTATTTGGCCACGCCGAACATTGAGGGCAAGAACCTCATTATCGCCGACCCGATGTTGGCAACGGGTGGTTCGATGGAACTGGGGTATAAGGCTTTCCTTACCAAAGGCACGCCCAAACGCATCCATGTGGCTTGCGTAATCGCATCGCCCGAGGGCATTGAACACATCCGCAAGACGTTCCCCGAGGACAAGACCACCATCTGGTGCGCCGCCATCGACCCCGGACTGAACGAACATAAGTACATTGTGCCTGGTTTCGGCGATGCCGGCGACCTTTGCTATGGCGAGAAGGTGTAGACACCATAAAACTTAAATAGCGGTAAGACGCAAAAGCTTAAATGGCGATAAAACGCATACGAGGGCCAGCCTAACTTGCTTGAAAAGTTGGGCTGGCCCTCGTTTTGATGGGGTGGTAAGGCCTTATTTGGCGGTTTCTAAGAGGTGTTTGGGGCTGGTTAGGTGGGCAGGAGAGCAAACATCCCTGGCCTTGACATGGCAGACGTTGTAGGGCTTTTTCGATTTTGTGCGGGTAGAAGGGCGAACATCCTTAGCCTTGAGCTTAATCTCTCAACTTAATTTTGCAGTTATCCAAGCTTTCTACGGTGGCCAATGCCTTATAGCGGATACCTAGTTGGCGCAGGGCATCGCCGCCCTTTTGGAAAGCCTTCTCGATGATAAAGCCCATACCTTCTAGGCGTGCGCCGGCTTGTTTGCAGAGGTCTATCACACCCATCGAGGCGTTGCCGTTGGCCAAGAAGTCGTCGATAAACAGCACATGGTCTTGCGGGGTGAGGTAGTCGGCCGAGATACACACCGTGTAACTGCGGTCTTTGGTGAACGAATGCACCACCGAAGTGAGCATGTTGTCCATGGTTTTGGGCTGCTTTTTCTTGATGAACACCACGGGCAACTGCATGATGTAGCCCACAAGGATGGCGGGCGCGATGCCGCTAGCCTCGATGGTGACAATCTTGTTGATGTGTGCGTCGGCAAAATGCCGGCTGAATTCCTTCGCTACTTCCATCATCAGGTTGGGGTCCATCTGGTGATTGATAAAGCTGTCTACCTTTAAAATGCCGCCTTCGTAGCATTTGCCGTCTTGAAGAATGCGCGTTTTTAATTTATCCATTTGTGAGTTGGTGGGTTTGGGAGTTGACAAGTTGATGAGTTAACGAGTTGATGAGTTGACAAGTTAACGAGTTTATGGTTTTTTGAATTGGTGGGTTTTTGAGTTGTTGGATCTATGAGCTTTTGAGTTGATAAGCAGATTGTAAGCGAAAACTTACCAACTTATCAACTCATAAACTCACCAACTAAATTCACTTTCTATTAAACAGGGCGTTAGCTAAGATAGCAGTTAGTCCGCCCGTGGTGATACCCGACGAGAAGATGGTGCGTACCCCTTCGGGCAATTGTTTCAGTATGTCGGGCATTAGTTCGACGCCCATTCCCAATGCCAAACTAGCTGCGATAACCAACACGGCCTTGCGGTCGAGCTTCTCGCTGCACACGATGCGAACACCTGCGGCGGCTACCGTGCCGAACATCAGTAGCGTGGCACCGCCTAATACGGGCGAGGGCATGAGCGAAAACACGATGCCCACGATGGGGAAGAGGCCCAAAACCACCAACATCGCAGCGATGAAGTAGCCCACATAGCGGCTCGCCACGCCCGTAAGCTGGATAATACCGTTGTTTTGAGCGAAGATGGAGTTGGGGAATGAGGAGAAAATGCCTGCCAAAAGCGAGTTGAGCCCATCGGCGAACACACCTCCCGAAACGCGCTTTACGTACACTTCGCCGTCTACGGGCTCGCCCGAAACCATCGAATTGGCCGTTACATCGCCCGTGGCCTCGATGGCCGTAACGAGATAAACCAATGCAACAGCGATGATGGAGGATATGTTAAAGTCGATACCTAGCTTGAAAGGAACGGGTACATAGAACGATTTTACGTCGCCTACATTCAAACTAGCAAAGTCTACCATGCCCATACAGAGTGCCAACACATAGCCAATAACTACGCCTAGAATGATAGAACTCATGCGTACGTATTTGTTGTTGCTGCAATTCAAGGCGATAACACTGGTTAACACCGTGGCGGCAACGATGAGATTGCGTGGCGAACCAAAGTCTGCCGCTGCAAGATCGCCCCCTCCGCAGGCCATCACGCCTGCCTTAACAAGGCTCAATCCGATGAGCATCACCACGATACCGCTTACCAAAGGCGTGATAATTCGCCGTAGGTATTTAAACGAATAGCTAACGGCCATCTCTACGGGAGCGGCAGCAATGCAGGCTCCGAATATCAAGGGCAGCCCGCCTACCTGACCAATGGCGATGATGGGACCAATAAACGAGAAACTGGTGCCTTGCACACAAAGTAGTCCGCAGCCCACTGGACCGAACTTGCGGCATTGTATGAAGGTGGCAACACCCGATACGAAGAGTGCCATCGACACGAGAAAACCCGTGGTGGCGAGGTCCATCTTCAACGCTTTGGCGATGATTAGCGGCGGCGTAATGATGGCCACGAAGATGGCGAGCAGGTGTTGAACGGCCGCAAAAAGGGTTTCTTGCAGGGGTGGGCGGTCGTTAACGCCGTAAATAACGGCTTTGGTTGTCTTTTGTTCCATGTGTTATCTTGAATAAAAAGCGTCAGTCTCAACGCCTCTCGGCCTCACCCCCCAACCCCTCTCCAAGGGGAGAGGGGAGTGATATGCTTTGTGAGTTTATGAGCTTTTGAGATTATGAGCTTGTGAGTTTGTGAGCTTGTAACTTTATGAGCTTTTGAGTTTATGAGCTTTTGAGCTTGTGACTTTATGAGCTTGTAACTTTATGAGCTTATGGCTTTATGAGCTTGTGAGTTTGTGAGTATTTATGAGTTCTTTTTAACTCTGCAACAAGGCATTTGGCTTAACTCCTTAACTCCTTAACTCCTTAACTCCTTAACTCCATAACTCC